>Ga0209077_1000005_pt1 | contig 69235 bp, 112 predicted proteins | sample PPLLak1March2015_FD_187247 | JGI IMG/M metagenome (GOLD analysis project Ga0209077, IMG submission 187247) | Freshwater sediment microbial communities from Prairie Pothole Lake near Jamestown, North Dakota, USA - PPLs Lake P7 Core (1) Depth... | ecosystem: Environmental > Aquatic > Freshwater >... | reverse complement strand
GATAGTACAGTGCCCGGTCCGGTGGGTCCGGAGGGACCACAGGGAGATCCGGGTCCGACGGGCGCGACAGGACCAGAAGGTCCTCAAGGTGACCAAGGTATCCAAGGCATCCAAGGGCCGATAGGCGCTACAGGTGCCGATAGTACTGTCCCGGGTCCACAGGGGCCAGCGGGTCCTCAAGGCATTCAAGGACCGATAGGCCCAACAGGAGCAACTGGCGCAGATAGTGTGGTGCCAGGTCCGGCAGGGCCTCAGGGTGATCCTGGACCGACTGGTGCTACCGGCGCACCTGGAGCAACCGGGCCAGCGGGTGCCGACAGTACAGTACCAGGACCAACTGGGCCTCCAGGTGCCCAAGGTATTCAAGGACCAGCTGGAGCAGCTGGTGCTCAAGGACCCCAAGGTATTCAAGGAATTCCCGGAGCTACTGGTCCGGCAGGTCCGGCTTTGTATGTTTCTGATTCTGCGCCGGTTGGTGCGCCACTCAATGCGTTGTGGTGGGAAAGCGATACTGGTCAGCTCTATGTTAACTACAACGATGGAAATACTACTCAGTGGGTTAGTGCTGCACCACAACCTGATCTTGCATTTAGAGTTCAACGTGGATTTATTAGCGGTTTCATATTAGGCAGTACGGGACCGAGTACGTCATTCAGTATCGGGCCGGGTCAAGCTGCTAACAGTGCCAATACCGATTACATCTCACTTCCTGGACCTATCACAAAAACGTCTGCTGCCTGGGCTTTAGGCAATGGTCAAGGATCGTTTGATGGTACCGGAGCCCCACCGAGTTCTGGTGGTTGGCTCCACGCCTTTGTCATTAAACGCCTCGACACAGGTGTGGTGGAGGTATTGACATCACGATCTCCAACTAACCCAACTCTGCCTGCCGGATACACTACATTCCGTCGTATTGGTTCGATGAGGTCGAATGCATCAAGCCAGTGGATTCCATTTACACAAGAGGGAGATGAATTTCTATGGTTAACAACAGCCGCTGATTGGAGCGGTGTTACATTAACAAGTGCTCCGACACCGATAGTTTTATCTATTCCGTCAGGAATTGTTACTTGGGCTAAATTTACTGCACTGATGGTGAATAGTGGTAATTCATATGTTTATTTTTATCCGTGGGCTCGTGGAACTCAGACAAGTAATGCGAATGCTGTATCATTAGCGGCAGTTGGATCTACTGGTCAGGTATCTGGAGATTTTACAATTCGATCTGATTATTTTGCTCAGATCGGTGTTGTTGCTCAAGCGGGTACAGTCGGAAGTTATTATATTGGCACTTACGGTTGGATTGACCGTCGCGGGAGAGATTGATAATGGCGATAGACTTTCCCGCATCTCCATCTGTTGGTCAGAAGTATCCCGTGTCACCCATTGCCGGTGTTCCAACGTACACTTGGGATGGAGAAAAATGGACGACTAATGTTAACGCGATTGTTCCAATATTACCTGGAACCATTAAAGTTATTAAAAGATCCATCTGGTTAGTAAGCGGAACTTACATTCCTTCTGCTGGATTGGTTTATGCTGATTTCGAATGTGTTGGCGCTGGCGGCGGGGCTGGAGGTCCTAACGTAGCTGGTGGATTTTCGTGCGGTTCTGGTGGGGGAGGTTCTGGAGCCTATTCACGCAAATTATGTACTGCTGCTCAGATTGGAGCATCACAACCAGTCACAGTTGGTGCTCAGGGTTCTGGAGGCGGCGGTGGAGGAGACGGAATAACAGGTGGAGCGTCATCAGTTGGATCATTATGTATAGCTTATGGTGGGGGTGGAGGTGGTACTACTTCGCCTTATTATCCAGGAAACGGTGCTAATGGTGGACAAGCTGGGGTAGGAGATATTTGTTCGACTGGGATGCCCGGTCACCCCGGCGCTGGTGGAAATGCATCGTATATATTAGGCACTGGTGGTAATGGAGGAAGTTCTATATTTGGCGGTAGCGCACCGGGATTCTTCTCTGGAGGAAGCGTCAATGGTTATAATGCGACTGGTTGGGGTGGAGGTGGGGGTGGGGGTGTTGGTACGGCAGGCGCTGCTGGTGGAGGATGGGGAGCTCAAGGTGTTGTTTATATCACCGAGTATTGTACACAATAGAGGATGCCGATGAGTACCTATATTGTCATTGATGACACAACCGGAAGTATTGTTAATCGGATCCTGTTAAATGATCCTGACCAATGGGAGATTCCAGCAGGGCATTCAATAGTAGAGGAAACCGCAACGCCGATGTCGCCTGGCGGTACCTACATCGATGGTGTTTATACACCCCCTCCTCCGATGCCAGTCTCAACTGAAATACCCCAACCTTCGCCTGAAAAGATAATGTTAGAAGATCACGAGCTTCGATTAAGTGATGTTGAAACTGTATTAAGAGATGTTAAAACACGATTAACTGCACTTGAAGAAAAGTTAGCTGAAGGAATCTCTTCAACATAGGCAAGGAGACTGTCATGGGTGCAAATATCTGGTTCTGGTTGATCTACGTCATCGTTGGCGTTCTCGGTATCGCGGGTATGGGACCGTGGCGAGCACAGCAGTATCCATGGGCGCCATTCGGCTCGTGGATCATTCTGTTCATTCTAGTTGGCATTCTCGGGATCTCGGTGTACGGCTCCCCTATACGATGAGCGGAGACGCGGTCCGCTGAGGCCCTACAGTCGAGATGTTCCACCTCTACCGCCTCTGCCTCCACCACCTCCGCCAATCTGTAAGGGTTGCTGATGTCACTGCCGAGACCTGACTACGAAGCTGAACACGATGCACCGATTCGAGTCTTTGGTCGTGGCCATAAAGATCATTTACTGGAACGGTTAAAAGAACTGCATCCCGAGCAGGATCCTTATCGTGAGCTCGATAGAGAAGAAGCAAAGCTCGATAAACTGGTTACCAAACTCCGCTCGCCGGCACCGTTACGAAGTTAGTCGCCACTGGGCGCATCGCTCTGAACGAAAGACTCGCCCACGTTATCGTAGGCTCATGGAGGATACCGAGGTGGCAGATCCCCCATGTATTATCTGCGGAGGTGTCAACGACGCTAAAGTCGGTTGGCAGATCTTCTGTGTAAATTGCGCTAAGACGACGTGGAGCCCCGCTGTGGTAGCTAGCTTCATACAGTTGGCAAGACAGAAAGAAGATTACGCCAAAGAATGTGAAAAACTTATCTTGGAATTACGAAAACGAATCTGGGAACTAGAACGAAACGGAGAACAGAATGAAAGTGATCGTTAGGTATGCTCAAGTCGTTTCGATCACCAATGTTCCAACCCTACCCCTTACTCACCCTGAAGAAAAAATAATAGAAGCACCGGATTGGGTCAAGGTGGGTTGGTATCACGTTGAGAATATGTGGATCCCACCTGAGTCTCAACGTAACGACTGTCAAGACGAAAGGAGTATGAGATGATAAAAGTTATCTGTCGTCCTGGAGGGTGTACGGCTCCAGTTCCTCTGCCTGCCGACTACCCTATGCCGCTGCCGTAGAGCGGTTACATACGATAAACCCCGCGCTGCTAACTGCCGCGCGGGGCTTATTTTGATCGGGGCTGTAGCCGCTAGCGGGGCCCGCACAGCGAGAAATCACGTTAGCCGCTGTAGCGGTAGTGCAACATATTCAAACCGCTGTACGGGGCTTATAGCCGTTTTTAGTTTCCCATTCAATTCTACCTTTTATTCTACAATAATCAGAACAATAACCAGCAAGACCTTCAAACTCATTCTGGCATGATCTACATTTAATTTTAATTCCTATAACACATTTTCCTAAAAGATCAACGTATAATGGTTGAATTCCTTGTTCTATCTGATCTTTTGAAATTCCTGTTGGTCTAGCTTTATCAATATCGGGACACGATTTAACATCAAATTTAGAAATTATATTATCTTTTATGGCGATAATATCTATCGGACCACTAGGCGAAATATTTCGATAGACTTCGTAGCCTTGACCCATTAACCAAACACATGCAATCAATTCGCTATGTGCGCCTTTGAAATTATTATTTACTTTATTAGATTTTTTCATTGTTCATCCTGAGTGTTGCTTCTTTATCACTAACTCGGGTGTACTCTCCGCTTTTCAAATCCAGAAGTGTACGATTACCACATTCCGGGCAGAAATTAGGTAGACGTGGATTCACCCAGCATAGCATCTGCCCACAGCACGGCATTTGAAATAGTCGGAAATGAACCATCTCAGTGGTAATCATTTCCACAGCTTCATTTGTTTGGCTTCGATCTGCTGTTGAATGAGAGTCTTCCATTGCGTTGAGCCACCATCATGGAACGACTCAATGTGGCGTTCGTAAGCAAGTTCATTTGCATTGTCAACACACGACTGACAAATGAACTCACCATAATCGTCTTCGGGAAGCTCGCAGGGGCAGGCGCATTTCTGGCAGGGCGGTAACATTGTCGTCCTCCGTTGGGTTACGCGCTAGCAGTGTAACACTTGCCCCGGTCAGAGGGCAAGTGTCTTTTTTGCTAAGAATTATCTCTTCTCCTCTGGAGAATAAACTCGAAGCTTATTCAATTCCTCGACCATCTTAATGTGGTCTTCACTATTGCCATTCTGACCAGTTTGCGGTTCAACATTGAGAATATTCAAATGGTGTTTTTGAATGGAGTCGATGGCTGCTTGACAGGACACCACATGCGCGTTAACGTTCTCAGCAAGGAGTTTAGTCGTCTGCTCAAATTCGACTTTATACTCCTCAGATGCTTTTCGCATCTCCTGAGTCGTTGATTGAGCAGCAGTAAGAAGTTGAAGATGTTCTTGATGGAACGATTCGAGCGCAGCTTGACAGGATGTTACGTGAGCGGTAAATCTTTCTGTAAGATCCGCGGCGTGTTGAACTGCTATATCACGCATCTCCTTGGTTTTTTCTTCTGCTGCTTCCACAGCGTCCATCATTGCTTTGATGGCTTTCTCACTTGTGGTTTTGATTGCTCCCGTTGTCAGACTAGCGATTCTTTCATTATCAGTCATTACTCTCTCCTGGTTGCTTTTTGGTAGAGGTGATTTCTACAGTACTCAACAAGACTTAACGTTGCCTTCGCGGATAAACTTGTCTCACAGATGATCGTTCCGTTTGCTCGGAACGAGAAGATGTGTATGCCCCCCTCGATGTCGTTGCAGAATGTGGCCTCGTAATAATCGGCCTTTTCTATTTCAGGGCCAGAGGGTTGGTAATCAAATTCTAGTTGCGTCATCGGCAATGCGTCTTAACGACGCTCCCTGATTTGTAGCTGCGACATTGTGAATAGGAATTTTTACTATCACAGGTGGTGATAATTACCGAACCGCTCTTCCGCGTAGTGCAGCTGGCAGCGTCGGCAAGGTTCGGCGATAGCAGTGCGAAGAAAGCTAGTGCTGCCGCAACTTTTCTCAGTTTTAACTTCGGGCGTTTCCTGGGCTCCACTACGCAGACCCGCCCAACGAATTTACTAAATCCATTTTCTTTGTTTGCTAGACGAGCAACGTTGTCGCGATCGGTTGCAATAAACATCCGAGTCACTAATACTTGTCGGCGTGTTTTGTCTGCTTCTTCTTGAGCGGCGTTTTGCGCGTCCGCTATTTTAGAATAGAACCGAGTCTCTCCGGAGTCGATATAGTAGAGATTCATTTCATCTGCCCCCATTGCTTTAACATTTCTAAATGTAGAATTCGCGTAGCTTCGTCTTGACTACGAAGCGACGCAGCCATATTGACACAGCAATAGCCTGGGGTGTCTTCTGGAGTGTCTGTCAACACTACCCAGCTATAGTCTTTATCGACAAGGTCAAGAATCACAACTCCAAGTACCTTATCGTCATCTGTAGCATACCATTCCAAGTTTTGATGTAGTATAGGACTACCTGTTTTTGGAATGTCGTAATTGTTGGGATCAACTTTTCGAATTGTGCTCATGTCATCTTTACCCATTTCCTTTTGTATCCGAGGGCGCGGCCTGCGGCTTCGAGAGTTGCGCTTTGCGGGCGACGTGTCTTGCCAAAAAACCACGAGCCCATTGTTCCGGAGGTGGGACCGCCCGCTTCGGTAATAGCTGTGAGAGCCTTGCTGTTAACGCGATGACCGAAGTAGTCCTCAACCAGCGTTCTGTATTCATCGATTGCAGGATCCTTTTCACGGAATCTATAAGCTCCGTAGATGGGTGGAGATCCGTTGCTTTTGCGGCGGGCCATTATTTCACCACCACATAGCTAGTCTTGTTCCCATGTGTTTTAGGGTTTCTGCGAAGGACTTTAGCCTGAATCAGATTCTTTAGAAACAGACTGTACGATCCTTCAGCGTAACCATTTTCAACGGCGAACGCTTTAATGTTTGTAGGCGTTACTGCTTCAAGTTTATTTTTCTTGATGTACACTGAGAACAACTCAGGAAGGTTACCGTTCACTTTAGCGCGAACTTCTCCCTTCTTTACTTTCGCGTTGGCTACCGGCTGGATAGCGGGCTGGCCATGGACGAGTCCCATCAGCGCGTGAAGAACGCGCGGTAGGTTTTTATCGTCACAGAAGGCTTCGATTCTAAACATCTAATACTCCGTTTGTTTGCTTAGACGTATAGCATAGCACACTAACTATTAGATGTCAATATTGATTCCCCTTGGTACGATAAGGATATCTACTTCGATACCTGGAGCGAGTTCTTCGGGCTTTTCAAAACCCACAAAGAGAGCTTCATAACTCCCTTCGAAATGTACAAACCAACCAAGGTTCTCGTGTCTGAAAGTTACTGTACCGTCTTCGTTTTTTCTTGCGCTAACGATACGATTTCTTTCTTCAAGTTTTAGAACACGAGTTGGAATACGAATGTTCATCCTTTCTTTCCTCGCTGTCTCCTTTCTAGATCTTCAACTACTTCTAGTAGCTGTAGATTTCGAAGTGTCCCATCTTCATCCCATGGCCATGGTGGAGGTATTACACCACCCGCAGCGCGAATGCGATCTTCTAGCTTTGTACGCATCACAAGAATGTTGCGGATTAGCTCTGCTCGTTTTGCGAGAATGTTATTCATGATTGTTTAGCTCCTGCGAATGCCAATTCAACCAACCGATTAATCAGCATAGCGTCATTCTCCCCGGGTAAACGTAGATTGTGTTTTTTGACAGTAGCCCAGAACGCTGTGCTAACTGCACCATCATCGTGACGAACAAGAACTGATAGAATTGGAAGTCCTTCTGCAATGCGATCATCGTCGATCGAACACAGCATCTCGTCTATCATTTTCTTATCTACGTCATCAATCATTGTTTAAGCTCCATTGCGTCACTCTCATCAAGGCAGAGCTTTCCACATATGATAAGCTCAGTTACCATAGCATTGAAATTCTTTTGTTCAGTCTTAGCCATCTCGATGATCTGATTAAACAATACTGGTGGGAGCCGGATGGCAATCTGCTTGGTGCCATCTTCTCTATTGAATCCAATTGGGTATTCGATCGACTGTTTCATTTTCGGCATCTCCATGATTTACCTCCATTGGTTATGACTTTACGCATACCGTGTGCGCTACAGACTTCAGAACGAGTAACTCTTTCTTCGCTACGCATTCTCCTCGACCGTTGTGGCTTCTCAATAATCTGTTGTGGCTTCTCAACAACAGAAGGAAAAGGAACAACAGGAGGATCAATCTTTTTTATGTCTGTGACCCAACCAAAATCAGGACGGGGTGGATCAGGAAGGATTCTATCGGTCTTTACCACGCGAGGCCCCGGGGAGATTGGTGGAAGTTCTCGAATTGCATCATTCCATTTTTCTTGAAGCGTAAGAACTCGCGGCGGTTCGGATCTGAGGAAAAATACGCCCCAGACAACAAAAAAGACGCCGCATCCAGCAGCGAGATAAGTGAGCTTTAACAATCGCGGGACTCCGTTACACCGCATATTATAGGTGTTTCAAGCCCTTGATGCAAGCGTTATTTTTGGAGAGTAGCCTTCACCCAACCGATGAACCAGGTCTTGAAAGTTTCCCAGTCTATCTCTCCCGTAACTTGCATCTGATGCCCTTCGGGAAGTGGGAGATAGAAATAAGTTCTGACTCGCCAGGGTTTCTTGTTTTGTCTATAAATAAGAACAGGAATACAGCCATCCCGCTTTGCGGAAGTCTCGCACTGTCTCCACCATGTATTGACACTTAAAACTTCTTGACGTTTGACTTCAACTGAAAGACCAAAGCAGCCAATCAGATCTGAACCTCCAATAGCGGTCTGTATCTGATTCCTTTGGATAGTTGCCATGCCTGCGATACATTCTTCTCTTGGATAACCCAATGCTTCCATTGCTAAGAAGATACAATAATTCATTGTATCCGCAACTTCGCGTTCCCCCGTTTTCCCCTTATTGACAACGTGAATCATTGCGAGCCCCCATGTGCTGCGACCTGTGTTTTTGATGTGTGTTTAGCGGCGGCTGCCGCCGCTACAGTGCGGATCAACTAGCTGGCCTGTACATGGGGAGCCCCCTGCTGATCAGCGGCTGTGGGGGCCCCGCTAGCGGTTTCAGTTTCCGCTCCTATATCAATTAATATTCTGTGTGCCTCCTTGATGTACCACTCGTAATCTATGTCGGTGGGCAGAGAATCTGGAAGCACCATTAGCTCCTTTGCTCCATCAGACCTCGGTACTTTATTACCGGACATAACATAGACTAATTCCCCTTCAGTATTGGTTGCATAATACCATCGTATAGATCGACCTATATATTCGTTTCCTGAAGGCCGAACCCGTGCAGCGCCTCCCCGTACAGTGCGGACGCTAACAAACTTCGCGATGTCAGCACAAGACCGTATTGTGGTTTCCAATGGAACAGCTCTAATAAGATATTCAAGTACTGCATCTAGACAGATAGTTGCTGTTGGATTCTTATGCAGTCGCTCGGCAGCGTATTCGGGTTTCGCATAAGCCCCTTTGGATTTGATCTTTCCATCTTTCTTAATCGCAATATAGTTATTGACATCCCTGGAATAGAGAGCTTGGAATTCAGACCCCTCGGTCTCAAAGCGAGTATCAAATTCCCATGATTTAATAATCCCTTCCATGCGTTCTTTAAGTGCGCGTGGACATTTGATTACAATACCATCCGTATTGGCGCTGACCACACGAATGCCTGCCAGCTCGAGACGTTCAATTAGAAGTAGAAGGGTTAGTTGGCCCGTAAGCGTAACTTGAAAAAGCAAGTCGGGCGAGTAGATAATGGAGTGCATGTTACCCAGTTTACCGAACGTTCCGTTGACTACGATCTTGAGCGAATCCGCGGCAGCTTTGTTTCCAGCCCGCTTTGCATCGACGCGCTTATTAACAATGGATCGATAGACAGTAAGGAACGGATCTCCAAGATGTTGTGGTGCTAATTCTAGATTCAGAATAATGAAAGGATAATAAGATACTACGTCTTTGTCAAGTAATATAAAGTCATCGTCCGCCACATGGGCTGCTGTCTGTTCCGAACTGTGTAGTCCGCCGATTCCCATGCGGTACACTGCTCCGTTCATTTCGATCGGAAGTTCTTTGATCTCTTTCGGCATTGCGATCGAACCAGTGTGATCGACAATAAACTGGGCATTGGCAACTACATTCAGAGCGTACTTCATTAAGTCAGATTGAAAGTTAAGGTAATAGGGAATGCGGTATTGATAAACTGTGCCAATCGGAACCATAGGTTTACTTGGGAAACGCCCAGTGAGCCTTTTGAGCTCCCTGTTAATGACAGCTTCAGCAATCTGCGCATCGGATTTCGAACGTAGATCGATATTGAATTCGTTACTGAGTTCATATCGCAATGCAATCTGTTCGTTCAAGCACTCACGAAGCAGTTGGGTGTTGAGAGTATCGTTAACACAATACCAACGGACAATGCTGATCTGATCTTCGCTTAGAACGGTATCGGGATGGAATGGAAGATCTTGCATCTTCTTTGCGTGGAGTCTTCCGGCATACGTTTTCAGGCTTGCAAATAAAGGAGCAACTTCAATTAGATCAATATGGTTAACACCGAACTTCTTAACTCGGTGTTCTCTAAGAATATCAGATGGATTTATGTTAAGTTTGATTATGGCATCTGAAGCATTTTTTACGGTATCTTCTTCTACACCATCACATATCAGATAACAGATTGTTAGATCGTAAGAGATAGAATTAAATCCCACGGTAAGACAATTCTCAAGGATCCAACGCAAGCCCTCGGTTAGCTGTGGAGTTTTAGAATCTAGGTAGAAGACTTTACCGGACGCCACATGCGTGAACACTGCGAGGAAATAATTTTCGAATACTTCCACATCGATTATAAGTTCTTCGACGTCTGCGCTGATACGCAGCAGGTCATCGTACGTTAAGAATTCAACAGGAAACGCCCGGGCTTCTTCAAGCCCGGGCAAATGATCGAGCCAAGTTTGCTCAGGCGGAGTACGTTTCTCCCGTTGGACCTTTGGTTCCTTGGGAATAATTGTGTCGTCCCAGAAGATTCCTTCAACAGGATTACGCGGCATCTTATCCCAGTACAGTTCGAGTTGCGTCCTTTAGTTCTTGAACTGCTTTTGAATAATCTTCCTTGGCCGTATCGTATGCCATACGAGCGCGTTCGAGCGCACGTTCGTCGGTGACGAGTTTTCGTTTTGCCAAGATCAGATTATCCTGAAGGGTTCCGAGATCAACTGACTTAGTTTTAGCTGCCATTTTATCCTCCGTTTGTTTGATGATTATCCACGCATACCAACAATCGCACCCCGCAGATTCTTTCCAAAGAACAATACGGGATCCGGGTACCTAGTGAAGTCTGCTGTTTCAGCTACTCCTTCTAGCAAGCGTAGCATTTTAATTTGGTAAAGTCCAGTGATTCCTAGGCCGCTTACTTCGTAGGTAGCTCCAACTTCATCTGCCAGATGAGTTCGGAGAAGTCCGTCTTTAAGATGGACGCGCGTTAGATCATCTGAGAACATAGTTAGACTATCTAATGCTGGATAGAGACGCGGATCAATGGGAACTGGAGCGGACTTCTGATCGAGTACTTTACTGATATCCGGCCAGTGGGTAACGTAGAGTTGCGTTCGAATCCAACGACCCCCGGTATAATGAAAGGTAACAGAATTATCGCTAAGTTGGAGATGGGATGGAGCTTCCCCAACACGAATGATTTCTTTAACCGCAGTTCCAGGAATGTTAACCACAAACGGAATGTCAATCGCAAGCCAGTATTCAATCACGCAGACATTGTTTGTTGCAAATGCGGATTGATTACGCAATAGAATACCATTGGTCCAAGGGCGGGACGCATCGTTACCAATAAACGTATTGATCTTTTGAAACGCATCAAGTAATTTAGATCCATCGATGTTAACAATGTTACCAATAGGTTCTAGATGTGTTTGTGCATCCCCTTCTATAGTCTCAATGAAAGCTCGAAACTTACCGCTCTGTACTTTGAGACGCCCTTTCTCCGTTAAACTAAGTACAACCTCTTCTTCACAGTTAGCAATCGCACGGACTAGCGGGTCCGCTTTCGGAGTGCATTCCAGATCCAGCGGAATAGGAGAACAGATAGCGAGATTACCATTGAACGATCTTACTGTACCTTTTTCGATACGGAAATGTGTCATCGCAGGAACGAAGTCTTTCTTCGCTACAGCACCTTGAACGAATTTAAGTTCTTTCAACATCAGAATAGTTCCCTCACTCTGCCTTTGTAGATGCCACGATTCCTGATGTTAACTATAGCATTGATTATACCATAAGCCCACAAGTTATATGCAGCTCGAGACTCGTAGACGGTGGACAACCGTTCGTATGTGAAACCCTTATCCTCAAGATGCTTAAAGATAACATCCTGCTCGATCGCAGACAGAGTTGTGGCGTGTTGGTTTGCATCGTGGCGTTGCGGACTCTTCTCGGAGACGTTGATCGGACCCCATTGTGGTGTCTGAATACCACCGAACGCTGCGGTCTGCACCCAAGAAGATGAGTCGCAACTATACCAAGGATAGGCTTCCATAATTGGAATAGAGGTGATACCAAACCCATGTACCTTGAGGCGCGGGCGACCGCTGCCGTCAACTAGATATCTATCCCAAATTCGATCGAGCCATTTCATAAGCTGCGCAGAGGAAGCTCCGACCATACCACCTAGAGTAATGTATTCATAATTTTTAACGTAGTATTCAAGATAGCGTTCATCTTCGCCTGAGTGAAAGCAAGGAAGTGGGCGAACCCCACGGGCTTCCATTTCGCATTGGTTGCGATACGTCTGAAGCGGATCACCGATGCCGTCGAGTACGGATACTAATGGGATTCCATCTTCGACACGAATGATATCTGTGTTGCGTTTGATATACTCGCAGTACTCGGCAACTGAGAGTTCTACCTTAAGCGTATGAGCGGAGAACGCTCCGGAGTCAAGAAAGACCTTGCTGTGGTCCTCACGCATGGCATCAGCGAACTTCTGTTTCTGAACATAATGATATGATTCTAGGATATGTGGGACTGCGTCTACCAATAACTTTTCATTGTCAGTCAAGTTACGATATCGGCCGGAGTTACCCCCGGCACGATATCCGTTTGTATAGATCGCAGCTAGATAGATTTGCATCTATTTTTCCATAGTCTGTACGGCATCTTTCATTCCTTGCAGATATGCTTCTGCTAGTAGATGCTCTAGACTTTTATTCATCCCAACGCTATCTAAGAATGGTTTTATTCGACGATGAATTAAATCATCTATATCAGATGGGATGACCATATCACAATGTCGTGCGGTGTATTTATCTTTCATTATTCTGCTGCCAATTCAAGTTTCCAGAGTGTTAGTGATACTTGGTCATCTCTGACTCTGTAATTCCTTGCGATGTTACCACGGGCTCGTTTAACTCCGACATCACGGTGATATCGAATCGACGTACCGTCATGCTTATGTAATACTAATCTCCAACTTTGCCAGATTAGATTTCCGATCAATTCGCCATCAACAAAGACAGCATAGGATGAACGTTTAGACACGCCAACTCCTGATCACTGCTAGTAAGCGCCAACGATAGGGTCCGATATGAAAAGTGCCATCCCGGCCCACTACCCATATCCACCATCCGTCTTCAGTAAAAACAATCTGTTTAATTGCCATTATTTCATTCCCAGAAATTCTGAACGAGCGGAATCCTCAGTCTTAAAAATGCCTCGGAGAGCACTAGTAACAGTGTAATGACCCTGTTGACATATTCCCCGGGACTCCATACATAAGTGCCGGGCGCGAATAATAACACCACATCCCAAAGGCTTCAGAGCCTCGAAGATAGCGTCGGCCATTTGACAGGTCAGACGTTCCTGAACTTGTAGGCGTCTAGAATAGATTTGGAGTAAGCGAGCGAGCTTGCTTAATCCAACGATTCGTTTGTATGGTAGATAACCAATTGTCACAGTACCAAAGAATGGGGCAAGGTGATGTTCACAGTGAGAATAGAACGGCAGGTCTTTGACTACGACCATTTCGTCTACTCCTTCAGATCCATCAACGAAGGTCTTAAGTACGCTGATTGGATCTACGTTGTAGCCGGACGTCCAGAATTCCCAGGCTCGAGCCACACGCTCCGGCGTCTCTTGCAGACCTTCCCTGTTGGCGTCTTCACCAGGGATGTTTTCAAGGACGGCTTTAAAAGCGCCGCGTAGATTACCGGTCATGGGGTACTCCGTTAGTGGTTAATTATAAGCGAGATGTTATGCTTTTACAAGTAGATTCTGCAAGAATTGTTTAACGACTTCGAAGTCCGAAGTAACGATATCGGAGTGAGCTCTGACCCAGGGTGGCGTTATTCTTTTCCCACCCCACTCACTTACTGCTTCTCGATTTGGAATCCAACCAATGACTGGGATCCGTAGGTTATAGGCGTAGAACATCTCCATTGCAGTACCCCAAGAGGGTCGATCTATTCGAGCAAGGAAAGCATTACTCATCTGGATCGCATTAAGGTCTGCTGATACTATTTCACGGGCCTTTTCTTCTTCATGCTCGTTCTCTACAAACAATTCAATCTGTGTTGGATCGATTGCTTCCCACCCCTGTGGTAGACGATCTGCAAGTTTGCGACGCCACGTAACTGGATCTTCGACTCCCCATATCGCACCGGCAAGATAGATCTTCACGTCTGATCTCCGTTGAATTTAGTTCTGAGTCCGTACTTCTCAGAAGTGGCGTTGAATTTCTTAATGACTGCTGCGTTTAGATCAATCCCGGCTTGCATAGCAATCAAATCGAGACAGATTACTGCATCTGCTAGTTCTTCAGCGAGTTGTTCAATCGTAGCTCGCGATCCCCGGATACCAAGACGTTCGCGTTCCAGTTTCTTAATTACATTACAGGCTTCTCCAATCTCGCCAGCAAGTTCATTGCCCCGGTAAGCGAGAGTAATTACGTCAGTTGGGTCCCATTCCTTCTGACGGATCTCATTTAGTGCTCGAAGTTGTTTCATTTCTACTCCATATAGATTGCTGAGTTAGCACCGTGTTCTTTCACTTCGACAGATCGAACTTCAACTCGTGGAGCGTAGCCGTTATCTTTTAACCAGATCTTTCCATATTCATAAATCATCTTAGCAAATGCTTCACATCCTGTATCGGGTACCAATACTACATTGGCGATGTGTAATTTTGCCAGATGGCATAAGGCTGTTCGGTCTGGGTCGTCTTCAGCTACTAACATCTTATGATCAAAGGTATTTTCAAGCCAACCTTTGAAACCTTTTAGAGAACCAAAATCAACTACCCAGTTGCGTTCATCCAATTCTTTGGATTCAAATTCAATGTGAATACAAAGAGCGTAGCCGTGAAGATATTTGCAATGACTTTGTGCTTTCCATTGCCGGAAGCAAGCGGAGAGCCCAATGTCGTGACCCCATGTCTTTGTTGAGATATAGGTCATCTTATTCTCCTCCATTTGTGTATTGGATAACTTCGGGCAGCTTATTAATCTCGAATGCAGTTCTACGCATGTAACATGGTCCACAAGTACCACAGTGGATCGGACCCGCACGATAGCAACTCCATGTGAGGTGAAGTGGAGCGCCGACCTCGTGCCCTATAGCAACGATTTCGTGTTTCATATAGTTACCAACAGGCATGACAACTTTAACTCGTTTTCCATCTCCGACTGCAAATGGAAGCATATCATTAAAACGATTAATGAACTCAGGTTCGTTGTCTGGGTAAGCACCTGCTTCCTCTAGATTGTTACCAAGTACGATTATACTAATCCCTCTAGCTTCTGCAAACGCAGTTGCGAGTGATAACATCACAAGATTACGCGCCGGGACCCATTCGTGTGCAAATTCAGCTCCAGCTTCGCCCCCTGCAATTTTACTATCTGCTTGAAGTAATGGGGAATCTTTGGGATCGTAGATGTTCATTGGTATAAAGTGTAACGGTACGTCAAGAAATTCCGCTACATTCTTGACCGCTATTATTTCAGGACCTTCAGCTCGCGAACCGTATTCAAAATGAACTAGCTCTATCTTATATCCATCATCTTTCATTTTAGTAGCAGCGACAACGCTGTCCATGCCACCACTACATACGATAAGAGCTCTCGTGCCGTAATCGGATTCAGCGTCGAGTCTAGTAATCTGGTCAGGTCCAAAAACCCAACAGGAATAAGGTTGAAGCATTTCGGAAACAAAATCTTTTGGAAAATAATCCTTTGAGCTTGCAAAGAAGATCCCTCGTTCTTGTCTAGTGAACCAGATAGGTCTATAATTGCAGGCAGCAAACATCAGATCTGGAAAGTCATCATGTGTTGCAAGGATAGCGTAGCTTCCTTTAAGTTTAGAAATAACAATTCGAAAAGCTGATTCTGCTTGTATTCGATCTGGTAGATCAGTAACTTTGGCAAGTTGCTCAACAATTGCAGCACTATCAATTGTGGTGGGGTATTCTCCTGTTCGCAATACTTTATCGTTCGCAATAGTTCCATTGTGAACAATGTTCCATTTATTAAGTGAGTAGGGTTGCTGATCGTTTGCTGTTTTCTTGACCACAAACTCCGTCGTGGGCTCAGCACGGAAATTACCGATCAGATTTACAGCCGCGCGTGAGTTAGTCACACTAAAGAATTGTAGATTCTTTTTTAGACTTATGGATCTTACGGCTGTTTTGTATTCGTGGTTGGGTCCATTGCTCTCCTGAGTATGAAACCCCCATCCATCACGACCCCGAGCGAAACTAGCATTTCCGATATCAGTAAGGATTTGATTAGCCGCGATGAGATGGTGGGTGGTCGCCCTCCAGATGAGGGCCCCCATGATTGCGCACATTACTCCACTCCGATGTACTTATGAATTTGTAACTGTAGCCTATACCCGTGTTTCATGCAAGACTGAGTTACAGCTTGGATGTTCCGAATATTATGCGCGGGGTCTTTTGTATCCATAGGCTGGAGATAGATTGGTTCAGCCCAACCATCTGGTGGTCGAGCAAGTTGGGGATTAGCAGTGTGGCCGAGGGCACGAATCGGAAGTCCGTCTTCCGGATTCATACTATCCGCATCGAGAACGTATTTGAAACAACATGCGTTATTTATGATCGCCTGATTAACACGTCCTGTTTTTGGACTGCAGACAATATAGACGCCGTGGAAATGATCCATTCGCGGGTATTTTGAATAGTGTTTAAATTCGCTTGGTGGAAGGGTGCCGTTGGTTTCGATCTGAACAAGATGTTTGCGATCGTCCAGATGCTCAAGTAGCGCAGTTAGATTCTGCCTGAACGGTTCCCCGCCCGTTATAACTATGAGGCCTCCGGGTAGGCTCAGCGAGCTAACGTAGTCCGCAACGACTTCGGGATGCGCAAAGCGGCGCCCTTGTGTGTATTCGGTATCACACCACGGGCATTGGAGATTGCAGCCCGCGAGCCGAATAAAAACGGCGGGGAATCCACTGAAGGGTCCCTCGCCTTGGATGGTGTAGAAGATACTGTGGACGTCGAGCAACCCTTCAGAATGGTTGACCGACTTCTCGATTGCTTGTTCGTTCATGTCTCTCCCCGGGAGGTAGCCCCGGAGGCGAATTCCTCCGGGGCAGGTTTCGGTATTGAGACGTTAGATCAGGCAGTGGCCTGAGGCTGGGGCGTCGGAGCAAGCGGCGCGGTCGGCTGGATGGTACCAGACAGACCGTGGAACTTCTTCCAACGCGGGTATTCCGCTTTGACGTTGCCTTCGTTCAGATGCGAATGCTGTGGCAGAGCAGCGCGGATCTCAGCCGCAGCAACGGGAGCACCCTTGCTTGCAGACAGCTGATCGAACAGCGCCCACGCCTTACCGCACTCACCGTCCGGCTTCGGACGACGGATGCCGTTCTGCTCCGGCTGCTTTGCCTGCTCCTTTTGAGCAGCCTTGGCGGCCTTCGCCTCGTTGCGGGCAAGCATCGCAGCTTCCTTCTGAGCCTGCTTGTCGGCCTTCTCCTGGGCCTTGGCAGCCTTGGCGGCTTCCTTGGCTTCGGCGGCGGCAGCTTTCTCCGCGTCCTTAGCGGCCTTCTTCTGCTCACGCTCGAGCTTCTTCGCAGCCGCTTCCTGCTCCTTCTGAGCTTTCACAGCAGGATCATCGGCCGGAGCCGCGACGGCGCCACCAGCGGACGGAGGTGCAGCCCAATCGGGTGCCTTTGTAGCATCATTCATGTGGATCTCCTTTACTCGTTGTTACAATAGAACAACATAATATAATGCGCCGCAGATTGCAAGGACTATTTTAACTCGATTTTTGCCGAAATAAAAAGACAGGGCTGGGAAAGAACCCAACCCTGTCTGATCGTGTATCTGCCTCAAGAGATCATTTCCATCAGCTTACCCTTGACTTGATCTTTCTTCTTTCCAGTCTCACCCAACCAGCTGTTGAACAGGCGGGAATCCTTGGAGTTGCCTGCCATATGGTCGGCCCAGTAAGTGACACCGTTCAGAACGCCCCAGCCATTGCCCGGAGTCGCACCCGGCGCCTTTTCTGTTGCCCACAGAACACGCTGGAGCTTGGGCGAACGCGCGTCCGGCTCGTTGATCAGCTCTTCGATGTTGTGCTGAGTTCCGTTCGGCAGCGCGGGCTGGAAGAACTCTGCCAGGACGCGCAACGTGTCGAACTGGCTCATCTTCAGCTGTTGCAATGCCGCAGCGTCGAGAGCTAGCTGAGCGATCTCTTCCTTCACAAGTTGAACGGAAGCCTTTGCAGCAGCGGTGTCGAAGTTGTAGGTGTGGCTTTGACGATACTCTGCGTGTTTGCCGTGAACCCCACCGGCCATCGCCAGCGTATTGGCGCACACGACGCGGACGCTTGTGGTTCGGACAGTGATTGCCTTTCCAACTTCGTGCGGCGATACTATCAGAATGTACGCTTTCACGTGGTCCCTACCCTGGAGTGAGAACCCAGCGGAAACACGCGCCAACGCCCAAACGATTTTTCCGCCACGAAGCGAACCGGCTGTCTCAAGTGTGCAGCCGCCTTCTTTGGTGTATTCGCGGAAGAAATCCATCGTAACTTTGTTCTGATTGGGCTTCCAATCCAGACCAGTTACAGTGAAGATTCTCTTGTCCGTGGAACGAACAATCGCTTTGCGATTAACTGGAACGTTCTTGCCATCAATCATGATGTAGCAAGGAAGCTCCTCGACCGTCCAGTCGATACCAGCAGCGACCAACATCTCATCGCAGGTGATATTTCCTTCGACCTTGTTGCCGAGACCGTGCCAGGGAACTTCGTGTGCCCAGGCCATTGATTCCACTTCGTGTGACATTCTCTAACTCCATTGTTGATGCAGCTTGGATATAACTTGCTGCTGCCCCAGTATGTAAGCACAGCTCTTCACCTCAACGCAAGCACTATTTTGTATCTTATTTTATCAGCACATCAGCTTCAACAGGATCATCACCATCAGCGCCAAGACCCCCGCGACCAACCCGCCGAGTGCGACGCCCCGCCACAGAAGCGGCTCGGGGATTATACGGATCGGAGGCGGTGACGGTGGTGGCGGACGCCATCCCCCAAGTGAATGGTTTTCATCGGGCGGCGATTTCATGCTACTCTCCCAAACATTAACGCGATCCAACCACACGCCGGAATTGCAATCAATGTCACACCCATTGCATAACGTTGTTGACTAATCTCGCGTACACCGCTAACAGTCATCAGGACGGTCAGTAGCAACATTAGAAACATCCCACCGCCAGACATCACCTTACTCCGAATATCATACGAGCGAGAATTAGAAACACAATAAAGATGCAAAGCCAGAGAAAGAAGAAACCCATCTAGTCCTCCTCTATCGGTTCGTCGCACTCGTAGCGTTCGTGAATGTCGGAACGATATCGGGACATCTTTTCCTTGTGGCACTTGGTACAAGTGTTGCAGAGAAAGATTCCATGCCCGTCATACTGTGCTTCTTGTTCCCTACCAGAACCACACTGGCATTTCCTGTCCAATATGTTCCAGGCGTAGTCTTTAAGAGTTGGCATCTTAGTCCTCCGTTATGAGTGTCCCGAGCGTTCAGATTCCGGTGCTGGATTGATTACCCAGTCCTTCGGCTTTTCACCTGTGGTGTCTTTGATAGCATTACCGAGCACACGTTGCATTAGCTTCATAAAATCTTTTTTAATTTTTGGATCTCGGGCAATAGCACCCATCATGATTGATCCAATTAGTTTTGCATTCTCCATGGTGTCTGGGAGCGCAAGATAAGCGTTCCAGAAGTTTCCTTCTTGACGCATCGCTAATCGAATCTTCATTTTGTTTCCTCGTTCCCTTCGATAGTGATATGGTACACCACATCGTTAGCATCCGGAGCGCGGTCAGGATGGGCGCGAGTACGGATATAGACCATCTCACCAATCGAGCCCTTGTCCAGTGCGGTATCCCAATAGGAGGGCCCCGCAGCCGAGAACAAGTCACCTGGCATAAGATCGCGCGCGGTCACCAGTCTGGCTTTGATTTTGACAGCCATTCTACTTCTCCAATTTCCAGTATCCATAGACGCAGCGGGTACCGTGCCGTGAAGGGTCATATTCGTCGTGTATCACTTTATCAATAACAGCGACAAGATGTTTGCTAACATTAACGACGAGTCGGCCCATGGGCAGTTCGTCTGCTCGTAGATGGACTTTACAACCCGTACCGATGCCCATAGTTGGTGTCCATACGAAACCGATCTCTTGCATGTATCGTTTGAATATCACACTCCTGGTAAAGATACCATGTGCGGCGCTGTGGATGCCTACCGTTGTACGACCCCGGGTCTTAGGCATCGTAAGATTGATATACGCAAGATCGGCGTAGATCTTATGATAGGGTTTCCCGGTAGCGATAGCGATAGATCGAGTTACGCAGTCGCCTGTCTTTCCTTTGTATCCGCAGGCAGCACGGCCCCCGTCGTCCTTAATAAAGCGGATCATATTAGCCCCCTTGAAGCTTCGCACAGTCAGGACAACGCCGGGCCAATTCTGTAGCCGAATTTAACGGATCAACCTTTCCTATTCCAAGCGTATCCACATACGGTAATGGAGATTGATGATTGTAGCCACGCGCTACCATTTCCTCGACCAACGTTTCATGCCGAGATGCAATCTTAGAGGTGTCAACTAACCCACGACTCACATAGCCGTCCAGTGACACACCCTTTTGGATTGTACCAACGAACATATGTAACTCGACATGCTCACCCAGTAAGTGTTTCCGACATAGAATCTTAGGGTCTACCATCCACATTCGCATTGCTTGTGGTGCTCCATTGAACACCACAAGCATAGCATGATTCCCTACAAGATGCAAGCCGAGTTAGGGCTCGATGGGCAGATCAGTATCAGCGTGATTGTCGAATTCAAGTTCTAGATCGTCAGGAAAAGTAATAGCTGCGTCTTCGAGATCGGCTTGTTCCCAGGTAGAGACCCACTCCTCGGCAGTGGATCCATTATCCCCTTCTTTCCAACCGTCAGACTTCTCGTCATATTCGTCGCGTCGTTCCGAGGCAATCTTATCTACGAATGAACGGAACTCAGCAAGAGATGCATTATAGGTAGCCAATGCGGTATCAACAGCCGCTTTAACTTTTTCTGTCTCTTCATTATACTCACTGACAGTTACTTCCACCTCACCATATTTGTTAGTGAGATCCATTTTCAGTTTTTCGAATTCTGTTTCTTCAGTTTTAGTCAGTTTGAAAGGCATAGTCTTTACTCCGTTAGAATGGGATTTCGATTTCGGGAGCCTTCGTTGCAGTTGTCAGGGAGGTTGAAATCTCGGGAACCACGTCTGACATCTCCTCCGTTCCAAAAGCAGTGCCATCAAAGCAGAGGGCCATGATCTCTGGATAGGGAGCCTTGTTAACCCAGACGCGGATGTGCGTTGGGTGATTGACTTCTTCGAGGCGCGCGAGAGCCTCGTTCACTGTGGCGGGAATTAATGCGTTCGGATTGTGCATTCGTGTCTTCCACCAAGCTCGCGCACGGCGTTGAGCAAAGGCGTTGCTATTCTCAAACGTTACGAACTCGGTGTACATCTTTAGTCCGCAGTAGTATGAGACGCGCAACGATACGGAACCGCCTCCAATCTTCTCGTGGCGCATTGCAGTGATGTGATCTACTTTGAATACCTTTGTGATTGGTAGCTCACCCTTCAATGGACTGACAGAACTTGCGGTCTGCACAATGTTGAGTTGGATGTGGAACTCGTTGCCACAATGGGGGCAGATGCGCAGACTAGCGTGGACATAGGTCTGACATACATCGCAGAGCTTAACTGGGGCGGGGCGCGTTCCGCGGGACTTGGGGCCTTCGGGAATCACAGGGTCATTGATGGGCCCCAGGCGGCGTGTGTTACCAGCGTAGTCTAGAACTAGGCAGTCCAGTTTGCCGCTGACCTTGATCGCTTCAATACGCTGTTCTATCGTATCGCTGTTGTGTCCCTTAGGATAGATTGGTCGTGTGCCGCGTCCAAGCATTTGAACCCACAGCACCGTGGACATAGTTGGCCGCAGCACAACAATCATATCGACTGCTGGATCATCGAACCCTGTGGTCAGAATGTTGTTATTGACTATCGCACGGATTCGTCCCGCTCGGAAGTCTGCAATTACCTTATCGCGTTCTGACTTATCGAGTTTGCTGTGAACGCATTTTGCAGAGACTCCCATCTCGTTTAGGATCTCGGTAATGTGTTCCGCGTGTTCAATACCCGCTCCGAACACTAACCATTTCTTACGATCCTTACCAAGCTCGATAGCTTCCGTAACTGCTGCTACGGTGACTTCGTGTTTGTCGACTGCGATTTGCAGTTCCTTCTCAACGAACTCGCCACCACGGAGATGAACTCCATCTACGTTAAGTTCGGTCTTTGGTTTCTTCGGGATCAGCGGGACAAGATAGCCCTCTGCGATCAACCGGTTGAAACTTTGATAGTTTGTAATGTCGAAACAGAAATCTGTAAAGAGACTTGGTGTTAGTGATCCGTCTTTCTCTAGATAGGGATCAGTTAGCTTTCCATGCCCCATACGCCAAGGGGTAGCGGTGAGTCCAATGACACGGATGTTTGGGTTAACTTTGGCTAGCGCCTTGATAAACTTCTGGTACATTGTAGTACCGTTCTGACTAACTAGATGAACCTCATCAATGATGACTAAGTCCACATGCCCAAAGAGTTGCGGCTGTCTCCACACAGAAGCAATACCGCCTATTGTAATGGACTGTCTGGAATTCTTTTGTCCAAGTCCATCGCTGTAGATTCCAACAGGGGAGTCGGGCCACAAGACTAATAGCTTATCATAATTCTGTTGAATCAATTCCTTAACGTGAGTCAACAGCATTACTTTTTGGAATGGAAACCTACGAAAGATTTCTTCAAGGAAGCGAGCGTTAACAATCGTCTTCCCGCTGCCGGTAGGCATTGCAATGATAGGATTGCCAGTAGTATGGGTTTCAAAGTATGCCCAGATACTTTGAACAGCCTCGGTCTGGTACTGGCGATCGGTGAAGGGTTTCTTCATCTGTAATACTCTGCCATTTTGTACATCGGACAACCTACTAATTGTTTCTCTACGCTAAGTATAGCACGTTCAGTAGGATGAGTACAGTGCCAAGTTGCTGCCGAGCCGACTTGAGCATATTTGCAGGTACGGCAATTCCGATCAGGATCTCGCTTCATATGACAGACGGGTTTATGTTCACACCATGTACACTTCCAGAAGCCAGGCGAGTTATTGATTCGGGGTGGGGGTGTCGTTGTTTGTATCAGCTTCTCACCCCTATCAATATACTGGTCTGCGTGTTCGGGATTAAGAGTAATGATTTCAATGTAAAGATCATCAGTGTTCTTGCAGACTGCGAAGTAGAGACAGCTCGCAATACCCATCTTGCGCATGTAGATCTGCGCTTGAACAAAATGCTCGGGCTTGGCGTCACGAACTCCCTTTCCCTTAAAATGACCTTCACCAATTAGATATGCCCGCCAACTCTCAAGCGATCCAGCCAGCTCGGTAAAAGACTTCTCATTGTGCGTCTTTGCTTCAATGAGTGCGGGGCTGTTATTATAATGTGTGACTCCGTCTCCGCTTCCACCACCGTGGCCGTCTCCAAATTGAATTCGAAACTGTTTTCCTTCTGCATCCTGTTGGTAGACTGGCATTCCAACAGTGAGCAGCATTGCAATGAAACGGGCTTCTTCAATGTGGCCACGATTAAATAGCCGAAGCATACGGCCACTGTGGGCTGCCTTAGTTGTCCAATGAAAACTGTACCAGACGGCTCGTCCACAGTCCTGGCCGAGCTGCGAAGCCCCCATGTGGCTTCGATGCGATTCCTCAGTGTCCCGATATGCATCTGACATATGCGGGAGTACCTTACCAAGCCAACCTCGATAGGTTGCCCCCTGATCTACTTGGATAGCTTTATCGATAGCAAGGCATAGATCAATCGCAATATCGACCATTAAGATTTATCCTTTCTCAATTGTAGTATCTCCTCATTCTTTTTAGCTACGGATTCCCAAAGCATCTGTGTCTCGATTAATATACTCTCAGCCTGTTCTCGAGTTAACACAATATGACCCATTGGCTTGTCGTTCGGACCGCGCCATTTAAGGTCCGCGATTAACTTTTCGATGCCGTTCATTTTCTCTCCGCAATTGTCTCCGTTGCAGATGAAATGGGGGCCCCGGATGGGACCCCCTTGAGTTGGTTACGTTTAACCCCGCGCCCAAGGTGGAGCTGCCTGTTGAGCTGCTGCAACTTCCGGGGATGCCGGAGCTGGAGCAGCCTGTTGAGCAGGTGGAGGCGGGGTCGGTGCAGCGAACCCAGCTGGCGCGGGCTGCTGCGGTGGCGGTGCAGTTGGTGTCGGCTGCTGTACCGGCGGCGCTACCGGCTGCGGGGCGGTCTGCTGCTGAGGCTGTCCCCACGGCTGCGGCTGCTGCGGCTGCTGCCAACCTCCGTTTGGAGCAGCTTGCGGATGCGGTGCAGCTTGCTGAGCAGCCTGTTGAGACTGCGGCGTCTGCATCCACCCTTGCGGAGCTGCTGGCGCCGTCTGGGGTGCTGCTGCCGCTGCGCCCTGTTGAACGAAACCAGGAGCCACAGGCGGTACGAAGTTGATGGGCTTGTAGCTCTTGATCTCCGCCTGATCGTCATATTGACCCGTGGGATCCTTGCGGATCTTCACGCGCCCCTTCATCGGGATATTGTGAAGCTGCTGTGTATCCTGAACGTAAGGCAGGTTAACGGCAGCGCAGATCGCACTCAATTCCCTGTTTGCGATCTCCATCGTCTGAACGTTAGTGTGGCGAATGTTCAGACCGTTGAAGACCTTGCGGCCCTGGTGTGGTCCATCCATGACGGAGAAACGCAGAACTAGGCGAAGGTGGTTAGGGTTACCATCCTTCGTTGGAACTGCGTTCGACTCGTCAATGATGAAGTTATACCACCCCTCCGGAAGAGGGTCATTGTCGAGGGGAGCGTGTTGCCGTGCGTCGAAGTTAAGTTGCACCATATCGGTGTCTCCTTATGCGTTGATGATCTTGTTGAAGATGTAGTGCAGATGTGGAGGCTCTGTGATAAGCAAAGCTCCACTTCGATCCTTCGCTTCGTACTGAAGGTCAGGTTGCGTTTGCAGGAAACGATATTCCTTTCCCTGCGGATCCTTATTTATTCCAAGACGAAAGACTTCGTCAAAGAAGTAAGGCAGCTTAGGTCCAAGTTTAGCTCCGGGCATCGACGGACCATACTTAACGACACCAGACAATTCATCCTTCATCGGCTCCATTTTTGCGGAGACGAGAACATTCTTACCAGGAAGATCCCGAAAAGCCCTAATCGCAGTTTCCATCTGTTCGATTAGATCTCCGTAGGCTTGTCTTGGATCTTTCACTTGCCGTTTGGCATTGTTGAGAACAACCTCACCGATCTCACTTATGCTGTCCAATCCAATGCTCTGAAAGTTCTTTGCTTCTGCGCTCTGTGTACACCAGAGATGTACATCACGCAGATCATCTGCCGTTCGAATGGTAATGATAGGCATGTTATAACAGATGGATTGATCATCACCAAACAAACGACGTAGATTAGCTTCACGAAGAGACAAGGCGCCCGATTCGGCGGAGATCAAGACGGGATTCGGGAGTGTGGCAGTGAGAACCGTTTTGCCAACCCCCGAGCCCCCGTACACAAGCACCTTGATGCCGTTACCGGCAGACTCTTGTGAAGCGGTAGAGAAATTTAGTGCCATTAGCTTCCTTTCTTTGGAATCATGATTTCAAATCCAGGCATACCCGGCTTGATCACAAGCACCTGATCGAACAAGTGCCTCTCTTCGTCAGTAAGAGTTCGGTACTCTTTAGTTGCAACTTCCGGCTTCCACCGAACCAGTTTATCCAGGTCCAGCTTGGGCAAGTTATTGTCACTCTCGAGCGACTTACGAAGCTCTTCAAGCGGCTCAACCTGCACAGAACGATTGATAACGTGCGTCGCTTTAGCAACGGCGCCCGTTCCATCATTCAATGGGTGAGTGTTAACGCCTTCTACTGGATCGGGGAACAATCCAGCAACAATGAACTGCCGAAGAACAACTTCCTTGCCCTTCAGCTCATCAAGCTGCTGCTTTAAAGCATACCATTCTTTGAGGTGTTGGTGGGTCACCTCGCGTTCTGGAATTAGAACCATAGCAAATACCTCCGTTGTTGTAGCTCCCTAATGTGTAACACATTCTGTGACCGGATGCAAGCATCTTATGTGCCTCTGACCCAATATAGATCGCCCCCTATCATTCCCTTTTCAAATGGATCTTTAATTTCTTTAAGTCTCCCCATCTGGATAAGAGTATGAATTGAATTTTTCAATTTCCTATCATCGAAGTTACCGTCAGTTTTAAAAGAAGGTATGTGTTGCATTCGTTGCCGGATATAACTGTATTGAATTTTTCCGGATGCTTGTAATTCTGATTTGATTTTATAGCTCTCTGGAACAGTTCTACATAGATAGTCATCAATAAGTTTCTCAAGTTTTTTAATCTGTACAGTATCACCAGTTCCTATGTCACCGGACTCTTGTTTAGTTTTAAAGTTGTTTATATCATTCACTACCATTTGTTCGAAATAGTTCCAGTGAGCCTTTGTAACGACCGGTTGAGTAACAATCCCTTGTGCCGTAGGCGGAGGTGCATCAAGAATTGCAGCAAGAGTTGCTAGAACATTAATTCGAGTAAGAGAACGGGACCACATATGATGTTCAATATCTCCACTTCTAGTTCTAACTGCCTTGTTATAATTACCGTCACAATATCTTTCAAAATTATTAAATTGAATTTTAGCTTCCGTATCCATTCTAGCAGTAATGGGGTCCTTTTTCTGAGTGGAGATAAGATCAGAAATTCGAGCAAGCATAATTAGATATTCTATAAACCCAGGATCAATTGAATAATCTATATGTTCGTTTAATGGGGGTCGAAGCCCCTTATATTCAAAAATATTGAATCGCGAAATGAATCCGTTGTTAAGAAGAAATGCGTTGACGCTCTCAAAAACTTCAGGTGTAGTATCTCCAAGGAAACTATATGCTGGTGATCTAACTGAAGCTATATTTTTAGTTGCATCACTATAATTGATTGCATTCGATACTGATTTTGGTCCTGCTTTCGAATGGAAATCGAGCATCTGAGACATCAGACCTTGCATATTTTCATCACGGCCATTTGAGAATCGCTTTATTACTGTTCCAAATTCTGGTAAAATTTGAGCGAAACAGGTTCGTGCTGGATTGAAATGTTTCGTTAGGCCCTGTCCACTTGCAAAAGTTCCAAAATAAAAGAAGTCTTTGAACATAGGAAATTTTTCAGCACAGACATCTATTAATCTACTGATTCCTGTTGCCATTTGTTCTTTACCCATACCAGAAGGAGCAACAACAAGATTATAAGTATTCAATCCTGCAGATGTATGGGTATTCCAAGCTCTCCCACAGAGAGCAGACATTACTGTAATCGCTGCTGCTACTGAGAATTCAGCATTAGGATAGACTGATCCACGATAGAAATAATGCGCTAGATATCCAAGTCCCCCGGGAGGAAATTCAATAGGAGTTGCATTGCTTTCTTCCTCTTCTTCTTTAAGTTGAGGTTGAGGTTCAAAGGTCTGTATAAATGATTGAGCAGAGTAGAATTCAACAGGATAAGATCCGTTAGCGGCTTGTTTCAATTCAGCCTGCATAGCATCATATTTAGCAGCAATAGCTTCGGAGCTACGTTTACCTGCTTCGATATCTACCAGTTCGCTTTGACGGATAAACCGAGCATGGCGCAAAGTACGCGAGATGTAATCTACTCGGTTTGCTTTGGTTCGCTTTCCGAGCCCGGACTGTCGAAACAGACGCCTACACTGTTCATTCGAAGGACTAAAGCGTACAAGGTAAACCATCAAATCCAGATCGCCTTCAGACTGCGACGGATGATCAAGTTCGCGCCACATGCCCTGCCAGAGCATCTTTGCGTCTTCCACTTCGAACAGCTTGCGCCCAACGTCTTCGTCTGTTTCAATCTGTGGAAGCTCTTCAAGAACGATCTCGCTATAGTCTGCAGACAGAGGCATCTGACTAACCATCTTAGTCAGCTTCTCTTGCCTAGATTCCAATTGCTCCTTCTGATGCAATACATTGCCAGTGCATATCATAAATCTGTTCTGGCTGTAGATTTCTACACCGTCACGCTTGCGGCCGAGTCCGATGCTCCCCTTACACCATATATGGATACCTTGTCCACCAATAGAACGCTCACTGTAACTATCAAACGAATGAACAATACTATCGTATAGGTCCAGACGCTCTTTTAAGGTGTTGGGCTTTACGTCAAGATCAATACAAGTAATGTCTTCGCCTTCCATAATGACGAAGCCAATTGCGAGACTGTATGTGAGAGCTATAGTTGTCGCTTCCTCAAACGTCATCCATTGCGAGCTAGCATGTATGGATACGGAAGCGTTATAGAACTGATTGTTCTTATGGAAAAGTGGATTCTTATTTCCTGGATTTGCAACGAGCCACTGCCTCTTTAAACGCAGCTCCATGGGAAGATTTCGCCATTGGAGCAGGCGTGGGTCGTCGGTCATTGAAGGGCTCCGTTGGGCAGAATAGTAAAAAGCAGAGAAGGCAGGGAAGATGCTACTGTAGCATGGATAGTCGGGAAGGTCAAGCTACTAAATGTAGCGGTCCACCGTTTGAATAGTCACAAGCTCAAAATCTGTTTCTGCCAACGGCCAAGTTCATTGCTACTTGTAGAAGTTTTGATCTTATGTTCGTCGTTAAGTGTCTTCATAATTGTTTGTCGCAGCGTTAAGATGGCGGGGATATCTTTAGGACTGCCTGCCGCTTCCCACATCTCAGTTGCCACACGATGAATGAGAGGCCCCACGGAACCTCGACTAGCATTTGGGAGGCGGATGGGTTTCGGTGCAGGTGGGGCGCTGACTGTAGCGAGCACGGGCTCTAGTGGCGGTAGTGTATTGGGTTCAAGGTGCAAACTCGCAGCAATAAAGTTTCGAATGCGTATTCGTAGAGATAGAATTGCATTATCGTCCATTTTAGTAGGGGAAAGCGGAGGATCCATCTTTAACCAATGGTAAAGACGCCGTAAATTCATCTCATGCCAATCTTTACGGCTGCCAAGAAACAAAGAATCATCTATTCCTTCGATTCGCACACTTCGAACATGAGCCATATGGGCAGGCCAGCTATCGTCATCGAACAAAAGTTCTTGAGCTGTCTCTGCTGTGTGCAGGATTGTAATATGGGTCATGTCGAATAAGAATTTCATCGAAGATGCTCCGGGAAACCATCCGGATAAAAGAAATCTACAACATCCTTCTGAAGGTCTTCAGGAAGATGAAAATCTGCAAACCAACAAAAACTGTAGTTTGGACATTTTTCTTGAACAACTTGTCGAGCAACAACAAGACTTTCAGCTATCACATATTCCTTATAAAACATGCGCGGATTTTCATCTGACTGCATTTTTATTAGGTATAACTTTTTCATTGTTGATCCTCCGTTGGGTGTTCGACAGTGTAGTCGTGTAGGACGAAGCCGAGTGATGTGTCACCCCGTACATGCTCACGGATCCAAACACGCTCGCCTGGATGAAAACGATTCTTACGCCAGTGCCCACGGACTTGATGTCCGCGGCGCCGAGCAACTGCGATCGCTCGCTTGGCTGTAATGATGTATCGTTTCGCAGGAACTGTGAGGCTGATTACAGTGTGTTCGGAAAACTTTCTATACTTGCCTCGAGAGAAGTATCCATGATCAGGTCTCACGCTAACCAACGAAGTGGGCAAATCGTTAATCGTTGCAAGCAGGCTCCAAAGATAACGAGCGTCGTGTGCCAGTTCCCCTAACGGATGGAATCTTTTGATAGCAAGGAGTTGAAGCTGCTCATTTGCTACGCGATTAAAATGAGGAGCTGCGTTAACGGATACACATGGGGTTCGGTACTCGAGCACACCTGTTAGGATACCTTCCGGAGAGCATATACGGATCTTATCCGTGTGATTAATGTGAGCTGCATGATCCTGATGATAGAACGGATCCCTGGGCCAAGGCGAAACGCCATCATCACAAGTCCAGGAGTAAGCAAATGCACCCGAGTTTGCACTCGTTACTCGTTGGTCGTCCTTCCAGGAGTGACTAGTGCAGTGGAGTGCCATGAATGCAGTTTCGATCTTTGGATGCTGCATTAGAAGCCAACCACTGCGGTCGGGAACCGATTCCGGGTTTGCATCAACCTCGGGATGGTAGGCTTCCTTAACTCGCTTACGGTGCGCTTGCTTATCGTATTCCATCCACGTCAGAGCATGGGGCAGCCGCGCTAGTCTTCTCATGCTTTCGCACAGCTGAATCCGCCTCGGGATTGTGGTGCAGGCATTCAGGCTAGTGTAGCCCAGGTCCGCCATGAAGGCAGACATGCTCTCATCCATTACGAATTTGCGAGCTTGTGCGATGTGAGTTGCCAACCAATTGTTAGGGTCGACTCGCCGATAGAATGGCCGAGACCATTCGCGAATGAGAGCGTCGGCTAGCGTGGGTGGTTGCTTAGACATTCGTGCAATCAGCAAGAATAACTTTCACTGTCTTGCCTGACTTGTCCAGTTTAACATGAGCAACTTCATATTCGTCTGAACGTGAACGGGACGACGGTACGCCAATGTAACGCTCCTTATGTCTAGTGGTTTTGATTACATAACCGTATCGATCGCCCATCATCCAGCGATCAGTGTAGGCGGGGATCTGGACACGCATGGTAGTCCTCCGTTGAATTAAATGCGGGAGTTGGTGACCTTGAACGGCGCTATGACATAACCCACGAAGAACCGCAGGTCACCTTTCTGAAGACCGAGTCTCCCGCTACCCGACCGAAAGTACATCTTCGTGGGTAGCTCAGATAACTTTCTCTGCTCTGACCTCAGCAGGCTCGTCGCTGAAGTTTTTCCACCAGGCTTGCAAGATCTTATTTGCATCGCCCCTTGGAATATCGAACGCCTCTGTAAGATAAGGACCAGCGCCGAGCATGTTTGTGGCGCCTGATTCCCGTAGAGCGTCCAGGAATTTGAAGTAGGTGGTCCAGTCTTCTTTGCTGATCATAGCGTTTCCTTTTGAACGGCTTGTTCACCAACGGACCAACTGAAGGATGCCCACCTATCCACTGTAGGCTCCCTGTACGAGTGCAATCTCACCGAGCGACGGTCCCTAGAAACATTCAGATCTGCGTAACTCCACGCAAGATTGGATGCGCTCTGTGAATCTGCGGGCCATGCAGAATCATAACGCAGCATGTCGAATGGAAATTCTCTAGTGCCTGTGACCCAATAAGTGTATCGTTTCTTGGGTCGCATGTCAGTGTGCAGTTTCTCTTCATTGAAGCGTTCCATAGCATATTCCTTTCTAGAGGTCGAGTTGTTTTTCGGTGGTCGAGTTTCTGGCCGAGTCCTTGGCCGAGTCATTTCTCAGCGGTCGAGTCTCCAGCCGGTCGTCGAGTCTTTAATCGATAACCCTAGCCGTGCTATAGCAGCTATTCGTTAGATCAAACGCCAGCTTCCCCTGCTTTTCCAATTCGCTAGCTTCGCGCGCCGGAAGCCAATAATCGCGCGTTGCGTCTCGTGAGTCGCGAATTATACGAACCAGCCATTTCTGTGGTTCAATTGGTCTTTCTTTCCTTCTAGCCATTTAGGATCTCCGTTGTGATTCCAGTGGCATTATAGTAGCACAGATTTTGGTTCGATGCAACCATCAATTGTTTTCAGAGACGTTGCGTCAACCGCCAGCTCCGCGCTAAAAAGTTTGCACGTCAGGGCTGCCTCGCCCGCGCTCCCCATAGGAACTCGCAGATGATTTCGAAGGTCCCGTACCGACCCCGCCGGTCTCGGTCTCTGGCTCGTGTCGATCACGGTTTCGCGACCGGAGGTGGGCTCTCTCCAGCCGCGTCACTTTCGATCTCCGTTGGAAGGTTTCATTTCACTTCCAGATTCCATTGCTCCACGGAGTTGAGATAGCAGGATGCATTCCTGAATCCCAACCCCCGCCAATCCATGCACTTCAATCCAAGTTCAGCTATCGCAGTCATTGGATCGGTACTTTTCCAACGATGGAAACAGTCCCCGGAGGAATCGTAGACTTCGACAAGATAGTTACCCATTTGTCTTATCCAGTTCCATCATTGTCTTGATCATTGCCAGTAGATTGGGATCAGTAAGTTCCGCAATCTCGTGGATATCCATGCCCCGGTCGAGAAGCGCCTCAACCATTACTGAACGACAGAGGGGCAGATCGCGTTCGATTGCGCGTCGGTGCAGGGCACGGAACTCAACCAGTTCGTCATTGTCGAGTTCGTCTCCGTTGCCCTCATATCGAGCGAGTAATGATGTGTACCGCTGATCGCGGGTGGTTTGGAAGGTTCTCACTTGTCCTCTCCTGAAGTTAGCGTGTTGGAACAAACGATTCGGTGGAGCTGCTGCTCCGTGTGACGCTTGGCTTCTTCAGCATCAGCCATTCCCTGCTGGTATCCTTCGGAGTAAGCGTTGCCTCGAAGAGCGAGAGCCCAGGTGGCAACCATCTCAGCTAACTTCTCGTCCTTGGCAGCCTCGCCAAGCATCTCGTACACACCTTCAACAAAGGCTTCTACCTCCTGCTCTTCCCGGCTGTTGCCAGGAAGATCAGAAGTGGACACGCCCGGGGGCAAGTCCCATCCAAAGATTGATCTAGCCATTGCAGTACCATCCTTTCTTATTGTTCGATTTACCGGTTGAATTACCGTCTGCGTCGATAACCCCGGCGCAGACCATGCACTCAGACCACCAACGCCCGTGTTCATCCCCGACTTTAAAGGGTCGGATCATCCAACGAGCTTCAGTAATCGGCTTCCCCATGGAACTCGCCGTGAGTTCCGTGTGGCCCTTGGGGCATCTAATCCCAAGATCATCTACGTGATGCATTATATGCTCCCCATTCGCTGTCGGACATGGCGGAGGTGAACTCGTACCAGGCCAGAACGTGGGCGCTGTGGTCCGAGGGCCAATCACCGCAGTGGACGCAATGGGTGACTTCGTATTCCTCACCGGTCTCGTGATCGTGATCGATTCCGGTAACGAACTTGTGTTCGGCACAGTGCCAATCGACACCGTCGAACACTTGCGGATAGGCAGGACCATTCTCAGGATCGTTGCCCGGGTAGCGCATCACAGGTTTAGTCATAGGATGTGCTTTCGTTGTCGTGCGGGATTGCACGTTCATGTCCCCGCCTCTGACCCGGGGACATGGGCTTGCAATCAGCCTCCGAACGAGCTTTCGTAGTCGTTGTATTGCTCGTCGCGGGACATGCGATCGTTTTCACGCTCGCTGCTCTCGCCGTTCTCGTTCCACTTGCTGGTGTCCCCGTCAGTGTCCCAAGGCTCATCCTCGACGTTGAACCGCAGCGCCCGCTTTCCAAAGGCTTCCTCCGCCTCAGCGCGGGTCTTGCAGTAGTTTCCGCTGTGGAAACCCCCGTCCTGTGCATTGAAGAAGTGAACTGCGAGCGGGTGATGTTCGCTGTTGACTTCACACATCACCACGGCGCCCGGAGCTTGCACTCCGTCGCCGGGAACCGCTACAGATTTAATCACCTTCCAGCCCTGTTTGAGGGCTTGGTGATTTGGATCGTATAGATCTTTTTTCATCTTACTTGGTGTCCTTCTTGTGAACCGGGAGATGCTGGAACAGCTTTCCGGCGGTGAACGGCTTATCGCAGACTGGACATTTGCACCACACGCGCTTGGCGTCCTGATTGACGCCTGGGATCTTAGCATCGACCCAGACTTCAACGTTCCCAATCATGCGCGGCGGCAGCCCTTCAGCGGGGAGATGCCGTGTGGTGCTCAGACCGAGCGCCGTGTAGAGGTCTTGCCAGTGCATGTTCTGCGTTTGTCCTTCACGATAGGGGTTATCGCGACGCAGGTTGTTTAGAACTATCATTTGCGTACCTTTCTCTCTGTTTGCCTTATCTTACAGATAAGTATAACACAGATGCCACGCTGAGCACAAGCGGCTTGCGTGGCATCTGGGTCATAGATGGTGGACCTCTTGTGGACTACTTGCTCAGGCACTCAACGATGAATGCCTGCCGGAAGCCACGCGGGCGGGAAACCTTGTATCCCTCCGGTGCTGCGTCCTTGTCGGCCTTGTTCTTCTCGCGATAAGCGGACTCGCAGGCCTTCAGCTTGTCGGCGCTGATTTCCGCAGCGTAGGCCTCGGGAACGCCGAGAAGGGCAGCAAACGAAAGCGAGATAAGAAGCTTCTTCATTTTAGTTACTCCGTTGTCGTGCGGGATGCACGTTCTTGCCCTGGAGTGACCCAGGGCAAGGGCTTGCATCACTCCTTCGGGTAGTCGTTGTACTTTCCGCCGGAACCGGTTAGGTTGTCAATTAACCAGACCCAATCTTCTTTTGTCTCGCAGTATTTCCCATCAGCATCCTCCCAGGTGCGCCCGTAAGGATCATTGATGTTTGTGTGCGAGCCAGAATGCCCTGCGCGGCGGGTACATCCGCGCAGGTTGAACTTAGCGTGTGAGCAGATGTGATCTGCTTTCGGTCCAACGTACCATCCCATTGTCATTTCTCCGCGTACACAGGGTTGATTGCGATGTCGAAGTGCGTAGGAAGTTCCCCGTTAACTTCGAACTCGCTCTTGCGGATGTATATGGGAGAAAGCGCAGGCTTTTTGACGGGTTGGAGATCTCCGTCGAGCTGGGCGTACTCCGCTAGCGTTTTGTGAGTCTTTGTGAGGCTCATTGTGATGGTCCGGATATGGGAACCTTCCAGAGTAACTGTCTCCGGCGCAGACAGATAGTGTTCAGTTGTGCCGTCGGGATTGTGCTTGCTCATGTGGGCAGACTTTCTGTGTTTACGGTGAATTGAACCGCTTCGTCCTTAGTGACGATGTACGGGACTTCTTTGAGAACCAGCTGCGTTGCGGCCTCGATAGGGATGCCCCAACCGCCGCTGATTACAAAGATCATTTTCTTACGATCTTTGCGAAACTGCGCTCCGTTGATTGCCCAGCGTACGATGCCGGGGGCGCAGAATAGTGAGGTGGAACCGAGTGTGTACGTTTTCATAAGGTGTGCTTTCGGTTAGCTCAACAGCTGAAGGATTTCAGCGTTGAGTTCGGTTAGCTCTTCTAAGTCCGCTGCTGTGCAATCCACATCAGCAGCTTTTTGAACCTCGGCGTACTGTTTCTGCAGTTGTGCCACAAGCTCAACCTTGGCGGAGAACACTTCTTCAAGTGCTTTCCGGTAGCGACGTCTTGCGTTTGCAAGTTCGTTCATAGGGATATCCTAGCCGTGTTGAAGGGTGAAAGTGTAGCGAGTGCCAGAGAGCCACGCGCGGCGCAGATGCTCTAGCATGGCTGTGGCGTCGTGCAGATCGTCCGAGCTGTAAATGACGGAATCCAAGTTGAATTGGACGTCATGTTCCACCACACGGAAGTTGTGGACTGGCTGCGGGACGACGTTGAGGATCTCCGCTTCATAAATGCTGCGGATCCATCTACGAGCGTCTTCAGCGTCCGTAGCGTTGATGGTGACTTGGAAGTCCTCCTCGCCGATAGCGCGAAGGGTTACACGGTAGGGTAGTCGCATAGCGTGTCCTTTGGTACTATTTGGCACGTTTGGCAAGTGCGCCGTTCCTTGTCTTAAAAGACAAGTATAACATAGATGTGGGGGTGAGTGCAAGTGCCAAGGTGGGTATCGTTTACCGGGACGAGTTAGGGAAGGGAGGAGGTGTGGATGATTACGCGAGCGACATGACTGGCGAGTTGTAGTGTGGACAACTGGCGGGGCAACTGAGAATAGGAGAAGAGTACGAATTGCGGGAATTGGGGACAATTGTTTAGATTTTTCCCGGCTAAGTGATTGAATTCATTAACAAAAAAGTCAGGTAGATGGAGCCAAGAAATTTTTTTTGTTCCCTTTACGGGGGGAGGGTCGTCGGGAAAACACGCCTCGATCGATTGAACAAGAGAAGAGATGAGCCAGGTATAAAGCCTTTACTATTATTCTATATATTCTATTATATATTCTTTATATAGAACAACCACTTAACCTGGAAAAATCTTCTTTATACCGTATAATTCCACCATTCTCCCCCACAATTTTTCCATCTAAACTTCTTTTCTCCTGTTTATTTCAAGAAATAATTATTTTTGTTTTCCCCCTTGCAATCAACAAAGTCCTATGCTAGGCTCCATGCTGAGTTAGGAGGTCGAGTTCAATGTTCCGGTCGAGTTGATGGTCGAGTTGAAGGCCGAGTTCTTTCTCGGCTCGAGTCTTTCTTCGGTCGAGTTCGATCTCGGTCTCCATCGTCTAGCCTGCGCTGTTTGACATTGTGAAGGGTTACAGTCTGCCGCGACCGCGCGGTCAGATTGACATGCCGTTCACTAGCGCAGAAATTCTCCGGACCGAAGCGAGGCAAGTCTCAGCAGAGACCGATCGCAGGCCGCCGCGAGAAGACTCTGTGTGTGGTGTTTGTCGAAAGGAGTCGGCAGGATATAAGTTTGCGCGTCAACGCCGATGAAAATCGAATTTCGATCTCTCGAGAGACTTCTTGAGAACTCTCTCGCAATCGATTTCGAATCTTCATCAGTCTCAGCGCGCCTCCTAGCGTGTGTACATCCGCGCCCGCGCCCGCGCGTATATGTATCGCTTCTCTCACCCTCAAGCTTCTCGATCGGATCGAAGATCGGTACCGGCCTCGATCTCCGGTGTCGCCGAGAATCGACTCTGAGACCGGACAACTCGAGGCAACTCGAGGGCAGCGAAAACGTGTCGGCGCAGGCCCGACTCGAAATTTTGCTGAGAGGCGAGCCGCTTCGGGGCTGCAGGCCGATAGCCGTCGACGTGGGTCGGGTTTCGAGAAATTCTCCATCGGGCTGTGCCTCGGTCGGAGCGGCCTCGACGTGCGTCGAGATGTGGGCCTCTGCGCCGGATGTCGGAGGACGGCGACCACGAAAAAGGGCCCCTCTTTCGAGGGGCCCCAGGTCGACAGGTGTCGCTTATCGGTTGTCAGCGGCTTCGCAGAACTCCTGCTGGACCGCTTCCAGCTCCCCGTCGGTGGAGTTCGTTGCTCCGTAGGCATCTCCAAGCCTCTTCAGAACTCGGTCGTAGATACGCCGCTCGGCCTTCCGAAGACGGAGGCGAGCCGCGACCGTCTGCTCGAACGGGTTCCAGTCGGCGCAGACGTCGGCGATCACCGCCGACTGCACTCGGTTCGGAGCAGCGAAGAGCGCGAGCGCCGCTCGATCGGTGAGCGAGGGCGCGGCTCCCGCCGGCGACGTGCCGATCAGGAGCAGGGCAACGAGGGCGCGTCTCATCGGCGCACCTCGCTGAGCAGGGCCGCGCGCTCGGCGTCGAGCTTCGGGGTGGGGAAGTGGAAGACGACCCGCAGGCCGGCTTCGGTCATCGTCTCCTGCAACGCGATCGCGGAGCGAAGCGACTGGCAGGTGAAGATCACCTTGCCGGTTTCGAGGTTTATCAATTTGACGCGCATGGCGTGTCCTTTCGATACGAGGGGTTGAAAAAAGTAGGGGACACGCGACGCGCGTGTCCCCCGATTTTGACGTGTCGCTTACTTGCGACCGTGATACTTGCGCCAAGCGTAAAATTCCTGGCTGGCGTTTGACACGTTCCAGTTGCGCTCGACTGCGGTTGCGCGCAAGTGAGCAACGGTGGGGTGAGTGCCGGCGGCGAGCAAGTTGTCACACTCGTGCCAGACAAGCCAACACTTGCCCCCTTCGCGGGGGTACTTTTTGGTTTTGACAACTGGCGCGACAACTGCGACAGCAGCGGCTTCGGGGGCAGCGGCTTCGGGGGCTGCGACTTCAGCAGCGACTTCAGCGACTGCGACTTCCGGCGGCAGCTCGGCGACATCAGCAACGATGACGGGGGCAGCGACGGCAACTGACTGCGACTTACGTGACTTTTTTGACATAACGACTACTTTCTGTTGTGTAGCGAAACGCGGCAGCGGCTGCTGACGCGGTTAGTGCGTTTGCACCAACAAATGCAATATGGGGTAAGCTAGTCGAAAATGCAATGCGATGTGCTATGTTTGTTTGCATAGCAGCTATGCAGAGGGACCCCCCGGGGCGGTGGATAAATCGAGATCGGCGGGGGTCGGCGGTGGCGTATCGTGATCGAGGTTTACGAAAAAACTGATCGGTCATCTAAAATCTCAGCCTTCGCAAAAAACCATTCTCTCCTCGAAACTTCACCCCCAAAAACCAGATCGAGCGTTTTGCGAAAAACCATTCTCTCATCCAATGGAGGGCTCCTTGCTAAATGATCCCCGCTTCCTCATCCTACGCTGTCACCCACGCGACACCTTGAACCTATCCCTCCTGAACCCCGACCTCCTCTGTCCAACCACAACTATCCAAGTCCGCCGTGGCCCCTCCCGCCAACGCGAAACGATTACTATCCCAATACTGCCCTCATTCCTGTTCTACCCCCACCCCATCCAGTCTATCCAACTCTCTTTCCCCCGCTTCTCTCATAAGCTGCATATTATGAAACGACCCCCACTCCCATACGCCACCTGTACACTATCCGAGATTACAATTATGTCCACCACCCATGCCCTTCTTGCCATCCCTCCCGATGGACTGACCATTAACGCTCACGTTGAGGTAACTGACGGCTTGCTATGTGGCTGTACAGGAACGATACTCAATATTAAGACAAATGGCGATATCACATTGAAAATCAAAGAACATTTAGGATGGCAAATAAATACTTGCATCGTAAATGCTTCTGTGTTACGCTTGCTGTAGTTAGTCAGCGTTGCGTCTGCGGTTCAGTTTGACTTGCGGTGAGTAGTGGATTTGTTCACACACCGCTTTAGCTTTCGGGTCTGGGCATCTTAATTCCCCCGATGCTCCCACTCGGAAGCGAAGTTAAAGTCGTGGGCACCAAACTCGCTCCGACTTTAGTAACTGGGGTGGTGTAGCTAGGCTCCGGCCACTGCTTCCGCCTAACCAGAGCGGGGACGGACTTCTACTCCGTTGGACGTCCCCGCATCCCCTTTCTAGCCTGCCTACTGACGATGACTGCCACCTCAGATCGCTCTCGAAAGGGAGCGATCTTTTTTATTGACTATATATCAGCAACATGAACAACCCGAGCACACCCCATGTCCAAGTGAATCTTCAGCCTGTCAACCTGACTGCTGAATTGCAGAAGGTTGCTCTCCAGAATACCCTGACGGTTGATCAACACGCTGACCTGCGAACGCTTATCCTAGACGCAGCGGCAGCTATTGGTATGGATGGGAACGGAAGGGACGGCCTGCTCGGTTACTTGAAGTTCGCAGCGAGCACCTACCCGAAGCAGTACCTCCAGGTGATCTCTAAGGTTCTCCCGCTGCAGATCGATTCCAAATCAACCATCAACGTGATCGAGCATGTGAACATCGTTTCCGTTCCTCCCGATCGGTATATGCCCGCCTCCGGCTTTAAAGGCCCTACGATCGATCACGTTCCCTCCGCTTCCGATACAGCTCCAGATACCACTCCCGAGTCTGTCCAGACTATTGAGGATCTCCTCAACAACCCCACTCCCGTAGATCCTTTCAAGTCCGACGTTGCTTGAGTCAAGGATAAAACAGATGAAAACCCTCCTCACGCTCGCGCTACTGCTGATCTTCACCTCTGTTGCTGATGCACAACGGCGCCAGCGGATTACTGTTTATCCCACCGAGCGGGATCGGCTTCTCTACAGCCATCCTTATGCTGTCGAGCTAGCCCTGAGCAAGATGCTGTGTGGTTTCCACCTTTTCAGTTTAGGACCGAATCCGCCACGCGGCAGCGTAGGGAGTTGCGCCAACTGGTTCCACTATCCGCAACATAAGCCCGTCTGATCCGTGCGCTTTAGACCAGGGGACTTACCAGAAGGAGATCCTACCACTCCCAATACGCCTGTTGAGTGGGAAGACAATGCTATCTCCAACACGATGGCTTGGTTCTCCTACAAGTTTCTGCCTAATTGGTGCCAGACACCCGAACACTGGACTAGCCGCCTCACTCAGTACTTATTTACGGATTGCCCATGCTGTCTCCTATTCAGAGGGATTTCAACCGGGATAGTTATCAGCGCGGTCATTATGATGCCCTTGGCTGTTGCCGTGGGTTTTTTCTTGGCCTACCAATGGCAGTGACGTTGTGGGTTTTTATCATTGTGAGTATCTTCTGGATGGTTAGTTGATGTCTGCCCAAGCCAGAAAGGCCCAGCTAGATCTTCACCTCGGTGAAAAGTATGTACAAAATCTGTGGACTCCTGCTCGCCATCACGCTCTATTTGGTGGCCGAGGCTCTGCTAAGTCCTGGTCCGTTGCTTCTTTCCTTACTATAGTTGGCGGACAGGCAAAGAAGAAGATTGTCTGCGCCCGTCAGTTCCAGAACTCCATTCGGGACAGCTCCAAAGCACTAATTGAGAAACGGATTGACTCCCTTGGTTTTACTGGACATTACCGGGTAACAGATCAATACATTACGCATGTCGAGACTAAGACCGAGATCAGCTTCGTAGGCCTCGAGCGCAACATTGATTCGATTCGTTCCTTGGAAGGCGCAGATATCGTTTGGGTAGAGGAAGCGAGGACGATCCGTGCCAAGTCGATGGAAGTTCTGCTGCCAACAGTGCGCAGCCCTGGTTCCTTCTTCATCTGGACTTGGAACCCAGAGAAGCCCGACGACCCCGTCGATTACTACTTTCGAAACACCAAAGAAGGCCCGCCTCCACGTTCCTTGGTCACCTTCGTCGACTGCTCCGATAACCCCTACTTCTACCAGACGGAACTCCCTGAAGAACGGGAAACACTGAAGAAGGGCAATTTCGAGCGTTATAAGCATGTGTGGCTTGGTGGTTATGACACAGCGGCCGACTCCAAGGTGTTCCCGAACTGCACTACTGGCACCACACTGGTACCAGTGGATTGTCCGCCCCGATATGGGATGGACTTTGGCTTTGGCTCCGATCCCTCCTTTGTGGTTAAGATTTATCTGATCGAGGCCATTCAGACGATCTATATCGCAGCGGAGGCTAGCGGTCGTGTTCCTATGGATCAGCTCCCTACGTTGCTCCTTTCTGTACTTGATTCCCCTGACGATTTAGTTAAGGCAGATTCCAGTCAACCGGGAACAATTGAATTCCTTAATGCTAGAGGCTTCCCAAATATCATTGGGGCTAAGAAAGGTCCTGGTTCCGTCAAAGAGGGCATTAACTTTATGTCCGGGTATAAGATTATCATTCATCCGCAATGTGAAATGATGCGGGATGAAGCACGTCTGTACTCGTTCATGACTGACAAGCTCAGTGGTAAGGTTCTTCCTGGTCGGGTTCCCGTAGATGCGAATAACCACGGTTGGGATGCTTCTCGTTACGCTTTAGAAGACTGTATCACCCAGCCCGATTCCGGAGACGATCCGTTTGGTGGAGTTGTGAAGCTGTGGTAGATCAAACGGAGACTTTGCTATGGGATGTGGTTGCGGAAAATCATTCTCCAATTCGTATGCTACTGGTCAGCGGTACAAGGGCGGGGCTACCACCCACGTTCCGACTACAAGACCGGCGCCTGTGAGCATTCAGAGTAAATCGCTTCAGGCGAAGACTGTGCAAGCCCAAGCTGCGGCATCGTCAGGAAGACGTAAAGTCTGATGTGGGACTGGTTAATTAAAAAGCCACCGAAACGGGACGTCGCTGACGAGCCTATGAGCCCGATCTTTACGATCGGGAATCAACCGATCCGGCTTATATCGGCTACGGCGGTTATGACGGCGGAGGAAGCGCAGCGGCGCATTCCTCAACTATATCGTGTGACTCATTTGGTTGCATCTAGCGCCCAGGCTGTTCCGTGGTTCTGCGAAGCTGATCCAAACGTCTCCGCCTCCGATCGCGCCAACCCAGGCGAGATCAAAGCGATCAACTCTCTTCTCAAATCCCCGAACGACAATTTCACTCCAGAGAATCTACGTTACTGGCTAACCCTGAATCTGATGCTTTACTCTCGCGTTCATTTCAAGGTCGGCATTGGAACAAAGGGGCTCCCGAACGGGATCTATCCTCTTGCTACCAAGTACATGAAGGGGGTTCCGAACTCCCGCGGTACTATCGACACCTATATCTATGGTGAGAATACACCACAGGAGCAGAGGTTCCCGTCGAAGCGTAAAGCTCTCCCCGGTGAGAGCTACGCTGCGGAGATCTCCTTTCCATCCATTACCGGTCTGATTGAATATAACAAAGCTCCGGCGGCTATCGAATCCCTTGCAATTCCGCTTGCAATTATTACTTGTCTGATGCAGCGAGCGTATGACACTGCGAGTGGCCATCCCAATATCAAGTATGTGGTTACGTCTGACAAGACTCTAACTAAGCAGCAGGTCGAGGCTCTTAAGGAGCATCTCGAATCTTCGGGGCCAGGGGAAGATGGTTCTGGTACTGTCCTATTCCTTTACAACACGAAGATTGAAGTCCATACCCTTGACAATAAGATGGGTGACATTCACAGTAAGATTCCTCTCGACGACATGACGCGCATTATCGCAGGCGTGTTCGGCGTTCCTGTAGCTCTCCTAGGATTGAGCAATGCGGACTCTGCAAAGTATTCGAACAATTATGAACAGTCCAGACTCGCCCTATGGCAAGATACGGTGGTTCCCAATTATATATCTCCGATGGCAGCTGGTCTCAGTGCGTGTCTTTGTCCGTATGGTGCTAAGATTTCCTTCGACTATGATGCTATTCCTGCGCTCTGGGAAGGACGCGCCAAGCTCGGACAAACCCTCAGCCACGTCAACTTCCTTACCACCAACGAGAAGCGTGAGATCCTCGGCTTCGAGGAGGACAACACGCTACCTTCACTGATTGGTTCCACCACATCCACACCGATCCCGACTGGTGGTGTTGAGCCCGAAGAACCTGAAATTGAACCCGAGCCTGACAAATTGGCTCCCCCGCTCAAGCTCGTAAATTGAGAGATAGACCTATGACCTATAAACAGGGTGATCAGATCAATCTCGATCTTGGTATGGAACTTACCAAAGTCAACGTCGAGAATCAACCTCCTGGTTATTTTGAAGGAATTGCAAGCACCCCATCTACTGACCTCTATGGTCACAAGGTGATGAAGGGTGCTTTCGATAAATCGATCAAGCAGAAGGGCCTTACTGGTCCTCGGGGTGTGAAACTCCTTGTTCATCATGACTGGCACAAGCCAGCCGGCACTATCTCCAAACTCAAGACTGTAGGAGAGAATCTGGAGATCGCCGGGCAAATGAATCTGAACGTCTCCTATGTGAAGGACGTTCACGAAGTTGCTATCCAGAACGGCGGACTCAACTTCAGCGTTGGTTTCACGCTGGACGAATTCAGTTTTGTTGATGAGAAGAAATCCGAAGACGGAGAATATCTTCTCATTAAGTCAGGCGACTTGATGGAAGTCAGCGTTGTGGTGTTCCCTGCCCAACTCGAGGCAGAGATGACTTTCATTAAGAATCACGATACGATGGCACAGCTCGAAAAAGCTCTTGTAGCTCAGGGGATGTGCCGAAGCAGAGGCGAAGCGCACAAGTTGGCGAACTACTTGAAAGCGAATTCGCATCTGTTCCTAGACGAGCGAGAGCCTTTGGCTGAACCGCTCGTAGCTCCACATCCCCTGCTGGATGTACAATTGTTGCAACCAGTTCGCGATCAACTCGCACGCATCAAATCGATGCTTTAAGGGGATTCCCTATGAACCAGGTTAAGAATAGACTGATGGCGGCTCCTGCTCTTGTGACCAGGGGCATGTATCTGAAAAAGGAAGCTCCGGCCGACAAGCAGGCAGCCGAACAGGCGCTCGAGCTGCTGAGTAAGGAGCTTGGCGATATCACTGGTCTGCTGACCAAGAATCGCGCCGACACCGAGCAGCAGTACAAGGACCTGACGAACCACTTCGGCGCCGTCAAGGCCGACAGTGATGATCTGAAAAAGACCGTCCTGAAACATGCTGAGGACTACGCCGCACTTGTGGCTACTCAGCAATCGCTCACTCAGGCGCTCGACCAGGTGAAGAAGGAGCTCGATGCTCCGATTCTCAAGGGCGGCGACGCTCTGGTGGAGTCCGACAAGAAGGCTGGTGTCGAATGCCAGCGCCGCGCCCATATCTTCAAGGGCGGCACGGACGACGACTTCAAGCCCGACATGAACAATCTGATCGACGCATCTGCTTACCGTTCCGCGGTACGCAAGATGATGCAGGTTGGCATCGAGTCGAAGCAGAAGGTCATTCGTGGTCTTACGGACGTCGAACGCAAGGCGTTCGATGCTTCGTCTCTCGACAGCGCATTCTTCTCGCCCGAGCTTCTTGGGATCGAGGTGAACTGTATTATCGAGTGTGCCGAGCTGCTGGATCTGTACGGCAGCGTGACGGTCAGCAAGTCGCAGTTCATGTACCCGCAGGTCATGGACTACGGTCAGATCGGCAAGTATGATTGCGATGCCAAGTGCGATGCCGAGTACGGTCCGGAAGGGAACATTCAGTTCAAGTCCGGCGCCGTTTCCGACTTCCGTGGCGTGTTCTGCTTCCAGCGCAAGGTGCTGGCGGAAGCCAACTACCCGCTCCTGGACTTCATGTTCCGCGCGGCGGCTCGCTCTTATCGCATCAATCGCAACCGCGCATTGATGGTGGGCGATGGCATCAACGAGCCGCTCGGCTGGCTGAATGCTTCCTGCTTTGCGAAGAAGGCTACGAACACTCCGGCACAGTTTAACCATATTGACTTCCGTCTGTTCTATGCCAGCTCCCCTGTGGAGTATGGTCCGGTGACGGCTGTCATGCACCAGAACACGTTCGCGTATCTGGCTGCATTGGTTGACACCACCGGGCGTTTCATCTTCGGCGATGGTCTGATGACTTATTCTCCGAACGATGTGCGTGAGAATATCCGCATCAGCAACTGTTTGCCGGATCCGACGGAAGGTCTGACAAAGGGCTCTGCGGCTGCGCCGTTCACCGCAGGCGACTTCCTTGTGGCTGCTGGTAGCTGGTCTCAGGCCTACTACATGGTCAACAAGCGTTCGCTTTGGATGGAGCAGTGGGAAGGTCAGTCCACGGCTTGGTGCGTCAAATATGTGTTCGGTGCCGAAGACGGTGGCTTCACCGCCTGCTGCCCCGCAGCCCGTATCCTCACCGTTGGTTAACCGATTGACTCGGCAGCACGAATTGACGTGCTTCAAACTGTCGGGGCGACTGCAAGCGTCCGCCGTTTCATTCACTTCCCAAGGAGATCACAATGGCCGACAAAGCTGCTGATCCTAAAGCCACGGTGGAGCAACCAGAGATGGAGGTTCCTCCCATCCGTTGGAATCAAACTGTGGACTCCGGTTGGTATATCTCGAACGAGGTATTTCGCCGGACCGCTCGTACGGGAGAGTTCTCTCCCGCCAAGGAAACTGCGGAGCCCAAAGCTGCTCCGAAGGCCGCTCCAAAGGCTGCTTCGCCCGCCTAGTCACGTTAACTCACTAGTCACGTTAACTCAGAAGAGGTTCACATGAATATCAATGTAGCTAGCCAGAACAACGGCCTTCTGGCGTGGTCTGGTACGGCGGGTCGGCCTATTGACATCCGCCAGCATAACAACTTCGCTTTCACTTTCGAAACGACAGCAGATCTTGCTGCTGACGCTTCGTTTAAGGTGCAGGCGGCTCCGCCTAGCGATGCAGATCCGTGTCTCCCCGGTACGTTGTACGACGTCAAGGAGACGCTCACCTGCATGGACTTCGGGCCGGCGAATCCGACAACTGGGTTCGTTATCCCGAACGGGACCAAGAAGGGAACCATCTGCACAGCGACGTTGCCGTGCAGACCCGACGCTTTCATCCAACTGGTTGGCACCGGAGCAGCGTCAGTTATCGCTGTTGCTGTTCTTGGTGGCCCCCGCTAAGGAGCTGCCATGAATCTGAATATTGCTTCTCAGCACCAGGGGTTTATTGCCTGGAGCGCCAAAGCTGCTCCATTCAACCCTGGAATAGATATCAGACAGCATAATGGGTTCTCGTTTACCTTTACTGTTGATTCTGATATTGCTGTGGAGGCTGTGTTTGAGGTCAGATCAGCACCGCCTCTTCCTTCCGACAACTGCATGGGGGATGTTGCTAACGCATCTGATATCCCCGTGATCGCGATGTGTGCGATGCCGGGGCAAGTCGCTGCTCCGAAATCGCAGATCATCTTTCCCGTCGGTACAAAGGCGGGTACTGTCTGCACGGCCACGATACCGTGCAGACCGGATGCCTTTATTAAGGTGTTCGCGGTCAGTGGAGATACTGGTCGCATCATTGTTGTCGCTGTCCTCTCGGGCCCCCGGTGAGGAAAACAGCTACAAAGGCGGTGAGAGTGCGGCCGGGTGATGAGATAATCGTCCGTGCTGCACTTCCCGCTGACCTCGGTCTTGCTCGCTTATACGTCTGGGCAAAGCAAGTTGGGTCAGATCAATTCTCACCCTATGTCCTAGGAACGGATGTAATTGATCTGGGTGAACTACCCAATATGCTTTCTCCTATAAGCATGAGATTGGTTCCTCAACGTCCGGCGCACAAGATCAGCTTTGTAGCTGACATGAAAGGCCAGATTGTCATCGTCCAAGAAGTAGATACTCGTGACGATAAAGTTGCTGAAGTAAGTCTCGATCTTATTATGGCTACCACTTCGCGCCTAGATAGATTCAAACGGAGATTGACAGAATGGCCGAAGACAGTGAAACTTTGAAAGTCCGTATGCTCCGTGTTACGGGGAAGAACGATACCATTCAATGGTTCGAGTATCGGCCGTCGTTTCGTGTGGACATTGTACGCATCGAGTGGGAACTCGACACAATGGACGTGGAACTTGATTCTCCGGTTGCTGACTACTTGCTGCGAGCGGGCTATGCTGCCCCCGTTGCTCCGGGTTCGGCCCCTGTAGCTACGAAGCCAACTGCTCCTCCGCCAGCGGCGCCCACGGCGCCCGCTCCTTCTCCAAAACCCAAACAAGATGTCACTGCAGAGGAGCCCCCACCGCCTCCTCCTGCACCTTCGTGGCTGAAACCTAGCGGTGATAACTAAGGAGATTATTATGATTCCAGTTACCTGTCGACCAGGTTGCGGTGCGGCTGCCGCAGTTCCGCTTGCTGCTCCGCCTTGCTTCACCTGTCCGCCTGCTCCGTAAGTAGGGGCCTCTCCTCCGTTTTCGCCCTCCCTTGAGAGATGGGGGAGAGGATTCCCGCTAACCAGAGGGTAACATCATGCTCCAGTTTGCCGTTGAAGACGTCGTTCGCGATGCGTGTCAAGTTTGTTGCTGCGAGCAGGTTACTCTGAAGCCTGGTACTACGTCGCGGCTTCCGATTCATTATGCCCCATGGGCTGTTCCTATCGGCCGTTTACATTGTGAGCCGCAGTTTGCTCTGGAGCAGATGGCAGCTTGTGGTGTCAGCGCGGGCGCACCCGTGAAAGTTGACGGGGCCAATGTGGCGTTCAATGTTCCGTCGCCGCCACTCAATGGGGATTTTAAAACCAAGATCACAGATCCCGAACTCGGCCCAATGACTTTTAAGATCGTTCCATTTACTGGGCCAAGCCATGGGGCAGTTGATGTTCACTTGGATGGAACATTTGACTATATTCCAAACGGTGGATATAATGGTCCGGATCGTTTCTATATTAGTGCTACGGACGAGACAAACAAGACTTCTGTTTTTGAAGTTTTGATCGGTGTTGGATCTTACGATTCCGCCGATATGGAAGAGACGCCACACGTCAGCGTCGAAAGCTGGACTGTTAATTACCAGCATTATTATGTCACAGTCGCAGTCAAGGTTGCACCGAATGCGGATGCCTGTGAAGTGTGGCGTCTTACTGCGCAGATGCAGGCAATCGATTGCAACTGTGTCTGCTACAGTCGGCAAGACTGTTTTGATATCAGGATGAGCAAGTGTTGAGCAGTACTGGCTACACTCTTTCCCCGGGTCCGCCCGCGCCAGATCAGCCCCTGAAGGAAGGGGATGCTTTGGGCGGCGTTAACTGGGATGAGTATCTCAGCATTAAGTTGATTCGTGAGCATACCAAGACAGACGATGTGCCTGGTGTGAGCGACGAACAACTGCGTCTCTATCGTGCTGCTGCGGTTGAGGCGGCAGAATTCTATACTGGTCTCACTCTAAGTAAACAAAAGGTGTTCAGCGAAGTCCTTGCTGTAAAGAAGCCTAAGCTGGGACACGATTATGTTACAATTAGACTTCAGTATCCTTCGACTGATGGAATAGTTTATATCTACGGAAACAATCAGAACCCTGAGATTGTTCATGTTACTCCGAACAGCCGTAAGGTAAAACTTCCGGGTCGTTTCTTTTACACCCCAGATCTGAGCAATTGTTGCAATCCTTGTTCGGTAGCGACAAATGGACTTCGTATCATGTACAAAGCAGGATTCTCCTGTGCAGATCAAGTCCCGGCTGGAATACTTCTTGGAATTCTTCAATTTGTCGCATGGGTCGTCGAACACCCAGGTGATGAAGTACTTAGTATGCGGAATACTCTTTCTGCAAGGGGTGGTGCTATTATTGGTACTAACAATATTGCTCTGATCAGTGGCGCGTTGGAGTCTTGGCGGCAGTTCGATCCTGAGGGATTCTAAGTGGCGGAAACTAAAATCTCACAATTGAGACACCGCGTCGCAATCTGTACGATGAAGGATGTTGTTGTGTCCGCTGATCGGATGGATTTGCGTCGGGAAGCTGTGGTGTGGACTTGGGCTAAGATTGATCATCAGCAGCATCTACCTTCATTTTTATCTGAAGTAGGTTTTGCAATCAAGGAACTTGCAACTCGAGCAACTCATCGTATTCGAATTCGTGCTGATCTGGGTATTGATTATAGTTCAGCAGCTTGGATCTACGAGGAATTTTTTCAGAGCCCATCTCGTTGGTATAAAGTTCTAGGCTTTGTAGATGAGACTAGAAAATTTGTAATGCTTGAATGCCACCTTGTTGAAGCCAGTGAAACCGCTCAGCCAATGCCGAGTGATCTTAATCCTGAACGTACTCGGGTAAACCTGTGACACTCGAAATTAGTTTTAAACAATGGGCGCCGTTCTGGGCGAAACGGGATAAGGCTGCATTTCGGCGTTGGCTTCAATTGGTAGCTAACGAGTCTGAGAAAGCCTTCAAAAAGATGGGGAAGTATCCTCCCGCATCATCCCCAGGTGAATATCCTGCGGTTCGGTCGGGTAGACTCAGAAGATCAATCAGAACTAAAGTGTCAGATACCGGTGTCGAAATTAGCAGTAACACATCTTACGCAGGATATCTGCGTCACGGTACCCGAAAGATGCAACGACGTAAGATGTCCGATAATGCTTTGAAGGAAGGTCTTGCTGCTGCTAAAAAGCGAGCTAAGACTTGGGTTGGATGGTCGCACGGTTCTCCGGGAACAAGAGGAATAGAAGGCGGGTAGATGGATGCTATTACTCCCAAAGGTGAACTTCCTCCAGTTCAGGTAGAAACTCGTCTCCTGCCTGCCCTTGCCGCGGCGGTCGCAGAGTGGTTTCCTGAGTTGAACGGTCGTGCAATGGCAGTTTCTGAGAGCGCGGTGACAAAAGAGAACATTCCGACACTGCCGCTGGCTGTGGTTGCTTTTGTTCGTGCGGTCGGTGAGCAGAGTGTAAAGTCTCGTCAGAGTCAATATGAAATTACGGATCATTTTATTGTAGAGTTTTGGTTGTCTCCAGAGAAATATAAACGCGCTAATGGAAGCGACGCACCTTTCTGGAGCTATTACAATTATGAAGCAATTCGAGATAAGCTACTGACGCATATGGCGACTTGGAAGGCGCCTCGGGATGCTCGAATTGCTTTCCGAGCTTTGGATACGGAAGCAGACCATCTAGCTGTGACAATGACGTTCGGCTTTATAGCGGCTGTTAACTGGAAGGCTTGCATTTCTTATCCCCCTGATATGATAATCGATCATATTGGATTCAATATGTGTGCTCCTGCTTCAGAATGTTGTGTGCCTGAATGCTTCGATCCTGTTCCGTGTGAAGATCCCTGTCCCTAACTAAGGAGAGACCCAATGGCCATGATTTATGTGCGAACTAAGCCAGGCCGAAAGGCCTTCTTCGAGGGGAAAGTGATCCCTCAGGACAAGTTTATTCCTGTTCCAGACAATCCGTATATTCGGAGGCTGGTTCACCACTGGGAAGACCTCGAAGTCGAAGAAGGTAAGGGTAGCGGAGGGAGACCTGCGCAATCCAGGAAGAAAGAGCAACCGTGGCTAAGTGGTGGCAAATCAGCTTCTGAGCCACCCGCTCCCGGTACCGGTTCGCCTGCACCAAAAGCCTAAACCGTCCTTCACTGGACTTCATTTACAAGGAGACTGACTAATGTCAATCGACAGTCTGCGGTCCGGTGCAATCCGGATTTGTTTCGATCCGAGCCTCAATGCCTATCCCAACCGGTGCCGCATTCTAGTCGAGGGTCAGATGCTCGACACCGGTACTGCTTTGGATGGCGAGCTCATCAAGATGCCTTCGTTGAAGGACGTCGATCTGCTGTTCGGCGAGGGCAGCATCATTGCCGAAGGTCTGCGTACAGCCTTCCTGTGCTGCCCGCAGCAGGTGATGGAGTTCTATGCTCTTCCGTGGATGGACGCAACCATCGGGGCATCCGTAAAGGCTGCTTACACCGTGACCTTTACTGGTACGGCGGAGAGTGACGGTCGGGTTGATCTGTTCTTGGTCGACGGGCGTTACAATACTTCCGTTCGCGTTCACGAAGGCGATACGGCAGACGAGATTGCCACCAATGTGGCAAACGAGCTCAACAGTGAACCTGGACTTCCGTTTATCGCTGTTGCGGCAGCGGGAGTAATCACGTTGACGTCAAAGAATGCTGGCACAGTCGGTAATGCTATCAACATTCTTTATAATTGGCATCAGCGTCGTGACTATGCTCCTGTCGGTATCGAAGTGGTGGTTGCCCAGAGTGTGCAGGGCGCCAATACCGCTTTCACCCCGCCTGACTATCAGGCGATTCTCGGTGAATGCTGCTATTGCTGCATCGCAATGCTGTACGCCGATGATGATTGGCAGGACGCGATGATCGAGTACATCAAGTCCGCGTGGGACTGCTCGAAGCCGCAATGCTTCGGCCATGGTTACACTTACAACTATGGCTCGTTCGGTCAGATTATGTCGTCTGACACGAACTCTGCAGAAGTGAGCCGTATCGCTCATTGCACCACTGATCCGGTTGCTGGTTGGCAGAAAGCGGCAGCGTATGCTGCATTGTCTTGTTGCTCGACTATCGATCATCCGGAGATGAACGTTCAGGGACCAAACTTTGGTGTCCTGGGTTGTCTCATTCAACCGGAGAGCTGCTTCCAGTGCTTCACGTTCGAGGAGCAGCAGGTTCTGCAGGCGACTGGCTTTGTTGTGGTGGTTCCGCTTCAGGGTGGCACCGGCCAGATGACCAGCCCGATGATCGTCAACGATGTGACGAACAACCGTTACGACGAGAACGGTCGTTTCAACGCCACATGGTGGAATGTCAGCAGCCGTCGCCTCGCAGCGGCAACTGCGGATCAGGCCGCTCTCCAGCTTGGCCGTGTGCTTGGCCTTGGTCTGTACACCAAGAACACCAGCATTCCCGAAGGTGTTCGTGGTACGAATCCGAAGCTCATCCTTGGCGCGTTCCGAGCATGGGCCAAATCGCAGATCGGTATTCTCTTCTCTGAGTTCGAGGATATCGATAAGGATATCATTCTGAAGACGGACTTCGAGGTTGCTCCGAAGTGTCAGGGCATCCCCGGTAAGCTGTGGATCGATTTTATCTATCGCCCGCCGGTCCGTATCAGCAACATCATCATCAACGCCAAACCGTCGTTGCTGACCAACTGCGATCGCCCGTACTAATCAACTGCGCCGAGGCGCACAGCTTCAAGGAGTTGTCTAAATGACTTGCGAAAATCAAGTTGGCGTCAAAAACATCCTGATCTCCTTTCGGGATTGCGACACCGATGCAGTTTACGGCCCTATCAGTCATGAGCTTTCGTCGGAGGAATTGCCGACCTGGAGGCTGTGTGGCTACAATAACGAGGCACTCCCTCATGGGTATGTGAAGCGGCAGCCGACCAACCCGGAAGTGGAGATCAAGGTCATTCGTGATCTTCGAATTCCACTTTCGATGTATCAGGGGTGTTCGGACGTCAATCTGCAGGTCGAGTATTACAACGGTCTTGTGTACTCGGCAGCAAAAGGCACCGGCACTGGCGACGAGAAGTCAGACACCCACGAGGTGACAATGACGATCGTCTTCAAGGAGATCGACGAAATGCTGCCGGCGGGTACTCTCGAACCAACACCTGATTTGGTTCAGCCGACGTTCGCCGTCGCAGCGTGAGCTTAACCTAACGGAGTATCTATGCCCAGCGAAAAGTTCGTACTACCACAGCCTTGGCAGCTTCGCGATAAGGTAATCGACGGAGCTGTCATTAATCGGCTTTCATTTCAGTCGTTCTCGGATATGATCGCCGAGGCGCAGACAATGAAAAAGCCAAAGACGCTTGAGGCGCGATTGCGCAGATTGCGTCTTGCTAAACAAGTGATCTATTATGTCAACGGTTCGACAACCCCAATCGAATCGGATGACGTAACAATGATGCCTATTCCTAACGCTCAGATGTTGACATCACATCTGGATGAGGATGAGGGCGCAGTTGGTAAGGTCACTCGCGAAGGTGATGGGATTTCTACCTCGATTGTTTATCAATTGGGTACGCCGATTCCTGTTACGGGAAAGGATCCCATTACAGAACTTGAGTTCCTTGCTTCGACATACGGAGATGTCGAGGATGTTCTATCAGCTAATGATAGTATCACGCAGACAGCGATCCTGATTGCAACGGTTGCTAAACCTCCGGGAATGCTAGCACTTCCGAGCTGGGCTGTGAATGCTATTACTATCGGGGATGGTGTTACGATTGCGAAACTCGTGACTCCACATTTTTTAGGGTTGCCGGTCGAGTCGGAGAACGAGTAGAAGAATATCGTTACTACTCTGCTTCTGCCGGCGATCTTAGATCTCTAAGTATGCGTCTTCTGACTCTCCGAATCTCCAACTTTATCAAAGTTCATAACCAGGAGATCCGTAATCGGATCAACCTGGCTGGAGGTAAATTGTAAGCGATGGCTTCTTTTACTGAAAGAGCAACCCTTGAGGTAAAAGACAAATCTACGGCACAAATCCGTAAGATTAATGCTGAGTTAAAGAAACTTCAAGCCACTGCAAGATCCCTCAAAAGTATCAGAGTACAGTTTACTGGTATTGGGCAGGCGACACGACAGGTTAACCAACTCACCAGTGCCGTAAGGAGACTGAAGTCAGTTGCTGGCTCAGCAATTCGTATCAATGTAAATACCACTGGCCTCGGCGCTGTACAGGGGCAGATTAGTAGATTAAGGCAATCTGCTAGACGACCTGTTGTTATCAATACCAGATTCAATACTACTGGACAACCCCCTCGAATTCCTCCTGGTGGAGGTGGTGGCAGACCTGGGGCTGGTCGGGGTGGGGGTCGTTCGCGAACCTTCCTTGGAACTGCAATGCAGGGCGCCAATGCTGGCGCAGGGGGCGGGCTCGGCCTAGGTCTCATGGGAGGCCTTGCTGCTGTCAATCCAGCGATGCTAGCTGTGGCTGCCGCAGCTTATGCCGCCGCTGCTGCTCTCCGATATATTGGAAGCGAAACGATTAAGGCAGATCGCGCTGACCTCATGCTGAGGTTAGCAGCGACTCCGGATGAGCCAGGTAAACCAGGTTCTGGTCAACAGGGTATTATTCGAGCTGCTGTTGACAAATATGTTAAGGAGACCGCTGGTCATCCAATAAAATTGACTAAAGCGGAAATGACAGAATTCATGGTTGGAATTCTGGGCGACGTTGGTGGAAAGTCCGCAACCGAAAGAGCCACCGCTGCCGCAGCTATTGCTCCAAAGATTGCAGATACATTTATTCCATTAGCTTATGGACTTGGCGGGGCAAAGCAGAGCCGTGAAGAGTCTATAGCTAATCTTAATACGATTGTTAAAGGTCTGAATATTGCGTCCGGTGATTTAACGAATGCCGCGGGACAATTAACTAAGGATGGTCAACGAGTCTTTGAAGGTGTGGCGCTTGCTAAGGCTATGAATCCTCAGCTGGAAGCTGAGCGCATTCGAACTGTTCTTGCTAACCTGAAAACAGCGGCGTTCACATTAGAGCCTGAAGCCCTTGCTCGCGTCCTTTCTGCGGGTGGTGATCGCGGAGTTCGAGTAGCAAACGAACTCTACCAAGCAATGCGGTCTATGTCCGGCGTCGTGGACAACAAGGCTTTAAATAGAGGTCTTCAGAAGCTAGGTCTTCTTACGGGTGGTACGCCTCTACCTGGAAAAGCTGGGCGAGCGGGCGGTATTGTACCTGGATCGGGTAATGTAGTTGATTCTGATCTACTTCGAACTAATCCCTTTGAATGGATCATTAAAAATGTTCTCCCTAAGATGGAGAAGATTGCAGATAAGAGCCTTACCAAAGCTGAGGTCAAGGCGGGAGAAGAACGAGCAAGGGTAGTTAGAGAAGAAGGTGGAACTGAACAGGAGATCGCAGACGCTCGTGCTCCGCTTCGTTCTAGAATGCAGACGATACTGGATCAAGCATTCCCGGGGATGGCTGCTACAGCCAGAACTGCTCTTTCTGATGCTATATTCAGTCATGTGCAACAACAGGGTACCGTTGCACAAGGACGGATTGCTTTAGATAATCTTCGTCAAAAAGGAGGTCAGATCTTTGGTGATTCGATAGCTGCTCAATTATCTAATCTTAAAGCAACCCTTGATACTAAAGCTCAGGAGTTGGGTACAAGCGTATCAAAGGGTCTAGGTCTGTCTGCAATAATTAAAGAGATAAATGATGCCTTAGCTGATCCCAGCGGTCCAGCTCGTGCCAATCTTGTAGCTAAAGGACAGGAAGCCCTTATGATGACTCCTGCCGCTCAGGCGGGAAGGCTTCTTTGGGAAGCCGCTCAGTTATTCTATAAAGGTGCTGCTTGGATAGCTTCTAAACTTGGTATTGGTCCGGATCCCTCAGCTACCTCGGGTGCTATTTCACAAGTGGATGCACAGACGACGGCTGATGCTACTAAGCGAGGTCAAGTATTGAACGATATAATGAGACTTGAGGGGGAGTTAAAGAAAGCACAGAGTGACCTAAGAAATGCTCCGTGGCGCGGTAAAGCTAATGAACAGCGAAAAGCAAATCTAGCTTCTCTAGTTGCCAGGATAGAAGCTGATCTCGAGGAAGCAAGAGCTAACGCTGCGGGTCTGAAAGCATATCTTGAACAGAGGCAGAAGGATCTGCAACAAAAGAAAGAAGAGGATGATAAGAAGTATCCTTCGGACTTCATTGGTCCGCTCCCTCCAGGTGCCGAAAAGAGAGCCGAAGCTACGACACCCGAAGTTCAGTCAATGTTGGCAGCGATCGATACCGCGCCCGGGAAGTTTAACGAGGCTTTTGGTACTCTTCCAGCTAAGGGACAGGAGGGTGGAACCAACTTCTCGACAACAGCTATGACTACGATCAATTCGGGAGCTGCTGGTGCTGGTGGAATCTTCGGGGATAATGCAGTTGCTAGAATTAGGGCAGGGGTAGCTAATATCCAACTTGCTGCTACTGTCAACGTTAAAAATGTTGAGGGTAGCTCCGATCAAGGTCAGAGAACGGCTGTTGGCTAATGTCACGAACTAACTGCGCCATCGGTAAGGACTATGTTCCCGCTTCGTTCAAGGGTGTGGGATTCTGGTGTACTGAGGCTAACGCCGAAGGTGGTCGCCGGGGTGCCGAAGGAGAGTTTCCTTTTGGTGAAGACACTGCATACGCGGATCTCGGTCGTAAGATAAGGGTCTTTAATCTTACCGCGGTGTTTCGGGAAGATGACCATGTTTGGGATAGCCAGGGCCTATTTCTTGTTTGCCAAAGTCCACAGCCTGGAATACTTGTTCATCCGACACGCGGAACTCATCTTGTTGCCTGCCGTAGCGTCAAAGTCAGCGATAAGCTGGAAGAAGGGCAGGGCGAGACTACAGCTGAATTAGAATTCGTTGAAGCTAATCCCGTTGGTACGGGACTTGGCGGATCCTTATTCGGAATCATTGCAAGTGCTGTTCTAGCTGTTAGTTCTACATCGTTTCGAAGAGACTATATTCCAGCTTCTGTGTCCCAACCTTGGTCCCGAGATATTGTAACTACTGCTCAATCTCTTGTTAAGACGACGCACGATGCTCTGGTTCAGACATTCACTACGGAGACAAGTACGTCGCAATGGCGTGTGGCTCTTAAAATGGAAGAAGTGGCTAGCGATCCTGGTCTAGCAATGCAAGCGGAACCGGTAGACACATCACTTACATCAGGGATAAGCCAACTCACTTATAATATCCAAGATCCGGATAGTCAGTGGCGAGTTCTAAGAAAACTCACTAACGTGGCAGCGGTCGAAAGTGTGCTTCCTGTGGCTGGCGGCGCTGCTGCAATAGAGAATTCGCTGTACAGCCGATTCCGCATACTGACTGGCGTTGCACTGGCTGAGACCGCAATGGTTCGCCAGTACCCAAATGTTCAAGCTGCAATATCTGCAATGGACATTGCATCCGCGGTTCTTGAGGACGAAGCCAAGTCTGCCTATAACATCTGTGACAATGCTCTGTATCTTGAGCTTGTGAAGTATATTACCAGCTTCAAAGAAATGATGTATGATCTTGCTTATCGTCTTCCGGGTCTAATTACTGTTGACTTCCAAGGTGGGGTGCATCCATTGATTGCTGCGTATGTGATCTATAATGATGCGAAACGCCACAGGGATCTAGAGCCTCGAAACATCATAGATGCGAACGGACGATTCGGTCGCATCGTTAGGGGAATTGCTCCGACGTGAAACCTGTTGTCATTACAGTTGGTGGTTCTGAACTTACAACCTGGACGGAAATGACCCTCCAGCGTAGTAAGGAGCAATTGACTGGAAGTCTTTCGGTCTCTATCTTTGCTGGTGCTATGCCGTCGGGCCCAATAGCTCGCGCAGCCGCCGCAGGGGCAGAAATAAACGTCTATGTGGGCGGGCAGCTTGCTTTCACTGGGAACGTTGATAAGCGTAAAGGAACCGGCGCAAAGAAAGGTACTGCTGGAACTGAAGAAAGCGAAGGAGATAGTGGAAAGGGTGCTTCGCTATCAGTTAACATTGGTCCGAACGAATACACCATTAAGTTGACTGCTCGTGGTAAGACTAAGCGTCTGGTCGATAGTTCGCATCAACATCCAACCACTAATATGTTGAAGCCAACTACTAAAGAAGTTGTTGAAAAGTTGCTCGAGCCTTGGAAGATTCAGACCGAGTGGAAGGGCGAAGTAATCAAATTAGATAAACAGCGTTTCCGCGACGGTGCCCGTGTGGTGGACGAACTTAATCGTATCGCAGTCGAGAACTGTTATTTCATGTATGAGAGTCGAGAAGGGAAATTAGTTGTCACTGATGGCTGTGCTGGTGGAGGTGGAGATCCTCTTATTCTTGGACGTAACATCCTTGAGTTCTCTGCGGAACAATCTGAAGAGAATGACAAGTCAGAAGTCAAAGTAAAAGGTCAGCGTTCCAAGAAAGATAAATGGGGAGAGGAAGCTGTTCTCAAGACGCATAAAACAACAAAGAATAAGCGTATGAAATCGCATGTACCTCATACCATTCAACATAACGGTGATGCTGACGATAAGACACTGGAGCGGCGGGGACGGTTCGAGATGAACGCGCGAGCCGCTAAGAGTAAGAAGATTCAGATTGAAGTGTTTCACGTTATGTCAAATGGTGGCCCGTGGGATATTGGAAACTTGCATTACGTTGAGGTTCCGCCTGAGGGTATTTTTGATATGTTCGAATGTACTGACCTGACGTACACTGTAAATGCAGATAAGACAATTAAGACTAGTCTAACGCTATCTCCTCCGCCTTCAGCAGGAGGTGGAGAAGGATTCGGGCTTGCTAATATCAAATTCAATACTGGAGAAGCGCGTATGGCGCAGTCCGGTATTTCGTTGATAGCAGGACAGTTTCCAGAGCCGTGGTTGCCTCCAGATTTATCCATTCTTCCATTTATGTCTGCTACCGAATCTCTAGAACAGATGGCGAAGAATGAGCCTCCGCAACCTAAACCCCCGCCGTTGACCCTTCCTTATTGGTTTGGAGAAGTTTCATGACGAGCTTTACTCATTTCCGTGAACGTTCGCGGGATATAAATGACGGTACTGAACGCCATGTGTGGGGTAAGCAAGAATACATCAAAAAGAACGGTTCGATTATTAAAGTTAGAGGAACTGATACCGAAGATCAAGAAGCTGGAGTCTTGGTAGTTGGAGGTGTCTCCTTCAACGTTAAGGAGAAATTTAATACCGAGGTCATGTTGCTTGCAGGTTCATCTGACACCACATTGAAGATGGCGCTGCTAACCATCCCAAAAGATAAGCAGCGGCGATGGGAAGAGGGGCATGGTGGAGTTCAACATCCTACGGATGACACGTTTGCTCTAGACTTCAGCGATTCTCTTGCACATCTCACAAAGAACAAATTCGCAGTTGGCGAGAAAGGTGAGTTCGAAGTTCGGGGCGATAAGGTTTACATTCGCGCCAGTCAGATTATCATGGAAGGCGAATTGATTGTAAATAAGCGTATTAAAACTCCTGAAATTGTACAGGGTAAGGAACCGATTCCTGGCTTCACAGGAAGTAAGCAGGCTGAAGCTAAGGATCCTGATTAATGCGCTCCGCTGATTGCCTACCTGGCGATATTGAGCGTCGCAGAGTATTCTGGACGACATTGGAGTCATGTGGTCGTTACAATCTGTGTGGACAAGAGTGCATTATACCTGGGCTTGAGTATATCAATAAGCCTGAAGGTAGAACGATCTCTAATGTCGAATGGTTGCGGGGTCTAGTTTTAAATATTCTCAATACCCGGGCTAGAAGCGATCTTATGTGTCCAACCCCTGCGGGTACTTATGGTCACTGGTCCGAAAGCTATCGGGACGACGGGCTCTATATCGGAACTCGTATGTTTAATGCAGCAGAAAAATCATACCCCAGAGTTCTTGACGGGGTCAAGGCAATCGGTGCTGCTATCCGTAGTGATGTTAGCAAATTGGTTATTCTTAATCTAGCTACCGGTATTGATGTCGATGTAACGTATCGGGGTCGATCTAGAGTTGATGTTGAGATTACGATCACATCTCGATCTGTTCGTCAAACACTAAACCTTTCCGGTTCGTATAGCTCTGACGTATGGATGTGGAACTGATGTCTTGTATCATCCTCAGACCAGATCCTAAACAATTATTTGATCAGATCAAAAGCCAGTTTTCGTCGACAGTACTTGGCGGCGGACAGGTTATCCCTGAATCAAATGAATGGTACGTTGTATCGAATGATTATGCCGCAGCAGAGCAGTTCTATGCTATTGCGGATCAGATGTGGAGGGAGACTAATCCGGAGACAGCCTGTTGCGAAAATCTGTACAAGATGGCAGCGCAACATGGCGTATATCCAAGACCAGCATCACATGCGGAGGGATATACTAGACTAACTGGTGTAGTCGGATCCGCAGTTCCCCCGTATTTTGAAATTCAAACTTCTGCAGGCATTTATGTGTCTGTCGGTACGATACCATTAACGATTCCTAGTTCCGGTGAGATAGTAGTTCGCATTAGAGCATTGACACCCGGGCCCGCTTACAATTCAGCGGGAGAGATAACAGAAGGTACTCTAATCACACCTGCACCCGGTATCAATACCGAAGTAAGTATCTGCGGAGGTACCTTCTGCGGCGGTGCAGACGCAGAGTCATGTGAAGACTTTCGCAAGCGATATATCGAACGTCTAGCTTATCAGCCTCGCGCAACGATGGCTTGGATTAAGGCCAAGCTACTGGAGTTTCCTTGCGCCACACGGGTCTGTATCCGCGAGGGAGCCTGTTGCCGTTGTGGCGGTGAGTGCGACGATTGGGGTTGCAAGAACTGCGGAAATATGATGCAGTTCTATGTGTTGTTTGATGATACTTTCCCATGTGGAATTCCTCCACAGAATGTCGTAGACGATATCACCGATTGGTTGTTTGGTGAGCATCAGGGCTACGGAGAAGGACAGGTTGAGATTGGAGTGTGCGGAAAGATCTTTGCTCCGATACCACTTCCGGTTAATGTGTTCATAGATATTGAGGGTTGTCCTTCAACTGCACAGAAACAGGTTATAGAAGATCAGATCACGGCGCTGTTTAAGCGAATCTGTCCGTCGATGCCACTATACACTAAACAGCTCGAACTTATCGTAGCCAGCGTTCTAGGGGCCGAAATCAACTCATCTGTTCGGTTTGAGATTGTTGGTTGGGAAGATCATAAGCCTCCGTATCCGAGAGAGCTTGTGTATGCCAGCGGTTGCGGTCTCGAGCCAGAATGCGATGTGCTTCCTTGTCTGAATGATATCACGTTTACACAACCCACGACATCGCCGCCATGCTAGATGTGAATACCACAGGTGATCCTCCGCTTAGTGGTAAGCCGCCGATGGCTATGATCCCGGTGACGAAACTGGGAGCGGATGGCTGCGTACCATTCACAGAGATTGACGAGGTGGGCTGCTGCCCGCCTCCGCTCTGCGGAAATGATCTATGCTGCACCTTTGTGGCGTTTATGAATCTTTTGCCAAGTGGACCACTATGGGATTATTGGAAGGCCGCAGCGATTAGTTATTTCGAATCCAATCCATCTGCGGATCCTGCCGAATGTCCTCTAATTAGTGATCCACAATGCCCGTCATTAATCCTACATGCCATATACGCAGTATTGAAATTACGGATAGTTGTTCATGATGCCTTATGGGTAGCGATGCGGGAGAGTAATCCGTACACGGCTATCAGTACGCTGGACAATTATCTAGCGCGATTGGAATGGGAAGATTGTTATAATCAACACTGTCGTTCCGTATTGCTTGGCGAACTCACTCCATTAGAAGTCTGGACTGAGTGCGGTCCGATGTTCTGTCCGCCCAATTATCCGCCCGAGTTGGAGGAAGCTCTTAAACGTGCCGTTGCGATAGCTCTCACTCGCGCCAACATGGGTATCATAAAGAACCTGTGTGGTATTAATTGGATTATTGAACCTCTTGGTGCTCAGATCCAACCAATCTATCCGCCACCGGAACCGACACATCCAATTGTTGAGGTAGGCCCATGTGTATCTTATTGTATGGAAGATGTGGGTTTTCTTATCAGTAGTAAACAAGATTGGATCGAGGGTGTTGGGAGTGGTGACGTCTGCGAAACGCAACTTCCGCTTCCTCAAATACCTGCTTACTGGGATCAGGGCTGTGATCGTCCTGCGGGTCTGCCAGATCGTATATGGCCCGGCGTGTTAGCGGCTGAGTGCATAGTTCGTTCAATGCTACCACCGACATGCCCACCTAACATCAAAAGGGCTTGCTAGATGTCTAATACTATTTTTCCAGATACCGAGAGCGCCGGTGCTGTCGAAATACGTGACCCTGCGGGTGTTCCGATTCCGCAACCGGAAGTTAACAATGGTTATGTTCCACCTCCCGAGTATGTTGCGACATGCGCTATATCTGCTCTACCGTCGAACTGCGACGCACGAATCGAGCCACGCCAGATTAACGCTATCGTTAGCGAACTGGTTGCCTTCGCAGAGTGTTTAGATACAAACGGTCCATGGGACTGTAACTCGCTAAAGAATCTGTGCAGTGCTTTTACGACGTGGGTTTATGCAAATCGACCCGCTATTTTTATTGGAGATGAAGCTCCGCCCGATCCTTATGAGGGTATGCTTTGGTGGGAACCGGACACGCTATCAATGTATGTGTACGATTCAAGTATTCCGGGATGGGTTAAAGTAAACGATCCGACAATGGCGGTGGACGGTATTTCTATCGTTGGAGATGGATCTGCCGCTGCACCACTCGCAGTTGGAATCATTGACTGCGGAACATGGTGAAGTGATGCAAAAAGTATTCATCAAACGAACAGAATCTTACGCTGCTCCTCCGACGGGGTTGCTACCTGGGGAGTTAGCTGTTGAGATGGCTACGCCAACCCGACTATGGGTAGGCGTTCCAATTTCACTTGATCCAACTGGAAAGAGGTTGCTAGTCGATTTATCCGCTAGTGGTGGTGGCTCTACTGTTGTGATTGCGGATCAACCCCCGCTCGGAGCTCCCGCTGGAACGTTGTGGTGGGAATCGGATAGCGGCGTTCTTTATATCAATTACAATGACGGAACTTCTACGCAATGGGTTATCGTTGGTGGTGCAGGACCACCCGGTCCTGTTGGTCCTACGGGATTAATTGGTCCTGTTGGGCCCGCGGGCCCGCCAGCTCAACTTAACTATGCGCGTTATGACGTTGGAAACGTTAATTCTAAGGTCATTGATGTTCCTAATGGAGCTCATGCGGTTCGTTTGACAGCAATGATAAATCCATCTACATCTGCAGTTTTCAACGTATTACTTCAACTCAGTCTTGCCCCAGGTGTGTTTGTAGAAGCCGGTCAATATACCGCAACTGGTTTTTCTCAGAATTCAAATTCACCGGGAGTAGTGCTTCTTAACTCACATGCTTCTACTCCGGGGATCATGTTAAGTGCTGGGCATGAGAGTGGAGCTTACCCGTTATATTCAGAGGGTCACCTTACACTCAAACGAGCTAACGCTATGATGCCATTCATCTGCAAGACGCGTGGATCGGCATATAATCCCGCTGGCGCATCCAACTCTTTCTATAGTACACATCTTTCTATTGCTGCCGGTACGCAATTGGAAGTGTTGGCGTTGCGTTTCATTTCTACATCTCCTATCAATTGGGCACCCGGCAGTTACATTATCGCGGAGTGGTTCTAGTGGCAATTGACTTTCCCTCGACGCCAACGATAGGGCAAAAGTATCCCGATCCGGCTGTCGCTGGTCAGGTTCAATATACCTGGGATGGAGAGAAGTGGACATCCTATGCTAGCCCCGGCGAAGCCAGTGATCCGATTATTATTTTTTCTGCTGATAGTGGATTACAGCTTAACGGCGGGATGGAGATTTCTCAAGAAAATAACTTCGCGGTTGGCGAGGTTGTTACGGGAACGATACATCCTGTTGATGGATTTAAGATCGAAAAGCCAACTGGAACATCCAGGCTGTCGGCGCAGGGAGTGGTAACAAATATTCCTGGTTTTGCAAGATCTCTGAAGTTAATTTGTCTTGTTGCACAGCCGACAATTGGAAGTGACGTAACTGATATCGCTCTTAATGTTGAAGGAATCTTATCGGCACGTCTCGGATGGGGTACGCCAAATGCTATCCCAATGACGATGAGTTTTTGGATTAAGTCATCTATCTCGGGTAGCTTTCCTGTTATAGTTTATAATAATGATCATTCAGCCGGTGCCACACAAACGGTTCTTAATCTTGTAGCGAATACTGCAAAATGGGTGACGTTAACTTATCCGGGTCAAACAACTGGGGTATGGGATAAAGGTAATCTAGCTGGTCTGCGGATTAAGATGCGAATTGCTGCTGCTGGGTCAATGAATTTTGTTAGTACAGTCGGCAATACAATGGAGATTACTGGCGTTGTTATCTTGCCTGGTGCGCAAGCTCCTACAGCAGAACAGTCTCCATTCATGGTACGTCCGTATAATACAGAATTGCAATTGTGCAAGCGATATTATTCGTATTGTCAATTAAGCGGTGCCGCGACCAAACTATCCAGTCAAACGAATGGATCTCTTGCTGTTGCAATGAACTGGCCAGTTATGATGAGAACAACTCCAACGATTAATATGGTTGGTGGCGCGATGCGGGGACCCGCAGATTACAATTGTTCGTATTGGCCGACGGGTAACGCGGATCTCACTCCCTCGTCCGGTGACATAGGTGTTATTGCACCTGGCGGTATCGGAACGATAGAGACGCAAGCGTGGGTCTGTAGTTTGTCTACGATTCTGGATGCGAGGTTATAATGGCAGAATATCAACTTATAGCTACGGATACTGGTGTTATACGAACATCTGATAACGCTTTCGTTCCAAACGAGCCAGCTAACCGTGACTGGATCGAATACAATGAATGGCTTGCGGATGGCGGTGTACCTGATCCGCATGTGCCCCCGGTATTAGATCCAGTGCGTGACGCTAATGCGCGTCTAGATGCGGGTATTACTGCATCTATCGCCGCAGCAGAAGCAGTGCGCAATTCAATACATGCTATTCCATCAAACTTCAACGCTGCAAACTTTCAACTGTTTCTTGTTCAGGCTAAGGCGCTGAGTGATGCATTCGTTGCAATGCTTGAAGCGCAGGCTGCACCACCACCTCCCTAATTACTTGCAGAAAGGACGACTCTCATGGTTATGTTTCCCGACAGTGGTGTGCCTCCGGCGGAAGCTAAGAATAGCTTGCCCGACGTAGACAGCGATAACTGCGACGAGCTGTGGTATTCGACGTCGCGTTGTCAACCCCGCTTCGATCCTGCGGCAGCCAATGCTATGTTGGCCGAGCAGATGAATCTGATTATGAAGGGGGAATTGAAATACGATTGCCTCAGATTGGATCATGTTGAGAGAGCGACCCGTTACATTGTTCAACGGGGTCTTCCTCGATATGCCATTCTGACTGGCACAGCTGACAACCTTTATGGCTTGCTCGATCCGGCTGCTACCCGTATCAACGACGGTATGACACTGTCAATTCTGCCGAACCTTACTAACTCGGGTCCAGTACTGCTCACCGTTAACGGGTTCGGCCCCCATCCTGTTCTCCGTAACGATGGCGAGCAACTTGGGGCCGAGGATTTCCGACGAAACATCCCAATGGAGATTATTCATCACAACGGCGCCTGGTACGTTGTAGGTGTGGTGTTATCGCAGGTTCCGGAAATCAGAACGGGTGTGGTTCGTGGTTGGGTTCGTACAGATGGATTAGATTCTCCAACTCACGATGGAACGGAGAATACTCCAGCAAAAGCGTTTCGTACTATCAATTACGCTTACCGAACTATGGGTGCTCGTTATTTCCCGTCACCCGAACTCGTACTTGATATCCGACTCGGCATTCCGGGTAACTATGAGGGTTTCTCTATCGGTCCTTACGGTGGTTCGGTTTGGATTACCGGTGATGCTGCAAATCGTAATGCTTATATCATCGAACCGAATACTGGTGCTTATCAATACCAGTGTGCGCAGGCCGATGCCGTCTCACTTTATCTTGACGGTATAAATATGGTAGCGAATCGTGCTAGTCAGAACTGGGCTAATTTGCGAGTCCGACTTTCGGCACTTGTTGGGATTTTTAACTGTTCGTTCGAGCTTCGTTATCCGAATCTGCCGGGTGCATATATCGTGGGCGAAGTTGGTGGTGCGGTTGGTGCGACTTATGAAAATAATTTCTACGGCAACGGTAATACTATATCTGCTTGTATTGGAATGGGAGGTTCCGCGGTTTTCCTGGGTTCTAATCCGCTAACTCAACCGAGTATGTTAAACTTCTATAACACTGGCAATTCTGCTGGTGGTCTCTACGCGCATGATCTTGGTGGTATTCGTTTGTCGGCGATAACTGTAAATCAATCGGGTTGTGTTGGTCCACAGTATCTAGTTACTGATAACTCTCTAATCCGTGCCGGTGGTAATACTCCTCCGGGTAACGCTGCAGGTCTAGCAACAGAGAATGGATTGTACTTCCCATGAGCGCAACAGTCACAGAAGTAGAGTTAAAAGCAAACTGGTGGTTTACCCTTCCGCCAGGCCCCTTCAACTATGACGCTTTCTGGGCGCCAGCAATAGCAGCCAGACCTGAGTTGGCTGCTATGCATCAGTTTCCTCCTATTCCACCTATTGTAAAGCCGACTAGCTAGTTGAAGGAAAAGGGTAAGTGAGATGGCACTTGACTTTCCGTCCAGTCCAACTGTAGGCCAGACCTTTCCTAATCCACCTCAGCCGGGTGTACCGCTGTATGCGTGGGACGGAGAGAAGTGGACTGTAACCAGCGATCCTGATGCCGGCACTGGTGACTACGTTCTAAAAGCCGGCGACACGATGACTGGCAATCTGGCAATACAAAAGACCAGTCCCGTTCTTATTCTTGATGACATTGGTGCAGGACTTGCGGAAATAAAATATTATCGAGGTGGTAAGCAGCGTTGGGGCTGGCGTATGGATAACGCCGCCGAGGGCGGTGGCAATGCTGGATCGAATTTATTATTATATGCAATGGATGATGCCGGAGTTGCGGGGGTTGGTAATCCATTAACCATTAGTCGTGCCGATAGTCGATTGGGATTGATTGGAGATCCAACTGCTCCACTTCATGCTGCAACTAAGCAATATGTAGACAATAAGAGCGTGTCCGGAGCTTACGTTCTAAAGACCGGCGACACTATGACCGGGACTTTAACTAATCTAGCAAATATATCTGTTCCAAATGGTACGGTATCTAGTTATCATGTAAATGCTTCTGGAAATGTTCAAGCGGGTAACGTCTATTCGACCTATGGAATGTCGACAGGTACAAGTGGATTTAATGCCACCAGTCCTGGATATGATGTAGTAGCTGTCAACGCGGTTGTAGCAGGTGCGCCTGCTTTGTATCTCCAAGCAATACATCAAGCGGGTGTTCGTTATTTTTGGCGAGCTGTGAGTGGAGGTCCATATTTTGATTTTAGAAGCGAGGGAGATGCAACGAGTCAAGTAGGCGGCTGGTGGGTAGCCCATTCTGATTCACGTATCAAAACTGTAACTGGTAACTATGAAAGTGGCCTCGATCAGATTGCTGCATTGCAACCGGTACGCTACACCTTTAAAGGAAACGATACAGATAGGCCCCCGGATCAGCCAGTGGGCAGCGACGAACATGGTAATCCGCTGCCACGAACGGGTGATCCAGGTGTAGCGCCGTATCCCGCTTCTGGTCATTATCTTATGGCAACAGCCGCTACAGAATATATTGGATTGGTTGCTCAAGACGTTGAAATACCAATGCCCGAATTAATATCAAAGGTAGCGGGATACATTGATGGTACTCCTGTTAATGATCTGCGTCTCTACAATGGTACTTCACTTGTATATGCGTTGATCAATGCTGTGAAGGAATTAAAAGCCCGCGTTGAAGTTTTGGAAACGGCAGCGGTAGAATAGCCCCGCACCAGACAATGGATTATTCTTCCCGTGAACAAGACTTTGGTGTCGACATTGTTATTGATATTTGCTTTCTCCATGCTGGTGTTTGGCATCTGGCGAGCAATCACTGCGACCCATGCACAGTCAACCCCAGCTTGTGTCAGTGCCAAAGATCAAGAGCACATTCGTAAATTATATAATGAGGCTATTGATAAAGCGTTTCAGGAACACATTGCGAATTTATTCAGCGTGTGGTTAAAAGATTACAGTCCAGAACCGAAGCGAGCTATCGTTGGAACAGACAATGGTATCAGCGCACATCAACGCGCTTACAATCTGAAATATTGGAACCCTCCGGTGTGCCCATGAACACAAAATTCAACAAGGCAACATTCTTCGATTATGTTCGCGATCACCTGTTTGAGGGTGTACTAGCGCAATCTCAAGTTACCGGTATGAATTTCGTTTTGCGTGAGTGGCGTAAGCGTTATGGCTTCGGGGGTGATCATCGAAAACTCGCTTATATGTTTGCAACTGATTATCACGAAACAGCCTTTACAATGATTCCAATCACCGAGTACGGTTCGATGGAATACTTGCAGAGCAAGCCATATTATCCATATATAGGCCGTGGGTTTGTTCAACTTACTTGGGAAGAGAATTACGCTAAGGGTAGTGACGTCTGTGAAGAAGATCTAGTTAATTATCCTGATCTGGCGTTGCAACCGGATGTTGCTGCAATCATTATGTTTGATGGTATGGAGAAAGGTTGGTTTACTGGCGATTCGTTAGGTAATTATTTTAATGAGGTTGACGACGATCCTTACAATGCTCGTCGTATTATCAACGGTACTGATCGTGCTGAAGAGATTGCAAAATATCATGAACAGTTTTTGCAAGCTATCTCGGATGCAGTTGAATAATGTCAGAAGACTTTAACATATCCGCGGAACCGGGAAACGATATCCGCTATAATCCTGGGCCGGGTACTCCTGAGTCCCCGGATGGAGCTTCGACTTACTTCAACGGTGGTAAAGGATTCGGCAACTCCGGCAAGGATGGTCGAGTCTATATTGGAGCGGATGTTGGATATCTTAATCTTCCGCATGACGTTCATCCTCCGCACCCAGAGAACGGCGATCTTTGGACAAGAACGGACGGGGTGTTTGCGCGTATCAATGGTGTCACTGTAGGCCCACTTGGTACGGGAAGTGGAAGCGGTGGAACACCTGGTCCCCCAGGCCCTCAAGGACCAACTGGGCCACAAGGACCTCCCGGCGATCCGGGCGCTCCTTCAACTATACCAGGCCCGGCTGGGCCACAAGGTGCCAAAGGAGATCCAGGCACACCTGGTTCACAGGGTCCGACTGGGCCAGCAGGGCCTGCTTCAACTGTACCCGGTCCAGCGGGACCTCCGGGTGCTACAGGAGCGCAGGGGCCAGTAGGGCCGGAAGGACCACAGGGTGCAGCAGGTACCGGTATTAATGTCAAGGGACAGGTACCGACAGTTGGTGATTTGCCTCCAACTGGGAATGCAGATGGTGATGCTTACATTGTCGTCGAAACCGGCGATATGTGGATCTGGGATTCAGAGACTGGGACATACATTAATGCGGGGCCAATTCAAGGTCCAGTAGGTCCAGCAGGTCCGCAAGGTGTTCAAGGTCCAGAAGGTGTTCAGGGACCTGTAGGTCCGGAGGGTCCGCAAGGCGATCAGGGCGTTAAAGGTGACACTGGCGATACAGGATCACAAGGGCCGATCGGCAATACTGGTCCGCAAGGTCCGACAGGTGCGACGGGTGCGGATAGTACAGTTCCCGGTCCGGTGGGTCCGGAGGGACCACAGGGAGATCCGGGTCCGACGGGCGCGACAGGACCAGAAGGTCCTCAAGGTGACCAAGGTATCCAAGGCATCCAAGGGCCGATAGGCGCTACAGATGCCGATAGTACTG
>Ga0209077_1000004_pt1 | contig 76049 bp, 86 predicted proteins | sample PPLLak1March2015_FD_187247 | JGI IMG/M metagenome (GOLD analysis project Ga0209077, IMG submission 187247) | Freshwater sediment microbial communities from Prairie Pothole Lake near Jamestown, North Dakota, USA - PPLs Lake P7 Core (1) Depth... | ecosystem: Environmental > Aquatic > Freshwater >... | reverse complement strand
CTTGACCGTTTCAAGGTTGACTGTCGGGACTGGCGTTTCCACCGTTGCCGTCCCGGCAACCGGCGTTTCCACGCTAGCGGCATTTCCGCTAGCAGGCTGTCCCGGCGTTGCAGGCGTCTGAGGCGTTGCAGGCTGTCCCGGCGTTGCGGGATTAGGCGTTGCAGGCGTTGTCCCCTTGGACTTGCCAGCGTCCTTGCGCACGGCGCGCAAACGAATCCCGCAACCTAACATGATTTCGTTCGCGTAGGTTTTTGTTCCCCCATTCGCAATCCAGCACTCTACGAACGTATGCCGCACGATTGCGACAGGACAGCCTGTTGCCAGTGCAGCCTTAACTGCCGCGATGATAGCAATGCGACCATTCGCCATGCCCTTAACGGCCGTCTTAAGGTTTTCCAGTGCAGCCAATTGGTTTTCCGATTGCGCGGCAAAATCCGATACGGTTCCTTCCGTGTAGGTGATATCCAGCGAAAAGTCTTTCGACGTTTCGGGTGAATATTCGCCGCCAACAAGGGGCAACGGGCCAATCTCTACGGTGGGCTCAGTTGCCGGAATGACGGTGGGCTCAGTTGCCGGTTGAATGATTTCGACGTTCGCCTTAGTGGCGTTCTTCGACTTTGCTTCCTTCATAATTTCCAGTCTATCTAGGTTTGATTGTGTCAGGGTTGCCTCGTTGTGAGGTTCCCCCACTATGGCAAGTCACCCCTACAATTCCGGCTCATGCTTTCCACTCCCCGCTAGCGGAAAAACCGCTAAGGAAGTGAATATAATGCTTGTTGTGCGCAATAATTCAGACCATGGCTTTTGACGGGGCGGGTCGGGTCGCAAGCCCCTCTGGCTTAAGGGGGTTTGGGGGTATGTCGCCCTTCTCTGGCCTAATATAAAGCGGGGGTGACGAGGGTCACCGGGGGGTACTTTGCCTCGAAGCCGGGTAGGAACGTATGACTGGGGGAGTGGGAAGGGGGGAAGGAAGCTATCCGTAGAAACGAGTTGACCCACTGGGGCCTTTCGGCTTACCAGTGGGCCAACAACGTAATAACGGCCTCAATTTGCCGGACTTTGGCGGGACAGTCAACCCCAACTTTATGTTCTCCCCAATCGGTAATGCTCCGTGCCGGGGAACCCAACAAAAACCTGCGCGTCCGCGAGGACCGCGAAGCGCGGCAGGAGGATACCGGGTAGCGGCCCGGCACCGTCATGATCCCAGTGGACAGGAACGGCCGACAGCATGACCCCGGCCTCTTCGAACTGAAGTGGTTCCTGCGCGGTTAACCCCGCACTGCACCTAAAGCCTGATACCTGAAGCGGACGATTCTTCGTTCCGGGGGCAGTTCACCCTGACCGGGGTGGACTGTCCCTTGCCGTCGTGTCCTGAACGGCCGATTAATCGTCCCCCTACTGAAGGTACAGGGGCAGATCCAAGCCGAAGACCTTCCCGGCCAGCTTGATGACGAGGAAGAGGGCACCCAGCCCGTAGAGGGAAAGACTGAGCAGGATGGCAAGCTGGAGGGGCCACTGGGTGGAAGGACCACTACCGCCACCACCGCCGGGGGGAAACCAGTACCGCCAAGGCCGCCGCTTCCGGTCCAGATCAAAGGCCGCCTGCTTCGCCGCCGACTCCCGCTCCAGCTCCGCCATCCGCGCCTTGGACTTGGCCGCATTTGCCGCCCACTTCCGCCCAAGTTCCTCCGAGGCTTTCAGCTTCTCCGCCTGCTTGGCCTCGATCTTGGCATTCAAGGCCCTGAGCCGCTCCTGAGGCGTCGGCCCCGGATCCAAGGTCACATCCCGAGCCCGGCCCAGAATCTGCAACCCCGCCAAGGACGGATGTACTTTCCTGCTTGCCATAGTAGTGTGACAATCCACACTATACGTCTCGATGTCAAATTTCCCTCCTTCGACGACCAAGTCCGGCTGGCCGGAATTCACCTACGACACCACCGGCAGCCACTACGTCCTCCTCCGCGACGGAACACCCACCGGCGACTTCACCGGGCATTCCTGCCTCTACGGCAAGCTGGACGAATCAGGCTACATTGGGCGGGATTACCAGTACGTCCCCACCATCGGCTCCACCCCCGGAGCCTGCACCATGACCGGCGGGACTTGGATGGGTGCAGGCCAGATGCTGGCCGCCGGAATCCCCCCGATCAAAATCCCGCCCGAGCCCGTCGTTACTCCCCCGGTCCTGACCATGCCGAAGTACGCCATCGGGGAGAAACTCAAAGCCGACCTCGTCAGCCGCTTCATGTACCACGCTCCCCACGGCGACCAGCCCGAACGCTATGGCAGGATCCGGGATGAAATCTTCAAGGTCGCCGTCCTCATCTGCTCGAATGCCCCGGACAGCCGTGAACGCAACACCTGCCTCACCCACCTCGACCACGCCATGATGATGGCCAATGCCGCCATAGCGCGGAACGAACCCAAGCCATGACCCTCGAAGAGTACAAAGAGCGCATCGCAGAGATGATCAAACCCATGAACACCCCCACCGACGAAGCAGCCGACAAAGACTACGGCCAGATGAAGGACAAAGTCCCCGATGATCCCAATCGCAAGACGGAGAAGCCGCCCGAGAAGATGATGACCCATGACGAGGCCCGCGCCCTCGCCAACCGCTCCTTCGTCCTCGGCATCATCGCCTCGAACATTGAACGCGATCCCCTGATCAGCACCACCTCGATCAAGGCGGAGTCGATCACCTTCGAGTGCGGCTACAGCCGCTGGGTTCTCCGGATCGAGGAATGCAAGACTGGCCCCAGCCATCTTCTGGATTCCCTCAAGTCAGCCTTGGAGGGTGCCTTGGCTAAACAGCAGCAGGAACAGGCGAAAACCTCGTCCTAGAGCCAATGGTGAAGTTTTAAGGCCATGCGTCAGACATCCATCGACGCATACCACCGGATCGAATCCTCCGGCATCCTGTCGCAACGGAGGTGGGAGGCGTACCGGGAACTCTTCCTGAATGGCCCGCTCACCGGGAAGGAACTCGAACGCAACACGCGCACGGCCGGAATGTGGAAGCGTTGCAGTGAACTCGAACGCATCGGCTGCGTCTACAACACCGGCGTCCGCACCTGCACGGTAACCGGCGAGGACGCCATCGCGTGGGACGTCAACGCCTTCGTCCCGACAACAATCCCGCCGATGACAAAGCCAAAGCCACCGCCGATCCCGGCCTTCCCGCCATGACTGAATCAATCTGGATCTCGAAGGTGTTCTGCGGGCACCGGGTCTTCAAGGTCTCGACCATCGAGGAGCGGCCCGAGCGCAGTGCCGAGACCGGGCCGATGAAGACCATCGTCTGGGAACTCTTCGGCGAGGATTACATCCCGTCGAACATGGAGAAGCTGACGATGGTGCCCGGCGGCCCGGAGGTTCACCACGCCATCTGCCTAGAGCTTATGGCACATGCGACAATCCCGGATATCTACCAGACGAAGGCCGAGCCATGACCGAGACATTCCTTGGCGGGAACATCACCGCCGAATTCGACGGGTTCTTCCTTCAAGTCACGGCCGCGAACGAGTATGGCGTCGACACCATCACCTTAAGCATCCCGCAGTGGGAGGAACTGAAGCGGTACATGGAACTGGAGATTGCGAGGAAACACCGTGAACACCCACCTGCTTGATCCCTTCGCCTGCCCGGTCTGCCACGCGAAACTCAGCGCGGCAACCAACGCCACTCCGGGCGAGGTCTGCGCGCCGAAGACGGGTGATCTCACGGTTTGCAGGGAGTGCGGCACCTTCCTTGCCTTCACGGAGGGTGGAGGCATTCGCCTCCTGCGCTCCGGGGAATTCAGGATGCTTCACCCGTCCAACCAGTGCACCCTCCTCAGCATCCGTCAGTGCATAAGCGAACTGGCCGCACGCAGGGGGAAAAGCTACCCTTCCTTCCTATGAAGCAACTCCTATTGCTCCTCGCCATCGCTTCCCTGTCCGCCGGGTGTCGAACCTATGACCGGGAACACTGCCACAAACGCACCACGACTCCGCTGGAGTGTTCTGAGCACCGGGGAGGCACAAAGGGGCGGGACCGCGATTCCGTCCTCAACACGCCCCTGCCGTTGTATTCTCCGCCCGTTCCCCAAAGCCACCCCGTGGAAACCGTGACCAATCTGGTCGCCGGGGAGACTCTGGAACTCAAGGCCGAGGATCTGACTGTCGACAAGAAGACGGTCTCGAATGGATCGGTCCGGATCCGGAAGTACGTCGTCTCCGAGCAGAAGTCCGTTCCCATCGAGGTCTGCCGGGAAGACTACGTTGTGGAACGTATTCCCGGCTCCGGGGCACCGACGACCCAGTGGGGCGAGAGCGATGTCGTGATCGACATTCCGCTGACGCGCCAGACCGCAACGGCAGTGATTACTCCGCGAGTCTACGAGACTTTGCGTATCCGGAAGACCTTGGACTGTGTCACCGAGCAGGTCACCGGCACCGTCCGTACCGAGAAGTTCGAAGTCATCAAGCAGTAAGGAATTCCGACCGCAGTTCAGGGAATTCTTACATTCCGGGTAGCTAAGTCGTTTGTACTGCGGTGGTATTGGGGTTGCTTATTCTGTGACTCAGAATGAAAACCCTAACCATCCTTACCGCCATCGCCGCCGCCTCCGCGCTGTCGGCCAGTGGCATCACCCTGAACTACAACATGAACGCGGAGTTCTCCGGCGGGACCGCTCCCGCTGGCCCGGCTCCGTGGGTCACGCTCAGCCTGACCGATGTCGCCCAGCCTGCGGGCACGGTCAAGCTGACGATCAACAACGTCGGCCTCCTCGGCAGCGAGAACAACGACGAGACCTCGATCAACTACAACGACCTTCTCGACCTGACCACGATCTCGGTGTCGCTCGGGACCAAGGTCGGCACGTTCGATAATCCCACGGTGTCCCTGTCCGAGAATGCCTTCAAGGCGGACGGCGACGGATTCTTCGACATCCTGATCGACTTCGCGCAGGGCGGAAATCTCGCCAAGACCTTCGGCGCAAATGAATCCCTCGTGCTGTTTTTCACGGATTCTGACGGCAGCCTGAGCCCGACCGACTTCCAGTTCCTGTCGCTCGACGCGGGCGGCCACGGTCCCTTCGCTGGCGCGGCCCATATCCAGAACACGCCCAATGGCGGATCTGGCTGGATCGCTGGCCCGGTTGGCGGACCGTTCATCAACCCGACCGTCATCATCCCGACGCCTGACGCTGGCTCGACCTTGGTGCTCCTCGGTGGCGGTCTCGTCGGCCTCGGCTTCGCTGGCCGCCGCCTTCGCCGGTAATTCGGTAAACCCAAACTCAGAATAGTCCCCACTCGTAGTATGAAGAGACTCCTGTCAGTCCTCGGCCTCAGCGCGGCGTTGTCCGCGTCGGCCTCAACCATCGTCATCGACGACTTCTTGGGCGGTCCCCATATCGTCATGCTGAACTCCCTCACCCCGCCGCAGATCGCGACGGGAACCTTCGCCCACCCCGGTGCAGTCGGCGGTATCCGTGACGCGGCGGTCTGGTCCACCTCGGCAGGTATCTTCGCGACGGGTGTCGCGTTCAACGCTGGCGGTTACGCCTCCTTCGCCGGTCGCGGTGAGGGTGGGATCGTCTGGGACGGTGTCGCCGGGATCACGGACGCGAACGCCAACAACCGGATCACCGCCAACGAGCTGGACTACGGTCTGGATCTCGACATCAGCGAATGCCAGAACGGCACCATCGAGGTGTCCGCCTTTGCGGATCTCCCGACCGCCGTGCTGCAAATCGCAATCGCGACGGATGCCGGGAACTACAACCTCTACAACATCAACCTCGCTGTCGGGCTGGCCGACTACTCGGTGGATCTGTCGAGCCCCTCGGTGGTTGTCGGGTCGGTGGATTACGCGAACGTCGGCGCAGTCGCCATCTTCGTGGACGCCTCGGCCCTCGCGAACCTCGATGTCCGGGTTTCCAAGCTGGAAATCTCCTGCCCCGATGGGGGTTGGACCCTCGGGCTCATGGGCCTTGGCCTGATCAGCCTTCCGATTCTGCGACGGCGCTTCTGAGCTGCCTCTTCTCCCCTAACCTGCTTGGGGGTGCTGGCGCAGGAAGAGCCCCGGTCTCGAAAGGGATCGGGGCTTTTGCTTTTAGCCACATCATGTAGTCTTCACTCCAGCCAATTTCAGAAAACAAAAGGAAATCCATGCCTCCTCAAGCGTATTATCTTGTCCCAGTTCCCGATGGCAGTCGTCCCGATCAAGGGCTTCCTCCCGGTCCTCCCAACTATCCCAGTAACGCCCTCCCCGGATGGGGCGGCGGTCCGGTTGATCCCGGCTATGGTCGCCCAGAGGGTGGCGGCGGTCATCCTTGGTGGGGTGGCCAGCGTCCCGACCGACCGAGCAACGAACTCCCCGGTGGCGGCGGTCATCCTTGGTGGGGCGGGGGACGCCCGGACCGACCGAATAATGAGCTTCCCCCTCCGTTCGGTGAAGGCCCGGTTGATCCCGGCTGGGGTGTCGGTCATCCCGGTCCTCGCCATCCTCTTCTCTGGCTCCTGCCGTGGCTTATCTCGCCTGCCACTGGGCAGCAATCGGTTTCTCCTCCTCCCGAAGGAGACAAGCCTGACCCGGTGAAGACCTACACGAAGGCTCTGGTCGCCATCGGCCCCGGCAACTTCAAGTGGGCTTGGGTCGAGCAGGTAGTTGGCGGCCAGCCTCTTCCTACTCCCCCCGTGCGGCCCGACCAGCCCATCGCCCCCGGAGCACAGCCTAAGCGGTAGATCACAACTCCGCCCTTGGGTGACCCCGGTTCTGCTAGCGGATTTTCCGCTAGTGGGATCGGGGTCATTTCTTTTCAGGGACCACCGTGGTAAACGATGGGCGTGAGCATCATCTCCCTGATCGTCATCATCGTCCTCATCGGGGTTCTGATGTGGGCGGTGAACACCTACATCCCGATGCAGGCGAACATCAAGAAGCTCCTGAACATCGTCGTCGTCGTGCTCCTTGTGATCTGGATCCTCTGGCTGATCGGCGTCCTACCCGCTGGCGATATCCGTGTCCCAAGGGTGAGGTAGGGGCGGCGCGTACCAGCGGATCTCGTCCTCAGTGCGCTCCAACTCTCTCCTGCGTTTGAGCGCATACAGCTCTTCGAAGATTTTCTTCAGATCCAGCGGCAGCGGAGACGGGGGAAACTGAGGAAGGAACATCAGCTCATACAGGCTGTGCGGCCTGCGGGCCTTCCAGATGCGGCCAGCGCCGGGCAGGATCGAGAAGACACCGATCCCGGCAAGGTTGCGGATGAAGCCCCGTCGGTTCATGGCACCGGGGGCATTGAGGCATTGCCGATGGAGACGAGTCCGCAGTCCTCGGCGGTGCGACGCGCCATCGCGGCGAGCTGGACGAGTTCGTGGAGCATGAGGGTCTTATCCCGGTCCTGCCGCTTCTTCTTCACCTCGTCCCAGAACTCTTCGACTTCCTCGGCGATCACTGCATAACCTTCGTGGGCCGACTGGATGGGTTGGTGCTTGGCGCGGGCGTTCTTCAGCTCGGCCTCTACCAGCTCGGGGAAGGTCATTTTCAGGGCGACGTAGTAGTATTCGGTTTTTTCGGTGGGGTCCATGTGGATGGGCGTGATCGTGGTCTCGCAGGGTCCGGGATTCTCCCGGAACCACCTCAGGCAATAGGCTTCGTAGTCGGAGATATGATTCATGGGACGGGTGGTAGGAAGCTGGCCATCGCCTCGGCGTAGGTCGCGGGCTGCTTGCGGCTCACGAGGGTGAGATTCCCCCTTGAGAATATATGGAGGATGCCGTCTGGGTTCTCGACGACGTACCGGGTCTGGCCGCTGCGCTTGAGGAAGACCGAGACGATGTGGCCACGGAAACGGTAGTCGCCGCTGATCTTCTCAACCTCGTCGCCAACATTCAGGTCGTACACGTTCATTCCTCGGGGTTCTCGAATGCCTTCCGGGTGATCGACCGCTGGAGTTCCTCTTGTTCCATCGCCGCCTCGTGGACCAGCCAGCGGCAGGCATGGAGGTTCCCCCGGCTCTTGGTGAACCGCAGGGTGTCGTTCTCGTCGTCCCACGACGCGATGATCACGCAGGCGTCGCAGTGATCGGAGATGAGCTGGATCGCCTCCTTCATCTTCGCCTCAAGGAGGTTTTTCTGATCGCTGGTGGTCATGGCAGGAATTGGTCCATCTGGTCTTCGACCTTCTTCTCGTGGAGCACCTTCCTCATCCTCCTGATGAGCAGGTTCGTCATCTGGCCCAAGCTGCGGTGTTCGGCGTCCGCCTGCTGCTGGATCCATGCCGCGATGTCTTCATCGAGCCGGACTTGGGGTGTCTTGCAGGTGGTCCGTTTCATAGATAAACCGGGAGCTGGCAAGCACCCCTGAGAACCAGCCCCCGGTCCATGAAGAGCGCCACGGGAGGCGCGATACCTGCGTACATGGGGTCACATTCCATCGCAAGAAAAGAATCCCAAAGGCTGGTGTGGATTACCACACGAAAGTGGTTGACGCGGTGAATCACCAGTGTTTCCTTACGCACTGTCAGGTGTGGTGGATGACGAAACGCCAATTAAGGCTGCCCGTTGTCCGAGCGCAAAGCGCGAACCCCATACCCGGCATGCAGAACATCATGAGTGTATCCACAGTTCCGTCGGTTGCAGTTCCGACTGCTCCAGTTGTTCCCACCCTCACCCCTGAACTCCTCGTCGCGATCCTTGCGGGCAACGATCCGAAGCGGGTTCAAATCACGCCGGAGATGGCAGCGGTCATCCTCCGGGATTACAACCGCCACAACCGGCCGTTGTTTGCTGTCACCTCAACGCACTACGCCGATGTCATGAAGCGCGGCGAGTGGACCTATACCGGAGATGCGATCCGGTTCTATCCGGGAAAAGGTCTGGCTGATGGCCAGCACCGGCTCGACGCCGCCGTGAAGGCGGGCTATACCCTCGATGTCGTCATCATTCCGAATTTTCCGGAGGATGCGATCATCTTCATCGACGGTCCGGGTCGCCGCCGAACTCCGAGCGAGGCTCTCTCGCTTCGCAAGGTCAGCAACAGCGACATCGTCTCTGGTGCTGTCACGCTGATCCTTCGGATCGGTGAATCGAAGGGGAACGTCTCGGTATTCGACGTTGTCACCTACTCGGCGCTGCATGAGGCAGAACTCAAGGCGAGCGTTGCGTTTACTACGGCGCTCTTCAACAAGTACCCCAACTCCGATGTCGTCACCAATCGCGAGGTGGCGGCGTGGCATTACAGCGCGATCCGTGCAGGATGCCCCGTGGCGACCATCGAGTCGTTCCTTGACGCGCTCGTGGCCAATGAGGACGACGGTTCAGTTCCGAGCCGCCTTGGCAACGAACTCATCAAGGCACGCGAGGAAGCGTCATCGGGATATACGTCTCGCCATCGGTGGGCCGCACTCGTCGAGTGCTTCACGCACTTCGCGAAGGGTGGTCCCGGATCGAAGACCATCAAGGCTCTGGTCAGGGGCAAGAACAAGAAGGGCAAGGTGAGTGTCCCTTCGTGGCCGAGCACCGAACCCAGCGCGGTTGCAGTTCCTCCGCCTTTGGCCGCAGCCGCCTAATTAGATCCTGAGATTAGCACCGGGCGGCTTCCTCACGGGGGCCGCCCCTTTTTTCACCAAATGAAATACCACGCTGTAGTTACATTGTTCCCGGCAATCGAAGGCGATGACTTCCTTGAGATGGAGAAGGACATGAAGAAGAATGGATTCGACCCGGCGTTCCCGATCACCACGACCAAGATCGGCGGAGAGACCGTGCTTGTGGATGGGCGTAATCGCCTTGAGATGGCGCAGAGACTCGGCATAGAGCCCGCATGGAACAACATCGACTTCGAGAGCGAGGAAGCCATTTTTGCTTTCGCGCTAAGGGCCAACCTCAGTCGGAGGCATCTCAATGCCAGCCAGAAGGCAGGCGTCGCAGTTAAGATACTTCCCTACTATAAGAAACAGGCGGCGGAGAGGATGAAGGCTGGCGGCGGGGACAAGAAGAGTGAGTCATACAAAGAATCGGGTAGCACTCCCGGAGTACTACCCGATTCCGGCAAAGCCATCGAACAAGCTGCCGCTGTTGTGGGGGCCAGTAGAGACCTCGTACAAGCTGCCGCCAAGGCTGCCGAGAAAGATCCAAGTATCCCTGACAAACTAATCAGTGGTGAATTACGAGTACGGTCTGTGACGGAGCCCGATGGCAAGAAAAAACTCTACGTGGCCAAGCAACCTCCACCCATATCTAAGGGAAGAATAGAGAAGAGGGAACAGAACAAGGCCAGTAGGCTTGTGGATAAGTTGCCATCTGATCTCACTGACAATATGAAAAAGGTGATCGGGAAGGATTGGCCACGTTACGCTCGAATGCATGCCGTACTTCCGCCGGAGTTTCGTGCCGAGGCAGATAGTATGATCATGGATGGCAAGCGAGTTGCCTATAATGTCCACAGGAATGCGATTCACCTTGGTCAGTTCGTGCCGGAACTGGCAGACAATGCGGTGGAGTTCTTCGTTGAGAAGGGGTGCTTCGAAATCGCCAAGTGGAGGAAAATCGCCGAGGAGCCCCAGCAGGTTCTTCATCGGTCCAAGGCGCAGGACTTACTCAATGGACGCCCTCTGGATAGGGATGGCGTGGCCAAGCACGCAGTTCAGCAGAGTGGATGGATTATTACCCCGGCGGCAGGATGGGAGGTATTCACTGGCAACGATCCGGAGGGGAGGGAAATCTACGGGTTCATCCGCGACATCCTTGCGTTCTCCGATTTCTGCGGCAGTCGTGGGAAACAATGGAATGATCCTGAGGTCTGGCAAGCGCGGCGTCAGATGCTTGAGGGCCTTGGCAAGACTATCGGTGCCGGGAAGCTGGGGAATATCAGTCGGTGGGAAACCGCGCTAAAGGCATGCGGAAATACGAAGGTGCCCGCCTGAGGTATTAGTGAACTTACGCTTGACAAGGTGGCCGTTGAGTCCGATCCTCGCGGCACCTTATGACGGAAAAGAAAACCATCCACTGGAAGCGTCGCAAGGCGATGGCGGAGTATTGGAAGCGGTACTGGCGCAAGCAGGAGAACAGGTGGGCTGGCTCGGTCTTCGGTCGCCTCACGGTCACGGGTATCCTCCCAAGACAGTCTTCCGGGAATCGGCGCGTGTCGATGGCGAAGTGCCTGTGCGCTTGCGGCCGGTCGGTTGAGGTTCGCCTGAACAATCTGCGCACTGGCAACACCCGGTCCTGCGGCTGCGCCCACGGAGTCCGGTATGGGAAGACCGGCGCGGAACGCAAGAAGACCGTGGTCGCATACTGCCGGGAGGCCGGGATCTCCCGCTCCACTTTCTACAACTGGGCAAAAGCATCATCCAAAGCACCACATGGCAACAGCAAGTGATTACGAACGGCGGACGTACTGGACCATATATTCCGGACGGTTCGCCACCCGGACTCAAGCCAATGCGCTGGGCGCATTCAGGCGGACCAACAAACTCGGCAAGGAAGTCTGGGAGAAATACTACGACCAGCTCGAAGGGGTGATCTCCCACTTTGAGGCGCAGGATTCAAAGTTCGGTAAGCAGCTCATGATTGAGCTGGACGGCAGCGACATCATTAAGGTGCCGTGGTCGTCCCGGTACACGACCGGGTTCCTGTCCTGCTATCCCAACTTTGATCCCGAGGTGCCGGTGGCTTTCCGGCCCTACGCATTCACGCCGGAGGATCAGCCGGACAAGATCAGGCGCGGGTGGACGATGATGCAGCAGAAGGCCCGCATTCCTGCCGCGTACACGAAGGAGGAACTTCCCCGGCTCAAGGAGTTGACGGTGAAGGGGGTCAAGGTCTGGGACGACACCGACCTCCTCAACTTCCTTTGGGACGGGGCGATCAAGGCGTGGGCCATCAATCAGGAGGGAGCGACTCCGCCCGAGCAGCAGCGTGGCGCGATCAACGAGGACGATGACGAGCCGCCTTTCTGATATGGAAGCCGAGCCCTACCAGCAAATCCTCTTTGTCCTCGTCAGGATCGAGCAACGGCTGGACGACATCGAAAGGTCTCTGCGCAACAAGAAGGGCCGTCCGTTTAAGTCCCTCCCGTTGCCGGACAATCCGCCTGAGCCCGAGAAGCGCACCGAGGCCCAGCGTGCCAACGACGCTCTCATCTGCGCGCTGGCGACGTGTGAGGCTGGCGAGCAGGTATGCTCGGTTGGAGGCCCCGAAGTTTCCCGGTACGCGAAAATCCTAAAGGACATCCGCCAGATCGAGCCCGGCGTCATGCCGGAGGACATCATCCACCGTTGGCGGAACCTGTTAACCCACTGGCCGAAGAATGCTATGACCGTAAACGCTCTTGCCAAACACTGGAGGCGGGCGGTTCTGCCCGACCTCAGCCGACGACTGCCCGCCGACGCAACCGCTCAGGCGCGTGCGGCGTACCTGCGGGCAAAAGATCAGGGGGCATGGTGAAAACTGCTGCTGAAGCCCTCAGGGGCGCGCAGATCCCCGTTCCCGTGGCCACCAAGCCGGAGATGTACTCCTACCCGGACACCTGCAAGGACTGCGGGAAGGCGATCCGGCCTGAAGTTGACCTCCGGGCCTTCAAGTTGAACCCGGCGATTGAGCAACTGTCCCGGATTATCGTCTGCGAGGACTGCGCGGAGTGGCGGCACACCCTCCGGGATCTCGAAAGTGACGCCGACCGGCTCATCTCTGGCTTCCGTGGCCGTCTGGAACGACTTTTCGGCAAGGCGATGGAGGAGAAGGAGGAGGTTGCCGAGATTACGAAGCTCCAAGCCGTGGCAATCGAGAAGGTTGGACCCATCACAGCCCGGTTTGCGGCTCTGGTCGCCCACAAGAAGGGCTCCGGGGCCAAAATCCTCGAACTCAAAGAGGAACTCCTGTCGGTTTTCCTGACCACGCGCCGGATGGATGGCCAGACCGTGCGAAAATTACGTCCGTACAACGAAACCAGAACGATCCTCCGGAGATATCTGGACCGCTCCGGGGTCCACGTTCACAATCATTGGAGAAACACCGAAGATGCGCCCCCGTAGTCGTGCAGTAAACCCCGATGCCTCAGCAAGTAAGGAAGAAACACTGATAAACTTCCCCGGCGGGACTTGGCTCAAGAGCGGCACCCGGATGGTGAGGCAAACCTTACTCGATCACGCCAAACATAACCATGCCACGCTCGGATGGGATCTTGGCGGCCCTATGATCGGGCTTCTCTTCGAGGATACGACCGTTGCCGTCCCGGTTTTCCGGGGCGAGTGGCGGCCGGAGGACGAACTGGGTGAGGATCCTCCATGATTCCGGAATTCATCAAGAAATTGACCGACAATGGCTACGTCCTCGGGCCGCAAGGTTATACTCACAAGAGTCGGCTTCGTCCCGTGGAAGCCGCGCAGCCCCAATCGGATCAAAGGGGTCAAATCGAAGGTCGGGGCGTGGTCCGACGCCAAAAGGGCGGTCCAAAGGATCGTCCACGAACCCGACACAAGTCTTCTGGCAATTCTAGAGGCGGCACGGCACGTCTTGTCGTCACCATCGTCCAGCTCCGACGCCGACTCCTCGACGATCATGACAACCTCCGAGCCTCCCTGAAGGCATTCGTCGATGGCATCGCCGAGATTGTCGGAATCAAGGACAATGACCCGAGGGTCGTGTGGGAATATGGCCAGATGGTGACTTCCGGCGAGGAGGGGGTGCTGGTCCGGGTCGGCTTGGAGACAACGCTGTGAAGTTTATGGTCATCCGCCGGGAATTGGTCAGCTCCCTCAAGGGGATGCTCCGTTTCGTGCGGGCGGCAGGTTCTCCAGCTCCGGTCGTGGATATCGAAGCCAGAAAAGGGGGTGGCGTCGTTTTCACCGCCACCGCCGATGGCGTTGACGTTCAGGCAGCCAAGGATTTCGTAGCGGTAGCGGAATCCGGTAAATGCACAGTGCCTCTGCTTGAATTTCTGACGGTCTGCGACCGGAGCTGCGAGGAGTTGTTCATCGAGCAGGATAAGCCCGGTGTCCTCTCGGTCTTGCGCAACGGGATCAGGGCGGAAATCAAGGCTAGACCGATGAAGCACGGGCATGGCCTCATCAAGTTCTCCGGGGACCGCCGCATCTTCGAAATAAGCCCACGCGACTACGTGGGACTCGCCGTCGTGCTCAAGGCGGAGGATCCATTCACGGAGGTGTTCTGTGGCGGGTCCAGTCTGGGCTTCAGCACGGTTGGCGGCACTGGGGTTGAGATTGCCTATCGTCACCGGAGCCCGGAAAAGCTGAGTTGCATCACCAAGTCGGCGATCCTGTCCGAACTTGGTCGGTGCGTGGAGCCGAGGATCCAGTTCGAGGACCATGACCTCGTGGTGCGCGACAGCTTCTGCGCCTACCGCATCAGTCATTGCGAAAACGGGCACAAGTCCTCATGGGACAAGGTTTCGCAGAGCGTCAACGCCATGGACTGGGTGATGGTGGAGGGCGAGGCCGTCAGCGAGATGATGGCGAAGGCGGCTGGCGACTGCGTGGAGGTCAGCTTCGACGGTGACCGGCTTCACCTTGGTGACCAGAGCCTGATCCCGTTCGATACGCACGTTCCGGTCGGTCGCCGCAGGGAAGGGGTTCAGCCGTGGCGGGTTGTCTGCCGCACCGAGCCCGCCAGTCGGGTTCTCGCCAGAGTTCGCGGCCACGCACGGATCGGCCCCTCCGGCGGATACCTCGCTTGCGTCTGGATCGGGGAAGGTCTGGCGGCGGCCTTGATTCCCGGCGGGGTCAAGGCGGGAATTCGTCAGTCGGGTGAGGGATATCTTCTGGAGGCCGCCCCGCCTTGATGACCCAGAGTTCGTCAAGGTTCACGATCATATGTCGCGGCACGACAACCATCTCCCCGTCGGCAATGGCCCTCATAAGTTGGGTAAGGCTGGGCCTGTTGGCGTAAAGATAGCCAAAATCATAGGCGATCTGGTGGAGCTGCCTATTCTGGGCGGCCGAGAGTTGGATGCCCAAGGAAAGCCGTTGCTCCCCAAGGGGCACTACTACCGGCCTGCCACCTATCGGAATGGGATCAGGCAACGCCCAAGGTGGGAGCCCATTCTCCTCCGGTTTGGGCCGGTGGCCATTTTTCATGGGGGATTTGTACCCAGTCGGACGCAGCGGAGAACCATGGAGGCGATAGACATGAGCAACAGCAACACTACCGTTTTACAAATTGGGATGTCCCTTAGGGAGCTGGAGAATCTTGAAATCATTGCCGGGGAGCTAGGTGTTCCGGTCGCTCCGACTGGCCCGAAGACCGGCCGACGCAAGACCATGGCACTTATCCGCCTCATCGCACGGGGCGAAGTTACCTGCGAATGGGCCATCCGGGAAAGCCCGCAGGAAATACCAGATCTCACTGACGAAGTTCCTTGACCCAAACAACCATGTGTGGGAAACCACACCAAGTAAATCTATGCACGAATTCGACGAGATGGTACGCAAATTGGGACGGATCATTGTCCCGATATCCGAGGTGTCCGAGGCCAGCCCCACATCGGCGGCCGGGCAGGCTGTGAGCGGGGTTCATTGGGGAATCATGATGGGCGATACGCCGATCACCGGCCGGATCATGATGCCGGTGGATTCTGCGGGCAATGCTTCGACGGCATTCAACACTGCCCGCAAGGAGGTCGAGCTTATGTTCGCCACCTACTTCCCGGCATCGGTGGTTGCCCCGTCGATCAAGGCTCCGCCCCCGTCGGTCCCGGAGACCCCGGCTGCCGCGACCGCTCCTCCTGCTTCTGCGCCTGCGAAGCGTGCGATGAAGCCTGTTCCGCCCGTCTCCGCGCCAGCGCCCGCGCCAGTACCAGCGCCCGCGCCAGCAGCAGCTCAACCCGCTCCCGCGCCAGCGCCTGAACCTGAGCCTGAACCAGAACCGGAGCCTGAGCCGCCTGCCGCGACAGATGGTCCGGATCCCGGCGACTTCATCGTGGACTACGTCTGCAACTACAAGGGGCAGCCCCTGCGCAAACTCAAGCGCGAGACGATCCAGTGGTTCTCCCGCCATCCGAAAACCGACACGCCTCAGTTCCGAGACCTCCGGGCGGCGTCCACGGCTTGGCTTGCGAAGATGCCTGCGGAAGCCACGGCGGAACCGGCAGCATGAGGGTCACCAATCAACTCGGTCTGCCGGGGGCGATCTACGATTCGGTCGTTCCCCGGCAGACTCAGGAGGAGCGCCGATCACGGGCGGACATCTCGGTCACCGAGATGATCGGCCCGCCACGGATCAAGCAGCTCCGCGATGCCTACGGCGACAAGATCAGCATCGACGTCATCGACAGGTTCTTCGCGCTCTGGGGCTCTGGCTTCCATGAGTTCATCTCGAAGTCGACGACGGCGCACACCGAGGTCCAGTTATTCAGCCAGTGGACTGGCACCAATCGGACGTGGTCAGTGGCGGGGATTCTTGACCTGATCGAGAACCACAAGCTTTACGATTACAAGACGTTGCGGGCAGGTGCCGTGCAGGGGCCGATCAAGCCGGAGTGGGAGGCGCAGCTTAACTGCTACCGGCGGCTGGCGCGGGACAATGGGATCGAGATTGCCGAGATGTTCATCATCGCCGCGATCCGGGATTACACCCCGGTCGAGCGATACCGGGATCCGACCTACCCGGTGGGTCCAGTGAAGATGATCCCGATCAGGATCTGGTCCGACGACAGTCTCGACGCCTACATCTCGTACCGGCTTACGCAGCACGAGGAGAGCTATCCCCTGTGCACGCACGATGAGCGGTGGGCCAAGCCGAACGAGTACGCCCTCATGAAGGCGGGTGGCAAGCGGGCCACTGGCATCTACAAGACCGCCAAGGAAGCCACCGAGCAGATGAACCTGCGCAAGCAGGCGCTCAGCGCGGCCGGGAAGCCGAGCGACGTCTACGACATTCAGGAGCGGAAGGCAGAGTCGATCCGTTGCAAATACTACTGCGACGTGTGGGAATTCTGTGAGTTCGGACGGATTGAAAGACTCGGTTCCGACGACCCCCCATGAGCACTGCAACCGAAGCTGACGTGGTGGCCAAGGCCATCGGGATGAAGGTCCGCTCTTTCCTGAACGACTACTGGGAGCAAATCACTCAGGCGGGTCAGGACCACGAGCAGGGGATGGCCAAGATCACGATGGGGATCACCATCTCCACGGTCCACGCGAATACGCCGCACACCGTGGCGATAACGATTCCACTTGGCAGGATCCGGGAGACGCGGGTGATCGAGCAGGACGAGCTGGAATCGCCGGACGGGCTGGCGGACGACGACGTTGAGGCGAGTCGGATCCCGGCGCTGGAACAAATTCAGGATCGGGATGAGATCCCGTAACCGATGTTGTTCAAGAAGTCCGTCAAGCATAAGGAAGGGCTCAGGTTCTATGTCGTTGGAGGCCGGAACATCACATACGAGGTGGACCTCGCGGAGAATCCGCCGCATGGCTGGTGCTCCTGCGAGGACTTCGAGTTTCGGAAGCAGCAGGTTCAGGGGCAGACCAAGCAGCCCGTCCGTTGCAAGCACATCGCCTTCGTCCGTGAACTTGTCGTCGATGGAGTTATTGAGGCGTACACCAAGCAGCAAGAGGAAGCGGGTTCGGAGCGTTTCGGCGCGAAGGCGGGCACAGATGGCGGAGTTCAGCCTGATCGCGACGAAGTACCTTTCAGACCACCCCGTATGCGAACGGTGCGGCAAGAGACCATCCGTGGATCCCCATCATATCGTCCCCCGCAGCGTCGCTCCCGGAAAGATTCTGGACCCGAGGAATCTTATCGCCTTATGCAGAAGCTGCCACAACTGGGTGATGAGCCACCCTAAGGAAGCCCGAGAGCATGGATATCTCAAATTCAGCACGGACCCATGAGGATCAACCGGCAAATCCTCAACCAGTTCCCGCCATTTATCTGTCGAATGATGGCGCGTACCACGATCCAAAAGCCCCGCCGCCATGTCCGACCTTTGCGCGAGTCCGAGATCGCCAGACGAAGTGGGCTCCCGCTTCCCAAGGTGCTGGAGATCGCCGCAAAGGGCCAATGGGACGACGTACTGGTGGATGACATGTTCCGGTTCCTGAAGGGATGTGGGCTCGCCAGTCAGCCATGGCGATGGAAGCAGTACATCCTGCGCACGGCCGGGAAGGATCAGGCGTTCCGGTTCCTTGACGACTTGCCGGTGGACGAGCGGTCCAGAATCTCCGCGACATTCGTTGCCCACGGCAAGGAGTGGCTAAACAGGAAGTAGCCCTCACAATCTTTCCGCCGCCCGGTGAAGAACGAATCATCACAACCTGTCCCCGTGCGTTCTCTGTTATGCACTGGGATGACGCCGTCCGGCGTGTGCCGGGTGCGGCTCAAGACCAGCGCCTTCGCCGGGCGGCGGGATTAATCTTCTTCCATGCGAATCATCCACATAATGGAATCCGGCGACGGGCTCGGCTACGGCACTTCGACGAGCCCGCTGCGGATCGCCAACGCCGAAGAGTTCGACGAGATCTTCATGAAGTACCGGGATGACACCCGATTCATCCTTCACCCCGGTACGTATTACACCCGTGGCGCGTGGGCTTTCGACGGGATGGACTACTGCAATCTCGGGCCGGGATGTGAGTTGATCGGGGCCGGGTCGAAGGTGACCGAGATCAGGCTCGCGGCGGACTACGAGGACACGGTGGGCGGCCAGCCAGCTACCTACATCGAGACCTTCATCGCCGGGTCGCGCTCCGGGGCGAGCAGCTACGTCCGGGTCGAAGGGGTCAGCTTCATCTGCGACTGCGGGCTGCCATCCTCAGGGCTCCATACCTATTCGACGTCCGCCCAGATCAAGGACGTGGCCGTGCGCGGAATCGGCGGGGACTGGAACACGATGATCGAGGCGTTCGGGATCCTCTGCAACAAGTCGCCCACGTCGCCGGTCCACGGGAACTGCCGGATTGACGGCTGCGAGGTTTCGTCCGAGGGCGGGAATTACGCCACCTGCATCTATCTGGGAATCACGAGCGACACCGGGGCCATCATGGGGTCGGCCATTGTCGACTGCGTCGTCACGAGCCCGGAGGCCGCCGGGGCTCCGAAGCAGACGCACGCGGCGTACTCGGCCAACGAGAAGACGATCATCCAAGGTTGTCGGTCCAGCGGCACCGACCGCTTCTTCTTCTGCGACACCGGGCCGGTGCGGGACGTTCAGATCATTGGTTGTCAGGCGGACTTCCGGTACTGCGGGGTAGATGTCCCGGCCCCGAGCGCGGGCTTCGACCGGGCGCGGATTCAGATTTCGGACTGCATCTTCAGGACGGTCAACCCGACGACCAACCACGCGATTCTTGTCCTGCTTCAGGACAAGTCCGAGGAAACGGGAGGGGCTCCGGTCTATCTCGGGGACGTGATCGTGCGGGACTGCATCTGGTCGGCGGTAACGCCCACGCCACCGGCCACGCTGGATCTTTACGCGGCCAGCATCAAGGGGACGCAGGTGGAGGACATCAAGTTCCGGGGGTGCATCTTGCCGGATGGATGCCAGACCACCGCCGGGGTTTATCCGCCGACTCCTGCGGGCGAGGTTCTTTTCGAAGCATGAGCTACGGGATTACCAAGGTGCGATGCTGGAAGGTTGAGGAGAGCCTCCTAGCCATTCGGGTCTCTCGCGTGCCCCGCGACCGCAACCCTACGTCAACGGACATGGTATGGATCCCGAGGTCTCCGCTGGAGCACATCTCCACCTACGGGCCGACGCCAGAGGGCGCTTGGCCCGAGCTTGTCATCACCATGCCGGAGTCGCTGGCCGACCGGAAGGGTCTTCTGTGATTGACGCGGCGACGTAACGTGCGAGGAACTTCAAATGGCAAAGAAAACCAAGACTGCTGAAGCCGAACCGTTGCCTCCATTTGGCGAGGATTCCGAAGCTTTCCGTGACGGCAACGACCTCATGGAGGCGGTCGACTTATTCGAGACCCTCGTGGATGGGGAGCGGATGACATGCGAGAACGCGCCCGAGGAGTCACCCCAGCTCAAGCGGTTGGCGAAGGCGAGCGACGCCCTGACTATCCTGCGTGAGATCGTGGAGCTGGAGCCCAAGTAAGATCCGTGCCACGGAATGAGATCCCTCAGCTTCGAGGCGGCCATGTCGTTCATGCGCCTTGGATACTTGGCTGGGCTTGTTGGCTTTGGGTTCTTCCTTGGGTTCCTGACGGTGCCCGCTGTGGCATGGCTGGTCTGGTGCATGGCTGGATTCACGAGCCGGTTTCGGAGGGTGAGGTATGAACTGCTGCGCAATTCAAATGGTGGTAGTGGCCCCGTGTCCCCACTGTGGACAGGAGAGGCATCTGGAGTTCCATCAGGTTCGGCCGGGCGTATGCGGGATCTGCGCGGGCTGCGGGAACCTTTACGCGGTTGGAAATGGAGGACTGGTGAAGGTGTCAAAAAGGCAGGAGGCCCAGATGCCCAAGCCGATGCGCGACAAGGTCAGGCGCGACCGCAGGATTTGGCAGAAGATCTTCAAGGGCATGGCCGGGGTTGAGTGGAATTAAAGCCGGACCGAAACGACTGAGCTGTTCTCCACGGTAGTCGTTATCTCATCGGGTTGGTTGGCCTCATCCCGGAGGTCGCCTCCGATTTCCCCGCCGATACCGTAGGACATCGCATCGAAGGCATGGATTTCCGGGGAGCGTTTCACCCCGCCGGATGACGATGGCTTGAGGCCGATCATCGCGTTGATGCAGGCGCGGGACAGGACCGATAACGAGAGTCGACCATCAAGGAGAAGCCGCATCATGAGGGAGACTCTGGCGGCGACCGATCCCGGTCCCTTCTTCACTGGCCGCAGCCGGATTTGTTTCCGGGATGCGGCATAGACTTCCGCAGAGTGAGTCGATCCCTGTCCGCTCGACCGGAAGATGAAGGCGGTCGGATCCGCCCAGTCAACCCAGCGAACCCCGTCCGCTCCCCGCTTGGTCAGGACGTCCTGCCAGAAATCGCTCTTGTCCATGACTTGCCGGGTGAACTCGCGGATCGAGGTTGGCCGGTCGATGAGGGTGAGGTCGTCGATCACGTCGTAGCAGTAAGCGTTCTCGTAGAGTCGCTTGGTGATGAAGACGCAGGAGTGGTTGACGTCGCCCAAGTCCCAGCCCCGGATGATCTCGTTGGTTCCCATGGGCGGCATAAGGACCGACCAGAGGTGGCGTGGCTGGCCGGGATTGATCTCGCCGACGACGTGGGTTGTCTCCTCGAAGACGTTCTCGAAGATTGAACCCTCCGATGATGGAACCCATTGGGAGAGAATGTACCGGGCGTACTGTCGCGGGTGATTGCGGTAACGCTGGATCAGTGACTCCAGATCCTTCTGGTTGAGCCACGGGTTGTCTTCGATGGTGGCGGTGATGACCTTGTAGTCCCGATACCAGACCTGATCCTTTTCCGCCGGGTCGAAGAAGATCTTGTGGAGCCAGTGCTTTTCCCCCTCGTTGGGCGGGTTGCAATCGAGGATCAACTGATGGGCTTCGTAGGGAACCCCCATATGTTCCATTCGTAGCTGGTCCGCGCAGGCATTGAAGATCGAGGCGGGGAACTGGTCAGCCTCATTGACGTAGATCATCGAGAAGCGCGTGTTCTTGAGGAGCTGCTCGATCTCGCTGGAACGGTACGCGGAGATGAGCGAGCACCGCCCGATGTCGGCGCAGTGGTTCATGACCGAGAAGATTCGCCGCTTGGTATCCGAGAGCACCTTGGGCCGGATGATCCACGGGACAACCCCGGCGTCTGCCTGCCAGATTTTGGGGATGACGAATTCAGTGATGTCCGGCCAGACGCCCAGCCGACCTACCTCCTGACGCTTGACGATGATCCCGATATGCGCCCCGCGCTGTTCGTAGAGATGCTTGGTGAGTTTGTGGCAGATCGAGATAGTCTTGGTGGACAGCTTGGCCCCGGTCACGAGGAGGAACCTATGGCGGTCGTTGACAATCTCCGCTCCCTTTGGGTGGAGTGGTGGCTGCCAAGCGTCGTGCTGAATCAACATGTCCAGTGAGGTTAGGCACACAAGAAAGTGGTGGCAACCCGTGGTCTCCACATGGGCGGCCATCCACGGAGCGTTCAAATCGCTGCCGCTTCCCGAGGCGATTGGCCACATCGCTGGCGGGGCTTGGGGCCTGACGAAGGCGCTCTGGAGTTCCCCGGACAAGGAGCTTGGTGCCGAGCGGCTGAACACCTGCCGGACCGAATGCCCGTTCTACGACGCTGAGTACGAGACCTGCGGGACGCCCGGCAAGATGGAGCCCGACAGTGCGGTGCATCAGGAGGGGTGTTGGTGCTACCTCCCCTTGGTTGCCGGTTACCCAAAGAAGACCTGTTATGCAAGAAACCGGGGGCTCTCTATCGGTTGGAAGAGATGAGGTTTTCACCCGCATCGACCAGATGCACGGCCGCATCGAGGGGATGCAGCAGTGGACTCGGGAACATCTGCGCAAGACCCTCGATCAGTTTGATAAGCGCCTCGCCCGGCCGGACCTGTCGGCGGAGGACTTCGAGCGGTTGATGAACCAGAAGACGAGGGCGTTGCAGCTCCTCAATGAGGCCAACAACCGGTTCGAGCTGACGCTCCACCGCGAGGGACGCCTGCGGTTCGAGAAGATGAAGGTCCAGCTTCGCGGCCGGATCCGGGCGCAGAACCTCGTCGACGAGCACAAGCGCAGGCTGCGGACCACCGGGGATGACTACGACGTCACGCACGGGGCGATGCCGCAGCCCAAGGTGAAGATGTTCGTTCCCGGATGTGACTTCCGCGCCACGGTGGCGATTGACCGGGTGAACCGATTGCCGCCCGAGGCCATGCCTGAACCCCCTTGAAGATCCTGCGCAGTCGCTGATTCTATGTGTCCATGATTGACCCGAAGGTTCTGGCGGCATCTGGCTATGACCCCGAGAAGCTAAGAAAGAAGTTCCAGCCAGACGGCGGCGAGGCGGCGTGGGATCCCAAGATCAAGGAGTTGATCGACCTCACCTCGTCCAGAGTCCGGGAAGGGGTTAATCGGAATCTACGGAACGCCCGGTGGTACTGGTGCATTGATCAAGCCTGCGACGTCTCGCAGCAGCAGGTGTCGACGACCTTGGCCAAGGGGCTCATCTCCAACGGTGGCCGCGAGCAGCCGAACCTCATGTCGGTGGTGAAGGACTGGGGCCTCACCTCGATGCTCACCCCGGCGATGGATCCGATCACCCGCCAGCCGATGACGGACTCGGCGGGCCGCCCGATGATGAAGCTGGAGTTACCGACCTTCTTCAACGTCGACGTCCCGATCTGTCCGCAGTACGTGAAGATCCGCTGGGCAACCTTGGTGGAGCAGCGGGACCAGTCACCCTTCCTCAAATACGAGGCGCAGGTGCCTTCGCGGGAGAACCACCTCCGCACCCAGATCATCACTTGGCGGGGGGAGCGGATGACTCAGGACATGGGATACCGGGCTGACTTCCGGCAGGAAATCCTTACGATGCTCAAGTATGGAACGGCCCTTGTTTTCGCCAAGGAGCCATACTATCGAGACGTCCAGCTCAGGCAGATTCAGAACGACAAGGGGGAGAAGACCCTCGATCCCGTGGTGGTTCGCGAGGGAATCCGAAACGACATCCCGCATCCATCTCGGGCCTTCATCGACCTCGCTCACCGGGTTCTCAGCGTTAACACCGACACCGGGGTCCAGTACGCCGGTTACTGGGATATCTACCGCTACGGGGACATCCTGACGAACAAGCGGTACTGGTTCACGAAAGAGGAGAAGGAGTCGGGGAAGGCGGTGGGCTCGCTGTCGTGGATCGAGCACTCGGCATGGGATCTTTATTCGACCATGTACCCGTGCACGATAGCGATGCCGGATGCCCTCTGGGATTCGAACTCGCAGCGGTCGGAGGTGGATCGGTCGCAGGAGGCGTACCGTTACACCTACACCAAGCACGATCAGGGCACGGTGGTCGCGAAGCTCTACCAGAAGATCAACCCCAAGCAGTTCGACCTCTTCGATTACGACGCCCAGATCTGGTTCTGCTTCCACATGATCAACGACCGGACGCCGCTCCTCGTTGAGCCGTTCTGCTACACGCCGGTGCGGGCCTGCCCCTACGATGCGGACCAGAACTTATGGCGCATCAGCTCGATGGTCACGGACATCATTCCGTACCAAGACCAGCTCAGTAATCTCTTCAGCCAGTTCCTCCTCACGATCCGCCGGAACCTCGTCAACATCATCTGGTACAACAAGGACGCGGTCGGGCCGGATGTGATCGAGCGCCTGAACCGGATGGGCAAGGAGCTTTATACGGATTTGAACTTCGTCCCGATTTCCTTCCGGGACATGAGCTACGAGCCGACGGCCGGGGAGCCGCAGAACCTTTTCCGCCCGGTCGCCTTCGCCTACGGGAACATCAGCGACATCATGCAGGGGATCAGCACGACCCTCGATATGGTCGAGCGGATCCTCGGGTTCACCGCACAGGAGACCGGCAGCACCGCCCGCCACGTCCAGACGGCGGAGGAGATCAAGGTCAACCAGACCTACACCAGCAAGCGGGTGGCCCTGACCGACTCCTTCATCGACAGCTCGATACAGGCTTGGAAGGAACAGATCTACGCCGGGTTCATGGCCTATGGCGACGACCTCGTGATGGCGCAGGTGGCTGACCTCGATGGGGCTTCGAAGGAGGCTCTCGACAACATGGGCTTCGAGATCGAGGAGGGCGACGGCAAGACCTACGGGGTGATCGGCCCGAAGTCGGCCCTCACGGTTTCGGCGTTCGCTTCCGACCGGGAAGGGGTTCGCCGGGGTGACGATGCCCAGCTCGCGATGGGCCTCATGCAGTTCGCGCAGACGGTCTTCTCGGTGCCGCAGGTGGTGGATGCGATGGGCACGGAGGGCATCGTCGACGCCTTCAACACGATTGCCCAGTTCTCCGGCCTGCCGAAGAACGTGAAGATCAGGCCCCCTTCGAAGGAGCGTCAGCAGCTTCAGGAGGCAGCGGCGGCCGGTGGCGTTCCCCCGGAGATGGCAGCCGCAGCCGCAGCAGCGGGTGGTGGCGGGGGCGGTGGTGCCCCGGCCGGTCCTCAGGGCGCTCCTCCCCAGCAGCAGGCTGGCCCCTCACCCGACGACATCATGGCGCGGGTGCAGGAGATGGTTGCCCAGATGCAGGAGCAGCAGATGGGTGCCTTCGGCGAGACCATCAAGACGCAAGTCATTGAGCCCCTACAGGAGATGATCCAGCAGGTTCAGCAGGCTGGCGAGGGCAACACCCAGCAGATCCAGCAGCTCATGCAGGCCATCGAGATGATCATGGGCCGCATCGCCGCGCTGCCCCAGATGCCGATGCCTCCGATCCCGATGGGGGGCGCATGATCGACCTCATCCGCAAAGACTTGGCCCTCCCGGTCCGGAGGGAGTTAGACGACTTCTTCGGCTCGGCACCGTTCTACGCCATGATCGAGGCGATGCACTCGGAGGCGGATGGGCTGGCCGCCAAGGCCGGGTGCATGCGGGCCGAGACTCTCGACGAGTCCGAGATCAAGCGTCTCCTCAGGGATTCCGAGAAAGTCCGGACCGCCGCCGAGGTTATGCGGGAGTACGCCTCCGGGAAAAGAATGCTCCAACATACGAGCATTGTGAGTGTGGTTATCCGCACTTCAGCTTGATTAATTCTGACCGTGGTCCCAAATCCATAATATGGCTTCCGACAAAAAGACGACGACGGTGGAGGAAACGAAGGTTGAACTGAAGGGGGCAGAGGCTCCGAAGGTCATCAATATCGAGATCCCGGACGAGCCCAAGCCGAGGCCAGAGCCGAAGGCGGATGGTGATCTTGGTGCGGTGCGGCAGGGCATGTCGGAGGCGGTTCCCTTCATCGGTCGGCTTCTCGGCAAGAAGGAAGCGCCTGCGGCCAAGCCCAAGAAGGAGGAGAGTGCGGAGGGTGGGGATGCGGCTGCGGCCAAGAAGGTTGAAGACGGCAAGGTGGCGGACGACCGCACGGCCGAGGCGGTCCTCAAGGTCAAACCCAAGAAGCGGGAGGAGGGCAAGAAGGAGGAGCCCGCGCCCGAGGAGAAGCTGGAGCCCAAGCAGGGAATGTCGGTGGAGCAGGTGGCGGAGGTGGCGTCGGCTGCGGCGGTGAAGGCGATCCGGTCAAGCCAGCCCGCGCCCGAGAAGAAGGATGCGGCCAAGAAGTCATCCACCAAGGAGTACCCCGAGGAGTACCGGCAGAACGCACAGGTTTTCGATTACCTCTCGGTCGCCAAGCCGGACCAGTACGGGGACATCAAGGAGCGGCTCGTCGCCTTCGACCAGAAGCATCGGGAGTACGTTTCGAAGTGGGAGGAGGAGAATCCGGGCGAGAAGTTCGATGCCGATGACGAGGACCACGCGGAATTCTACAACAAGAACTTCCCGGACATCGACCTCGACGACGTGGACGAGGCCGAGGAGGAAGTCCAGAAGGCCAAGTTCTCAGCCGAGGCCAAGCGGGTCGCCGAGGAGCACGTCAAGCCGCTCCGGGATCAGCTTGAGCGCAAGGAGGTTGAGGCGCGGGTGGCGACCGTCCTGCCCGCCATTGAGAAGGATGAGATATCCCTTCTCAAGACCGTGTTCGAAGCCGTTCTCCCCGAGGGCACTGACCTCAAGATGGACAAGGAGAGCCTACGGAAAACCGCCGAGGATTTCGAGATGGAGGCGGAGATCGCCAACGAGGTGGCGACACCGGCTGCGGATCTGATCGGAACCTACCAGCTTATCGCCAACCGGATCGTTCCCTATAACCCCAAGGAACCGATCCACGCCACCTTGGTGGAAAGCCTTGAACGTCTCGAACGATTCATCCAGTCGCGCCCGGCGGATGAGCGGATCCGGGACGGCAAGCGGTTCGTACCGCTGGAGAAGTTCGTGGCGATGAAGCCCGAGGAGCAGCAGGGATTCTGGGCAATCAATCACGACGAGGTGGTGGCATGGATTGCCGAGGAGGCGCGGCAGACTGCGGTGAAGAAGTGGGAAAAAAGAAAATCGCAGCTTGATAAGTATTCGTCCCGCAATGGGGGAACGGTCTCGGTATCTGTGCGGAAACCCACACCTCAGCCAGAGGAGAATGGTTCTTCTAACCCGTTCTCGTCCAGTGTTGTAGGACCGGGCGGTGGGGATTCAGGCCGAGGTCACGTCGGATATGGGGAACAGGTGCGGTCCAATCCGGCACAGCATGGGATAGGTGCGTTGATGCGTAGTATCGGGATGGTTAAGGTTCCGAAGTAAATCTCGAACCTGACCATGGCCTTAACAGTCTCAATCCCAGAAACCGCATGGAAGAAATGCTGCCCACACGTCGTTGAAGATTTCGACCGCTGCGGCGGCATCTCGGTTTGCAGTGTCAAACCGATCATGCCCGACGAGTGGGATACGATCTACCTCGACAACGGCATGCCCCGTGTGGACTCGGCTCTCGCCGAGGCCGACTTCGTTGGCAAGTCATGCCTGCCCAAATCCAACGGGCTGTACGATTTCATTTCCGCTACCCGCCGCCAGTGGAGCCGTGGGTTTCAAGGCAACCGCAAACGCATGGATGGCTCCCTTGAATATGAGCCGTTCGTGAAGATGTCCCGCAAGGGGCCGATCAACAACCAGTGGTGGACTGCAACATATGGCGGCGTCCTCACCGGCACTCCTCCCGCGAAGGATCAGCATATTTATGTTGTCGAGTCCCTCTCGGATTCCATCCCGGCAAATGTCCAGTGGTTCCCTCCGGGGATTCAGGTGTTCTTCTCCGGCCGGGCCGACAACAAGAAGACCGTGATCGCGGCGGGCGTGGTGCGCGATGCCCAGATTGTCGGGACCGACCTGAAGATCTGGGTGGAGATGTCCCCCGAGGATACCGCTCCAAGCTCTGGCGTGGGCGCGGTCAATGTGAAGACCGTCCTCACCCGTGGCGTTCCCAACGTCTCGGACTACGAGAGCTACTGCCCGATCCTCCCGGCTCTGAACACCAATCAGGAGGCGTACTTCTGGGTGGGCACGACCCGGTATTCGGTCTGCGACTCCGAGGTCCAGAACGATTTCATCCAGCGGGTACTCAAGGACAACAAGCTCTACCGGCAGCACATTCACGTCCCGGACGTTGAGTACACCCGGCAGGTGACCGAGGACTTCCAGCGCCGGATGGTGGAGCAGTTCTTCTACGGCAAGGCGTTCTCGGACAAGCAGAACAAGGACGAGTGGGACGAGTTGCCCATGATCACCTTGGACTACGGCACCTTCCTCGGGCCGCACACGATTGGTCAGGACACCTGCATCGGCCGCAAGGCCAACCCGGTGGGTGTCGTTTCCCAGCTCAACGAGTGCAATCGGGTGCGCGACTGGGGCGGCACGAACAACGACGCCGCCTTCGACCTCACCGACCTCTTCGAGGAGATCTACGCGATGCAGCGCGTGCGGTCGGAGAACGGCGTTGAGTCCAACGTCTTCGAAGTCTGCATGAACACGACCTTCGCCCGGCTGTTCCAGTTGGCGATGATCAAGTATTACAAGGCCCAGACCGCCGACACGCTGGCGATGAACTGGGACTTGGGTGCCCAGAAGCAAGGCCCCTTCGGGTTCTACTTCCGCGATTTCGTCCTCGATTTCCCGGCGGGTGTCATCCTCCGGGTGATGACCCACCCCTTCTTCGACGACTGGGCGGACGCGCACCGGCAGGCCGATGCGGCGATCACCCAGCAGGGCAATATCATCTGGATGATCGACTGGTCCACGATCTATCAGGCGATTATCTCCTCGAACTCGGTCACGAATAAGACCGGCGACGTGCAGGAGATGGCGCGGGTCTCGGCGGAGCTGCTCTGCATCATGAAGACCAAGCAGACCACCTATCGCCATACTTCGACGACGTTTACGAACGTGGTCGAGTGCCCCGGCGGCTCGCTCATGATCTGGAATATTCCCTATCTTGAGCCGGTGGTCGGTCCTCAGACCTTCTTTGGTATGGGACGCATTCCTTACGACGACAACATCGACTGCGATCCGGCGGTTCCGTAAAACAAGGCCCGCTCCGTTCTCTGGACAGGTGCGGGATGGTTCCATGGGACGGGGCGTGACCTTGTCGGTTACGCCCCGTTTTGTTAGGAGACCCGTGATGAAGTACTACCTCAAGCGGAACATCTTCTTCCCGACCATTGAGGTTGGGGGGAAGCCCATCGAGTGGGAGAGGATCGCCCGGACATCGGTGGGGATGTATGCGACGAACAAGGAGGAGGAGATCGAGGTCTTGGATGGGTGGACCAAAAAGCCGGGAGCGCCCGTGTCCGTGCTCGATAAGAAGGAGTACGAGGTTCATTCAAAAAAAAACACGGCGTTCCATTCGCCTCAAAAAACCAAGACAACCTTCCCCAGCGCCAACACGCGGACCGATCCACTGCACGACCCGCCGGGGCCAAAGACCCGACCACACAGTCCATCCTCTCCCGGATCGTCAAGGCCACCCGTTCCTGTTGCGGCAGAAGAACCTAAGCGTTCTCCCGCCAAGCGTAAGACCGTGGTCTCTGCACGCACGAAGGGAGTCCTTCCTTCCGGGGTGGTGAAGTCGAAGCGTTCCATTGGGCACGTTCCTCCATGACCGTTTCCGAGATCGTCGACAGGGTACTCTCGCTGGCGTTCCCGAAGAAGTTCGGGCACTCGATGCTGGCCCTGAAGGAGCACCATGTCCGGCATGGGCTCACGGAGGTGCAGCGGCGGGTGGAGGGATTCCGCGTCGCCAACACCACGATCTTCAACGCCACGGCAGAATATATGGTCTCGGGGGCAACCCTCGTCTCGGCCCCTCAGGGATTTATCGAGCAGGTCGCGGTGGGCAATCTGAACTGCATGACGACCTTCTGCGTCTTCGAGCCGTACCCGAAGGTGCAGCAGAGGCAGGCCGACTGGGCGCGTGTCAACCTCTGCGGTGACGCCACCAAGGTGCTGCCGTGCTACCCGCAGGCGCACGTCGTCTGGGCGCGGGACCGGGGCGACATCATGATCTACCCGTGGGTGCCGCCGCCGTGGCAGATCGGGATCCGGTGGAACGGGATCGTCCGGGACTGGGGCGAGACGAATGACGTCTGGTGGGGCGAGTCCGCGATTGAGGCCCTGCGGCTTTACGTCCTCTGGAAGTCGGCGGTGGACGATAACTGCGACCAGAACCGGATCGGCATTGCGAAGCAGGACTTCGTCGACGAGGCGGCCAAGCTCAAGACCGAGGACTTCCAGATCCGGAACCCCTCACCCCTGCCCACCTACATTGCCGAGATCCTCAGTCAGGGCTGGTGCATGCCGGTGCCGACCACGCCTGTGCCGCCACCGACAGAACCGCCACCAGTAGAGCCGCCCCCAACCGAACCCGTGGAAGATATGGAAGTAAACGAACTGACTGTGACAGGAGGAATCACCCTTGGCGGGGTGAGGATCGCGGCGTGGCCTGAGGACGTCGGCAGCGCGGAGGGGATATTTCTGGATTACAACTTCAACCCCAACCCACCGCCGCCTGCCTCTGGCCAGATTCGCAGGGACAACGCCGACGGCACGCTGGCCAAGGCCCTGCTGGTTCACAAGCTGGGCAATGGCGGATCAGACAACACCAAAGTCCTTAATAAGATTCCAACCGGGTCATTGGTTTATCTACAGGACTGGAACGATTCCACGAGGTGGGTCAGATATATTACGTCGGGCCAGCCTACTTTGGTTTCGGATACTTACTACGCCATCCCGGTTGATTATCATAGCGACAGCGGGGTTATTCTTCTGACCCAGAGGATAGCAATGTATTTGGCGGCCGTGACTCCTCCATGACACCGGCCGAATTACAGGCGAGCAGGATCAGGGGTAGGCCGGACCTTCCTCGTGCGGAGGATTCCGTGATCCCGCCGACCATCGAGATCGACCCGAGGTTCGAGTCGGCTTTCCGGCAGCAGGCTGAGAACATCCGCAAGTACAATGAGGAGTTCCGGAGGTGGTGGAACGACTACGTAGTCCGGAAGACCAAGGAGTGATATGCCCAGTGGAGTAACCGGCGACGACATCCCGAAGATCAGCGGGGCCATGGAGCCGTGCGACGTCATGTCGGCATTGCTTGAGTCGGTGGAGAAGCTCACGATGCTGGTCGAGAGCCTCTATGGCGAGGAGGGTCTACCCACCATCGTTCATGCCCGCGAGATTGGGGCCATCACTTTCCCTCAGGGATTCCTCGCCAGCTTCCACGTCCCCGAGGGGACGTCCCTCGCGGAGGCCACGCGGACCATCGAAACGATCTGGCTCACCGAGGAGGAGATCGACAGCTACGACAGCCGTGACCCTGCGGTACACGCATCGGTGCGGCCATTCTGGGTGATCGCCAACGCCGAGAACGCGCAGGGCGGCCCAGATGTTTCCGGCCGGTTCCTCTTGGCGGCGGACTTTGGTCTGGAGGAAGACAGCCCATCCGGCCTCACGGGTATTGCCCCGCCCGGTGGGGACAAGGAGATCACCCTCTCCGTTGAGGAGTTGCCGGAGCATGCCCATGAGCTTGGCGATGAAGTCATGACGCGATGGGCTCATAGCCGGGTTGCTGGTGGTGGCAATGCAGCCTTGGAGAACTCCCCGTTTCCGCTTGTTCCCAACATAGATGACGATACTCACAAGAATAACGTCATTGGTGGAGAAACGGATCCCGTTGGAGGTGGAAAGCCTCACTCCAACATGCCGCCTTACTTCGTTGTGATCGTAGCCTACCGGACCGGCCGGATGTCCTAAAGGGGAGATCCAAGAGAATGGCATGCGACAAGCGCACCGACCAACCTACCTTAGCCAACCTGATGGATACCCGCTCTCCGGCGGGATCCTTGGGCCGCCAGAAGTGGGCATTGGTGGCCAACGCCATCGCGGATATCTCCGGCCGCATGCGTCGACTCGGCGGGTTCCGCCGGTTCGGGTGGCAGGCGGTGGCGAACGACGCCTTCGTTAATCAGGATCTTCACGACAAGCTCGACGAGGCCATCGGCACCGTGCCTGCGGTATGCACGCCTCCGGAGTCGGTCTGGATCGAGACGGTCGGCGCTGCCCCGTCCGGGGCGGTGACCTTGGCGTGGCGGAAGAAGGGCGGAGAGAACAACGAGCCCACCCGTGTCCGCTGGTTCCGGGACGGCGTAGTCATCTTCGACTCCAATGCCTGAAGAGCCCTGCCCACCCGGATATTCGGAATCAGCCGACATCGGATGTTGGTTCTTTCTGAGCAACTCGGTCAACCCGCAGGAGGTGTTGTCGCAGGCGGAACTCGACTGCGCCCATGCCGCTCTCGCCAAGCGCGCTGCGAAGGCCGAGCAGGGGTTTGATGATGCCGTTCCCAAGAAGTACGTCGTCTCGAAGAAGGGTCCGTTCTGGACCCCAACGAATTTCGATTACAACGCATCGACCGCTGGCGGGCTCAGCGCGGGCAGGCTTCAGGACTACAACTGCGATTCCGATCAGCTTGAGGCCGCGTGGCGCGACTCCGGTTACCCAAGGACTTGGACCCAGCTTGGGAATGCATGGATGCTCGGGGTGGAATATTGTCTCTCGGATACTCCGCCGGATCTGCCCAGCGAAGAGGAGCCCCCGGTTGATCCCCCGGATCCGCCGACCGATCCTCCGCCGGATCCCCCTCCGCCGCCCGGTCCGTCGACATGCGACTGGCGCATCCAATGGAAGTCGGTCGTCTCCGCCAAATACGGGGAGGTCATCCCCTTGGAGTACGAGGTCATAGGCACGTTCCCTCCAGAGGTCACGGTGCCGCTGGAAGCCTTCTTCTACTTCGATGGCAGGCTCGGAGTCAGGAGCAGCCCAACCCGCACCGGCATCGTCGCGATTGATACGGCCAACAAGCGGGTGGACGTCCAGTTCTTCGACATCGCGCAGCACGAGATTTCAATCGAGGCGAGGCAGGAGGGATGCGACACGCCAACCAAGGTGGCGACCCTCATCCTGCGCGCCAATGAGGACATCCCTCCGATCTACCAGTGCAAGGAGATCCTCGGCCGGGACTCGATCACGGTCTGCACCGAGGCCGACTACAAGGTGGAGCTGACGATCTGCGACGTGGCCATCACCTCCCCGGTTCTGCATGTGGTCCCGCCTCCGCCGAGGCTCCAGATGCCGATCATCACGAAGCATCCGGAGTCGGTGACCAAGGTGCCGGGCGACTTCATCCAGCTCTACGTCGTCGCCAAATACGCCACGAACTACCAGTGGCAGAAGCGGATCAGCAACGTCTGGACCGACATCGCGGGCGAGACCGGGACCAATTACACGGTGGAGAACGTCACCCCGGAAATCCGTGGAGACTACCGGGTCAAGGTCTGGAACTCGGCGGGGACGATCTATTCGAACACGGCCATCGTAAGCTTTGATTGCGAGGACTGGAACCCGGTGCTGATCCTGACGGGGACCGAATGGTACAGGACTCAGGACGGAATCGGGGAGCGGATCGTGGTCGGTCCGGACACGGTGATCCAAGGCAATGCTGGCATCGACACTGGTTCCGAGACGGTCTACTGGCGCGTCGACGAGGACATCATCCCGGAGGGTGCGGGCACCGGCTTCGGGATCACCTACTCCCGCACCGGGATGGACCTGACGATCACGATCACGGATGCGAATTACCACACCGTGGGGCTGGAGGTTATCTCGGCGGCATGCGAGGTGACCAAGCGGACAGAGGCAACCTATTATGGTTCTCGCATCACTGACTTCGGGTTCACAGAAAACCCAGCCTACGTCACCATCCCCAAGGAGGTCGCCGATTACGCTGATCCATCGGTGTTCATTACGGTCACGAACCGTTCCACTTACTCGGCTAGTGCTCTGGGCTTTACGTCGGCCTTTGTTGGTTTCCTTGCCACCGGGATGATCCTGTCGGTTACCCCGCAGTTCTCCACCCTTGGGCCGGGGGCATCCGGCCAGATCAAGATCACCCTCTCCTTCGCCGGTCAGTCCGCGATGAAGGCGGGCGGGTTGATCCCGACCGAGAACTGGTGGGCGCACTGGCAGGACGTTCCGAGCATCGGGGCATTCGGGAACGCCTCCGGGGATTTCCACATCCTCATCAGCTTCTCGCCCGGACCGCCGGTCGTTATCTCCAATCTCCGGTGGGGTCACAGCAAGAGCACCTCGCTTACCGAGGCCGCGATCAACGCCCTGCCGTTCAGCAAGACGCAGGAGACGATCAACGCGGACCTCCCATTTGCTGCGCAGGGAGACTCAGGTAACTACGTCTATGTCGCGATCACATCCTCTCAGGTTCCTCGTTCTGGCAACGGCATTGCTATCGTTGATTCTGATCAATCGTTCATTGAAGCGGGTTCCTCGGAAGGGTTTACGGAACTCACCGGGGCCGATGGCTGGAACTTCATGAGGGTCGGGAACTGGATGGTTTTCCGGTCGTTGTACGACCTGAACAACCCCGGCACGCTCCGGATCACTGCATGAGGGATGACCTCACGATCATCACGGCACCGATTGGGCCGACGTCCGATCTGGATTCGTACCCGACCCACCTCGCCATCTGGGGCAAGGGCGGGTATCGGACGGTAGGTACGCTGGCTGGCCGGGACGCCATCCCCTCGCTTCGCAGGGAGGCGGGGATGGTGGTCTGGGTGGTCGAGAATGAAACCCGCTACCGCTTAGAGGATGACCTGACGACGTGGGTCGAGGACATCGTCGCTCCCTCACCGCAGGCCGGGGATATCTACGAGGAGACCATCTCCTTCGTCCCGTTCGACGCGAACTACAAGCGGGCTCAGGTGCCCCGGCCGTTCACGGGCCACGCCGCCTCCACGGTCGACATCTGGTGCGACAACAACAAGGTGGCGGTGGGACTCGTCAAAGATCCGGACGGGTACTTCTACGCTTATATCGGGGCGCACCTGAGCCCCACCATAGCCAGAGCCGTGCTGATTCTTTCGAGAGGATAATCCATGCCCGCCCAAGACTTCCGAAGCCTGACCAATTTTGATCTGGAGAGGAACCGGATCATCAACGCCGGGTTCGAGCTTTTCACCAGTGGCCTGCCGCCAGCGCCGTTCAAGGGGCAGTTCGGATTCTCCGAGGTCTCTGGCCAGTCGCCGGACCATGCCGGGGTTTATGTCACGACCGCTCCGGCCGGGTGGATGTGGTTCGCCCGCATCGGTGGGGCAGAAACGATCACGGGGTTCTGGACCTTCAACACGTCGTCCGGCTCTCCGTTCTCGGTTAACAACAACACGACCAAGGTCACGGGCCTCAACGCGGATCTTCTCGATGGCTTCAACTCCGAGCGGGACACCTTCGGGGCGGACTCGGTGGCGGTGCGGTACACGGCGGGCAGGCTCCTCGTGGGCACCCCGGTCGCCGCCAATGACGCGGTCACAAAGGCATATGCGGACAACCTGAGTTCCGGCAACCGGCCGATTGGGGCGGTCAAGTGCGCCACGACTTCTGCGGTGGTTGGCTCCTACTCCTCGGCCACCGACTCGATCACTTCGTCCGGGAATGGGGCCATCGCCAACTTTGCCTCGGTGTTCGACAGCCTGACCTTGGTCCTCAACGACCGGGTTCTGTGCAAGGACCAGACGAGCCAGTTCGCCAATGGCGTCTACTACGTCTCGGACGTCGGGTCGGCTGGCACGCCATTCGTCCTGAAGCGCACGCTCGATGCGGACGAGCCAGCAGAGGTGACCACCGGGGCCACGGTCACGGTGGGCCTTGGCACGATCAATAAGGGGCGGAAGTACCGCCAGAGCCAGCCGATTGCGAACATCGACACGGACCCGGAAGTCTGGGTTCTGGATTCGGTCACGGACCTCATTGCCGGTCCCGGCATCGTGATCGACGGGACGAAGATTTCCTTCGTCGACTCCACCGGGTATGGCCGGTCCAGCCTCTTCGTCTCCAAGGACACGGCGACCGTTCCCAATACGATTGTCGAGCAGCTCACGTTCGTCGCGAACAAGGTTCTCCGCAGCGACGCCACGAAGCCCTACTGGGGTGACTTCCCGACGGTGGTCCTGCCGACTCTGGAGCACAAGAGTTCCTCCTCCGCGCTGACGATTCTTCCCGCTGGTCCTCAAACGCAGGGGGCATCTCCACTCCTGTGGACGTACACGATTGACGCGAATGCCTTGGTGTCGTTCGGCACGCCACCGGCCAACACGGTCAACATCAGTGCTCCGACGGCCGGGTCCGGCAACACGTCGTTGCGGAGCAATGCGACCCTGCAACTGGATGTCGGCATCGCCCCGAGCTGGACCTCCGTTCATGTTTTCGGAGCTGGTCTGTCCACGCTGGCGACAGAGAAGGCATCCCCCGGCTTCTTCGCGACCTACGAGGATGATCCGTCTGGCTCTGCGCAGCCTTTGCGGTGGACCGCGCTGGCGTCCGTCAGGACTTCTCTGAAGGTTCCCAACCCGGCGATCCCAGCCAACCTCGTGGGCATCGCCGCCAAGGCGGTTGGATCGACAGCGCAGGGCACCGCTTATATCGCCCACGATGCCACCTTGGAGATTGACCAGACGATCAGTCCGCTCTGGAAGGGGCTGCACACTTGGTTCAATTCCTCGCCTTCCGCCCACGCCATTGCCACCAAGACCAACGAGTCAGGGACGGCGAGGTTCGCGATCACGGCCGGGGGCGAACTGTGGTGGGGTGATGGTGGTGGCGCGATGGACGCGAAGCTGTCCCGTGGCGTTGCCGGGGAACTGATTCAGGATGCGTCAGCGTCGACGGCGATGCTTTCGATCTACGGGCTCAAGCTGGCTGCCCCGACGTTCAACTTCCCGACTGTCCCATTCACCCATGTCGCGGTGTGGACGAGTAGTCCGGCCACCACGCGGGTTCAGCTCCAGTCGATTACCAACGCGAGCTTCCTGACTGGCATCGGCGGGGTTCCGACTGGCCGCCAGATCACGATCAGCGCCGGTGGGTATCTTAGCCTCACTGCGGTATCACCGACTCAGGATCTCTCTTCGAATCCGTCGTGGACGATTTCCCTCGCGGCGGACATCGCGCCCACTTGGACCCAGAAGCATACCTTCCAGCCTGCCACCGCGATTCCTTCCATTGCGGTCAGGGTCCAGCCCTTGGGTACTGCCATCGGGGCGGCGACCCGGTTCCTCGGGGTGGCCGCAGACGCGGCGACCAATGCCCAGAATGTGGTTCAGGTCTTGGCTTCGGATCTCACGACCTACCTGAACCTGAGTACCTACGCCCTGAAGGCGACGACGCTGACCCTGACCGGGGCTGGGCTTGTGACGACATTGGCGGCTCCGGTGGGGACGGATCTCAGCGTCAACCGGGCTTGGACGATCACCGTTCCGGCCAGCCACCCGCATTCCTACTCGGATGTCGGCGGCATTATTCCGCCTGCGCTTCTTGGGCGGACAACCACCGCCACTGGGGCAGCGGAGCTGATCGCGGCCAGCGCGGCGACCCTGTCTCTCACCAGCCAGACGCTTGCGGTGGTTTCGGCCCCGAAGTGGACAACGGCGCGCAGCTTTACTTGGACCGGAGACGCCACGGGTTCGATGGCGAGCGTTGATGGGAGTGGGGATTACACGACTCCCCTGACCGTGGCTTGGGCGAACAGTTACCCGACGCTCGATACGAAGTATGTGCCCCTGACCCGGACGCTGACCATTGTCGGTGCCGGGATTGCAACAGCCGTGGCGGCACCAGCCGGGTCCGACCTCAGCGTCAACCGGACTTGGACGATCACGGTGCCAGCGACGGACCTATCCGGTGCCGCGCCGATAACCCGGACGATCACACACTCGTCCGGAGGTACGGCTCATTTGACGATCACCGCTGCGCCTGCCGGGGCTGACCTGACGGTGAACCGGACGTGGACGCACACGGTCATCGCCGCGCCGAAGTTGACTGGGTCCACGGTGACTGATGGGTTCACTCTACCGACCGCGCTCCAGTTCTTCGTATTCCAGAATACGACGGCATCGGTCAATTTTCCTACGTCCTTCGGTGGCGGTGTCCGCTTTGAGCGAGGGGCAACGACGTCGTCTTACGGTTCCTTCCAGCTTTGGTCACAGTTGATTGCTGATCCGGCTAAGGCCGAGCTTTGGTTCAGCAAGTTCGTCGACGTCGGAACGTGGAGCCCGTGGAAGAAGTTCGTGTTCGTCGGCGATACCACGAGCGGGTTCGTACCGGAGACCCGCACCCTGACGATGACGGGGACGGCACCGAATATCACGGTGACGAACAGCGGGACGGCGATGCCGCTCTCGGCGAGTCAGGCGTGGACCTTCACGGTGAACTCCGCGCCGAAGTGGGCGGCGGCGATGACGCTGACTGCCACGACGGAGTTGTCCGGGGTAGCGACATTCGATGGCAGTGCGGCGGCGAACTTCCCGCTGACCATCGACCGGGCGATCAATGCGACGTGGACCGGGTTCCATACGTTCAACGCCGGGATCACGATCAAGGCGGCGACCACGACCCTGAGCACGACGTCTCAGGTGATGATCACCGATCTCGATGCGAGTGCCACTCCGAGAGATGTGAGGCAGGTGACGGTGCAGGCGCTTCGCGGTCAGATGGGTCAGCCCACGCTGGCTGCCGGGGCCATCGGATATGGCGACGGATCGAACCTTCTCACCGGCGCGGCCAATGAGCTTGGGTGGGACGCGGCGAACAACCGGATGTTCTTGGCCACATCGACGATGGCGGCGGCTGTAGCCGGGTACGTTGAGCACGATGGCTTGCGTCCCTACTTTACGAACACCACTCCTACCCGGCGCGGTATTGCCTTCCTCGACGACATCGACTTCACCAACGATGCCAGTGCATCGGAGGCTACACGTCTCCGGTTTAATTCTCCATCGACTGGCAAGTACTGGGCGGAGTCTCAGATTCCGGGTGTCATTGGCACGGGGGATTATTCGTTCGCCATCCGCCTACGCTGGCCAACGGTTCCAGTTGCAGCCAATTCTGGTGTCTGGTGTTTGAGCAACCATGCAGCGGACGGGGCCGCAGCGAACGACATGGGTGGTTACATTGCGTTAACGAACCCTACCAGTCTCATTCTTTTCGCACGGGATTCTGGTGCTGGCTTCATTCTCTCCACGGCGATCCCGATGACGAAGTGGTTTGGTCGCGTCATCGACATCGTGGTGACCCGGACCGCTGGGGTGGAGAATTGCTACATCAACGGCGAGCAGCAGACTTATACCCGAAGCTCTCAGGTGGCAAATTCCCTGACGGGAAACCCGCTCAAGATTCGCATCGGCAGCATGCACACGGGCGTGCTTCCGTTTCCAGAGTCGATCTATCGTGCCCGGTTCTACAACCGTTCTCTTTCGCTGGATGAGGTCATCGAACTCGCCCGTTCTGGTGTCAGGATGTCGGATCGTTGGGGAACTACTTCGCCATCGGTGGCCGGGTGCATCATCGACATTGACCTTGGGGCGGCCTACCAGAGCGGATCGAGTATCTTCTCGCCGGATACGTCCCTCCGGTACAACGCCACGGTTTACGGCACCTACGATAAGCTTCCGGGTCATTTCCACGATTCTCCCAGTATTGCCGGTCAGGCTGCGGCAGTTCCGTATTTCGGCTCGAATGGCCGGATGATTGCCGATGCGACTAAGCTGTCATACGACGGCACGACATTCTCGGTATTCGGTCAGGCATACATTCAGGCTGCCGCCGCTATCGGTGTAACCGTACCGACCACTCCGGTGGCTTGGCTTGAACTCGCTGCGGGGTCAACGACCCGCGCTCCGTTGCGCCTCGGGGTTGGCACCTTCACTAGCGCATTGACCTCTGGGTCAATCGAGAACAATGGGGTCAGGCCATGGTACACTACTTCGACGCCCACGCGCCGGGGTTTGGCCTTTGTTGATGAACTCAACTTCAGCAACGATCCGTCGTCTGAGCGGGCTGGGGCTGTTGTCTTCGGGCCGAATGACAATGTCACTTCCCGGCTGTGGGACGGGACTACAAATACTCAGGTAATCGGCACCGGGCCATGCACGCTCTACGCCCGGATCATGGTACCGGAGGTACAGCGTGGACCGGGTTACGACTGTATCGCTTTTGTCGGTCCAACCACGACAAATTTTCTCGGCAACTCGATGTCGATGGCTCTCCACTCCAATGGAAATCTCTATTGCTTTGTATCCATCAACAGCACGGATCACGTCAGGTTAATCCTCGCCAACCTCATATCCAACTATGGCGGAAAAGTCGTTGACCTTATTTTTACCCGAGATGGCACGACGAGCCCCGGAAGCCTATATGTTGACGGCGTTCTTCAGAATATCACGCCAAGCACGGGCGGGGCTGGCAACCCGTGGAACCTTAGCCTCAACTCGGTTTACTTCATTGTAGGGCAGGGATCATCGGGTCAGGGATCAGTGCCCAGAATCTACCGGGCTGCGCTGTTCAATCGGTATCTTTCGGCTGCCGATGCCCGCGCTTTGACGCTTTACGGAACCCACTCTTCGGACATGTGGGGAAGTCAGATTGCGGCCTATACTAGCAATTTCACGGCTGGGGCGGACTCTTGGGTTCCAAACAGTAATATGACGGTCGTCGGGAATATCGACACCGGGGTGGACGGGGCGGGTGTTCCCCCTTCAGATGATTGGCTTAGGTCCAACAACTCCATCATTCGAACGCACTCACCCTATAGGGCCTCTGTCCCCGGCCTGATTGGCGGTCCTACATACAGGGCGAAGGCGTCTTGCTTTGTTCCGGTTGGAAGCGTCATGACCCACGCATTTTTCTCTGGATTGCTTCCGGCTGGCGCGAAATCTTCAACGGCTTTAGTTGCCGGTGCAGAGACAATCATTGAAAACGAATTCGTTCCGACCACTACTTTGTTGAGTGCATACGGAAATACGTCGTCCTCCATAACGCCCGGAAACATTGCCGCCGGTTCATCGTTGTACCTGAAAAACATCATTCTTACCCGCCTTGGCGCTCTGGTTGACTTAGACTTAGCCATCGGCTGCGGTTCTGCCATCCCCGACCTATCGGGTCGGTACCACGGGGCGATTAACGGAACGACGTGGTATCACCTGATCCCGACTTGCCCTATAGGTTTGCCATCCGGTGGCGGGGAAGTTTCCTACGGTCTGCGTCGGTTCGTCCAGAAGGGCGTCGCCCTTACTGCCGCCACGATCATCACCCACAACCTCGGGACCAAGTACGTGGAGGTTCAGTGCTGGCAGGATGACATCGCGATCCCAGCCAAGATCGAGCTGGGCGTCACCGTGGAATCCGACAACACGATCAAGATCTGGCCGACCATCATTCCCGTCGGGGCCAAGGCCACCGTGATTGTCGTGGGATGATTTGACATGGCGAGTCACAACATCTTTTCGGACACGAGTCTCGGCGGGGTCTTGAGCTTCCTCACGGCCCCGGCGGCGGTGTTCCCTGAGGCCCTCCTCGGGTACAGTTCCTCGCTGGCTGTGGGTGGGGTGCCTGCGTCCAACCTTCAGGTATTCCTCGGGATCTCCGGCACGGCTGGCAAGCTGGCCCTCTTTGGTGCCAGCAGTTCTCTCGGCGATTCCGTGGTGACGCAGACTGGCACCGGAGCGCCGTCCATGCTGACGACGGCGGGCAGCTTCACGGTCTCGGAGTTTCTCCTTTTCCCGAAGCGCACGGCTCCCGGTGGCGATCCATCGAAGCTGTACCTGATGATGACGGAGACGAACACTGTCGTCTTCCTCACCCCGCCATCGGACTTCTCCGCCGGGAAGAATTACTACCCCAAGCTCTCGGCCGCTGGGCTGAGCTGGACCGAAGGCGTGCCGGATGGTGGGGGAACCCCAACCGGGGTAGGTGGCTCCGGCACGGCGGACTACGTCGCCAAGTGGACTGCGGGAACGACCCTTGGGAATTCCCTCATCACATGCAGCACGAACTCCACGACGGTCCTCTCGACGTTTTCGATCCGGCCATCCGGCGCTGATGTCTTCGCGGTTGCGGCCACGGCATGGCAGATCCTCGCTGCGGTCATGCCGGACTACGGGGCGACTCCGCCATCGGCGGCCAGCCGCGCCCTCTTCTGGGATGAGAACACGGCGATCAAACGGGCGGATGCCCAGAGGACAAGGGCTTGGCTTCAGGTGTTTTCTCAGACCGAGGTGCAGAACCTTCTGACGGGATACCTTCCCCTCACCGGGGGGCAGCTCTCCGGTCGGCTTTTGATCAGTGCCGGGGATCCCACCTTCGCCCAGAAGACTTCGACCGGGAGTTCAATCGGGTACTGGACCGGGGGGACTTCGTGGCTCCTGTACGTCGGGGACCAGTCGTACACCTACGATCACGCGGCCTTGGAGTACAGTTTCACGGACGGGACTTTCCGGGTCTATCAGTACAATTCGTCGCTCAATCCGCCATGGCAGGGCCTTGCTGTGGCCACGCAGCAGTGGGTCACCGCCGGGTTCAGCCCTCTCGGCCACATCCACACGACGCGCCCGGAGATCCTGAATGCCGCGCTGGGCTCCGGCACGGCGAACGACACCACGGTTCTGTACGGTGACCGGACGTGGAAGCCAGCTCCAACGGGGGGCGGTGGCGGGGTGACATCGGTCACGGTTACTGGGAGCACGCCACTGTTCTCAACCGGCAATCCGATCACGAGTTCAGGGACGATCACGATTGGGTTCGTTGCACAGTCGGCCCACGCATTCCTCAGCGGTCCTGTTTCCGGGGGTTCCACATCCCCGACCTTCCGTGCCATCGACATCAGCGACATCACGGATGCCGCCCTCGGCAGCGGGGCTTTCAGCGGTGCGGTGCTCGGGCTGGTCGGGGGTTCCCGGCAATGGGTTGCTCAATCGTCTGGTGGCGGCGTGAGCGGTTCCGGGGCGGCGAGCACGGTGCCCTACTTCACCAGTTCCAGTAACCCCGGCAATCTTGCCCAGACCGCAATCAAGTATTACCCCGGCCCAAGTCCCGCGCAGAAGGTGGACATCGAGTGCTCCCTTGGAGTCAGCGGGGCAACGACCTTCACGTCGCCATATATTCAGATGACGGCGCTCACGGATAGCACTCCGGCGAAGATGCTCGGGAAGATTTCCGATGGGTCATTGATCGGGGTGCTGGCGGTCCCGCTTCTGCGGTTCTCCGGGGTTGGCACGGATGACAGCCTTTATGCCGTGCAGGGGAACACCGGGATCTGGACCAAGTTCTCGCCGGGAGGTGGAGGGATTTCCCACGCGAACAGCAGCGACAACAAATACTACTCCAGCCGCAACGGCGCATGGAATCCACTCGTCGATCCAGCGTTGATGAATCAGGACAAGCCCTACGTCCTCGTGAAGCTCTCCGATAATACCGTTGTCCTGCGCGAACTCACCGGCACGGGAACCCTTGCCGTGGAATAACCATGCCACGAATCCGCGACAGGCAGGGAGGTTGGGTGACGGTTTCAGCAGCCGGTGTCGTGTCGAGCGAGCGGTCGAAGGTCACGGTGCCGAATGCCAGCGCCACCGCGCCGGTCCACGGCGTGTCTCGTGGGGTTCTCTGGCTTGAGTGCGACATCGAATTCTTCGGGCTCACCCACATTGAGCCGGGTTCAGGTTACGTGACGGCGGCTCTGACTAACTTCAACCCGGCAACCCCGCAGGGAAGGTACGATTATGCGTACAGCCCAACAGTCGACCAGTGGGTTATCTGGGGGCCAGTCATACCAAGTATCGAATTCATGACGACTCAGTACGTTGCCGTTTTCAACCTTCAGGGAACTCAGGTTGCGTCCATAGATTTCGTCGGGGGTGCGGCAGGGACGATAGACTCAACCGGAATCACCTACACGATACGGGACATCAATAGGAATCCGATCCGCCCGAACAAAGATGAGAGAATCCGCGTGCAGATTTACAACCTGATCCCACCACCATGAAATTCAATACCTTCTCCGCAAAGTCCGGGCTCGATGGACTTGTCGTCGCTCGCATCCTCATCGGGAGCGAGCACATCGAATTCATCGACCAGCCGTTCCTGCTTAGCCAGCCAGCAACGCCAACCACCGATGCTCCAGAGGCTCAGTTCCTGTCGTCCTCCGGCTTCCTCATGGCGGACCTTTACGACTCTTGGAACATCAAGGTGGCCGTGCCGATTGAGTCGGACGTTCCCGGCAAGATCGGAACCGAGACCGTGCTGGAGACCGTGCCGGAGATCGACTGGTCCAGTGGCGAGCCGAAGGTGACCACACCTCCGGGGCCAACCATCGAGATCACCGTCGGTCAGGCGATCCTCGCCCTTTCCGCCCTCGCGGATATGGTCCGCGCCGGAACACTGCCCGTCCCTCCCACGCCTCCTCCGGAAGAATTCCCGTGAGATGGGCTGTCCTCATCATCGCCGCGCTGTTCGTCGGCTGCGTCTACGTGGGAAGCCACGGAACTTACGCGCCGAACAAGACCACGATGCAGACTGGGACCAATAAGCTTACGGACATCGACTTGCGTGTGCCCCAGTGATCTGGCTTTGATTTCCGAGGAACCATGAAGACCAAAGACCTCCTCGAACTTAACGGAGCCCACATCATGCTGATCAAGCACAAGGGGCTCAACCGCACCGCCGCCTACCGCGCCCACAAGAACTCCGCGATCCTGCAAGCCCGCACCGAGGAGCAGCGCAACGCCTTCATGGCGGTGGTCGAGAAGGAGAAGGCCGCCCAGAACGGCAACGGGGAGATGCCCCAAGAGGATCACGTCAAGCTCCAGAACGAGATCTGGAAGACGGTTCAGGAAGAGGAAACCGAAGTCCCAGCCCTGCGGAAACTCCCGGCCGCCGGGCTTCCGTGGGAGGAATTGGAGCCCGAGGTGTCGGCCATCCTGATCAAGCATGATCTGGTCGACGGCGAGGTCTCCGAGGAAAGTGCCTGATGGTTATCACCCGCGATTACTCTGCGGCCAGTAAGCTGGTTATCAACGTCCGTCAGCTAGGAGCGGCGGGCGATGGCGTCACCAACGACCGCGAGGCAATCCAGCGGGTCATCGACGACACCGAGGACGGGGTAGTCTACTTCCCTGCCGGGGTCTACCTGATCGGCGCTCCCGGCTTGGTCGTCCCGGCCTCGAACCTTCACCTCACTGGTGATGGCATCGGGGTCTCGACACTGCTGGCCGATGACATCAATGACCTGATCTTGGTTCAGACCTTTGATCCGCCGGGCACGGTCAGCTTCCGCAATCTGAGCTTCAAGGGTGAGGCCAAGCGTCTGGTCTCGATCCTCGCCGACGACAGCTCCATCCCGGTGGCGCGCTTCGAGGACTGCGAGTTCAACCTGCCGACAGCGGCTTGCCTCTTCACCGAGGCGGCCGGTGCGGTCAGCCTGTCCTTCTGTATCCTGAGCCGGGCTGCCCCGGCCAAGCATTTGATCGTCCAGAAGCCCCTACCCATCGACACCGAATCACACATCTACCTGACCGCGAACATCTTCATGGATGAAGCCCAAGCGATCATCGGTCAGGACAACACTCTTGGTGGGGGCGTCGGGGAGGGGGCCGTGTTCATCCACGACCCGGAATTGTAAATCATATGCCACTCAAGAAAGGCCGAAGCCGTGAAGTGATCAGCCAGAACATAGCCACCGAGGTTCGCCACGGAAAACCTCAGCAGCAGGCAATCGCTATCGCCATGAAGATGGCGGGCAAAGCAAAGAAAGATAAACGATGAGCAAGGGTAACAAGTTCACATTGTTCCAGAAGAAGGCGGGCAAGAAGAAGGCGGGCAAGAAGCCGCCATTCACGTTCGGTAAGGCGAGTCCCGCCGCCAAGAAAGCCGCCAAGGAAGGGGGCTACTGAACCCCCGATGCAGGCCCCGATCACGCTCCTCCACGAGGATCCCTCGCAGGGAACCGAGGGAACGACACCGATCCTTCTGGCCGGGACGTTCGACCGTCTCTACCGGCACACGCCGGACGGGTCGTGGGTGATGATCATGGCGTCGCACAACTGCGACGACGGGGAGCGGTACGCCTCCCGGTTCTTGGTGGCGCAACTGGCCGGGGTCTTCTTCATCGGCCACACCCGTGGGGGATTCTGGACCTACACCACCGGGGATTCGGCCGAGGACGACGGCCACGGCACGTACTCGTATGCGCGCCAAGTCGATGACCTCATCGTCCTCGGGATCGAGCAGGCCCAGTGCGTGGCCCAGCTCAAGGGCTTCTTCTTCGCGGGCAACCTGAAGGTGGACGGGGTCAATGACCCATCGCTCCTGCACTGGTCGGACTTCGAAGGCCCGGCCGCGTGGATTCCGGGGGGCGAGTCGCAGGCGGGGTACGTCTCTTTCGGCAGCGATCATATCGTCGCTCTCATGCCGATGGGCAACTCGCTCATCGTCTACTGCAACCGCTCGATCTGGATCGGTGCCTACACCGGGGATGAATCGGTCTGGGCCTTCGAACGGATCTACTCCGGGGATCAGGTGCCGTTCTACCCACGCGCCATCGCGGACGTCGGGGATGCCCACGTCTACATGGGGGCGAACACCCTCTTCATGCTGCTCCGTGGGGAGCGCCAGCCCCGGCTCCTTCCTTGGTTGGATGACCTGTCCGGGATCGTCTACCAGAGGCCACGGCCGGAACTCCTCGCCGATCTGCCCGCAGGGGTTCTCGTTCTCCCGGACAGCAAGGTTGGCCCGGAGTGCGCCAAGCCATGCATGTTCTTCGACTCGAACGATTCGATTGTCTACCTGAGCTGGCAGGACAGCACCCCGGACGCGAACCCGGAATGGACGGTCGCCTTCTCCCTCATCCACCGGACCTCGTGCGTCGTCGACCATGGGTTCACCGCCGGTTCGATGACGCGCCAGCCCGTCTCCGGGGAACGGATGACCTACCGGAAGTGGATCTTCGACGAACTCGCCTGTCCGGCGCACCCCGCGATCAACGAGCATGATCCCTTTGCATCCCTGTCGCCTCCGGAGAATCCGCCCGACCACATCTATAACGACACGGAGGATCCCTCGTTACCTCCATCGCCTGATTCGTGGTGTTCCCGTCTGGCGGGTACATGCCTGACGGTTTGCCCGCCCTGCCATGGCCCTTCACGTTTGATCATGGCCTCGTCCGAAGACTATGCGATCAAGGAGTTTGCGTGGGAATTTGACCGCCGGGAAATGATAGCGGGAATCGAGGCTTCGGGTGACTGGAACAATATCCCCACCGATCCGCAGAAGTTCCCGGACGAGGCGGAGGGTGCGAACCCGGCATCGGAAGCCGTCTACGATCTGCGCAACTACGCGACCCTCTTCCAGTCGGACATGATCCTCGGGCGGGAATATAACACCGCCCTCGGGACCATCGAGCCAGCCCTCACCCGGCTCGACCATGAAGCCACCGACGAGACAGCGGCCATGCCTTGGACCTTCCATGGTCAGGGTGCGGCTGCGGCCTCGGCGCGGTGCAGCGACTGGAGTGAGGACTTCACCGACGATTTCAACTGCGTGCCCGCGAACGTGGCCCGCAAGAGTTACCTCCTCGGCGAGGAGAACCCCGTGCTCCAACTGGACGTGGAGGGGCACTATGTCGGATTCCGATTCTGGTGCGGCGGCCCGGAGAATATCGGCCCGGTCGCCTTCATCGGGTACAGCTTCTACACCAGTGATCCCACGTCCCTGAAGTAACCTTTCTCCCCCTGACCCTATGGGATTCGAAGATACGCTTTTCGGTAAGACTACGACGAAACCAATAAGGATTTCGGACCCCCTCCAGAAGTCCATCGACACGACCTCCGGGGCTTCACTGGACCGTTATCGGAAGCGAAGTGGGGGCATTCTCGACGACTATGCCGGACTCACTAGTCGGACCTTACCTAAGGTGGAAGCTTCCATCGGGGAGGGGGAAAAGGACATCGCGGCCGGGTCGCGGATGCTCAAGGAATTCAACCCGATGGCGGCCTATGAGCGGGTGCGATCAGGCAACCTCGGTGCCCTCACCGGCCTGACCGATATGCTCTCCGGCGTGGGCCGCAGGCAGGAGGCGGCAGCTTCGGCGCGGCTGGGTCTGGCCGGTCGGCCACGATCCTCGGCGCGGGATATCCTGCGATCTTCCGGGCTGGCCGCCGGGTTTGCTCCCGTGGCCGGGCAGATCTTCTCCGGGCTCGGCCGGGATACCGGCATCCTCGGGCGGCAGGTTTCCGAGCAGGCCGGTGGGCTTAAGGACATGGCGATGTCACGGCCGCAGCTCTACAACCAGCTCCTGAAGATGGGGCTGGCCCCGCTCGAAGCTGAGCAGCTCGCCCTTCAGGGAGAGGTCGGTGCCTTGGGCGGTCTCGCCGACGCGGTGAAGAAGAACTTCGCCGGGATGGATGTGACGAAGAAGCGGGGGATCTTCGATTACCTGACCGATAGCACGGGCGCAATCGCCGGAGCCGCCGGGAACCTCTCTGACGCCGCCGGTTCCGTGGGTGGTCTCGTGAGTGGTGGCAGCTTCCTCGGTGGCGCAATCTCACCCGTCATGGGGGCAATGGGTGGAGCGGGTAACTTCATGGGCGGGATGGGCAACATGGCAGGCGGGATGGGCGGCCTCATGGGTTCGATCACGAATCCGAACATGGCCGCGATGGGAAGGTGGGGTGGGTACAACCCGGCTTCCTATGGCATGGGCAGACCCGGTGCCGTCGACGTCAACCGGATGACCCCGGCTCAGATGGCGGCCTTCGAACAGGCCCAGATGTACGGCCGATCAAACGTCCCCGCCGGTTCAACTTGGGAGTAAACATATGGCGTTCCTAGATGCGATCCACGGCAGGATAATTGATCCGGAGCGCGACTCCCGGCACGTCTTGGAGCAGGCGCTAAGCGAGCGCCGCCAGATCATCGCCAACCGCAGGCTGGCCGAGATGGAGGCGATGCAGCGGGCGGCCGAACTGGCGGCCGAGAAGGAGGCGCAGGCCGCAGAGCAGGCCGAGGCGATCAAGTACCGCGAGGCTCAGGAGCGGATGCATGGCGAGTCCCTGAAGTCTCAGGCCGCCTTGCAGGACAAGATCGGCGAGCAGGAGTTCAAGCGCCAGAAGGCGAGCACCCTGTACGGGGAGAGGTTGACTGCTCGTCGCCGCAAGGAGGATCTCGTCTCCAACCGCGCTCAGGTTGAGGGGTATGCCAAGGCCCATAACGCGCAGCTTGAGAGGCTCAAGGCCCAGCGTAAGGCGGCGACCAAGCCGGAGGACATTCAGGCGCTCGACGCCAAGATCCTGAACTACGGTGGGAATCTCCCCGCCTCGATCCGGCAGTATGTGGATTTGAATCCTGACGGTTCTGTCATTTTCAAGGGGGACGAGTTCGACCGGCTGATCAAGTCGGAGGACGACTACATCAAGATGCTTTCGGTGGAGGAGTCTGGGGCACCGGCTGCTCAGGCTCTTCCTCCGGGTACGGGCGCGGCGATTGCGGGCGGTCCAACTGCGGCGAATTGGTTGGCTGGGATGCCAAGCTTCGGTGGCCCAGTGTCACGGAAGTCGGGTGGGGTCCGGCAGTCAGCAGTTGTCGCAGCAGCTCCCCCGGTCGTCGCGCCCAACCCACCGGGGGGTGGGGGTGGCAGAGGTATTGGTCCAGCCCTTGCACCGGGTCGGCCTACAGTCGCTACACCACCTTTTGCAGGTGCAGGAATTCCATTGTCGATCAGGGCAGGGCAGGCGCTTGGCCCCATGTTCGACGGAAGTTCCCGTGTTCCCATGATGGTCAGGGCGGGGCAGGCAGCCGCGAACTTCTTTGGTCGCCCATCAGCCCCACCTGCCGGTCCGATGTATGGACCAGAGGCCCCACCTGCCGGTCCGATGTACGGTCCAGAGGCTCCCCCTGCCGGTCCGATGTACGGCCCTGAGGTTCCGATCACCGACAGCGATCACATGGCCTATGGTGGCGGTGGGGACTTCGGTGGCGGAGGTGGCCTCGGTTCCTCGCTCGGCATCGCACCCACCATGCCGGGTAGCGGGATCCTCCGACCCCCTGCGCCAGTTAACCGTGGCCCGGCTTACATCGGCGCTGGCGGGACGGGGATGTTTGGTGCTCCGAACTATGACGCCATGGAGCAGCAGCGCATGCAGCGGGAAGCGGAACAGCGGGCGGCTTTGGAAGCCTCAGGCTACGACATTGTTGGCTACGAGTAGGAACCCATATGCCTATCGTCACCGTCCGGGAGCGTTCCACTGGAACCCCCTTCGACATCGAGGTTGCCTCAACGGCTCAACTCACCCCGCAGTTCATCAACGCGAGCATCGCCCGGCAGCGGGAGAGTCAGGAGATCGAGCGCCGGGCGCGGGAGTCGGCCATCTCCAGATCCGTCGGGGCATCACCAGAGGAACGGGCCTCAGCGGTCAGGCAATATATTCCGCCAGTCCCGAGCATCCCTGCCTTGGTCGCGTCGGACACGATGTCGACCTTGTCGTCGACGGTTCCCAACCTCGTCGAGTCCGGGGCCGCCGCATACCAGATCGGTTCACCCATGGCGGCTGCGGCCTATGCCCGGCACGCCTACGAGTCAGCGCGGGCGGGTCGCGCACCGATGAACCCGGCGTCCTTCGCTGCCCAGATGGCGGAGTCGGCACGGTTCAGTCCCACGGTGCAGGCGGCCAAGGATTGGCGTGGGGACATGGCCAAATACTGGACGGCCGAAGGGGCTGAGCAGTATCCGGAACTGGCCGAGATGGTTAAACCCATCGGCACCTCCATCGGGTCGGCCCTTCAGTTCGCGGCCACGATGCCAACTGGGGTGGCCGGGTTGGTCGGCATGGGCGCAGGCCAGACCTTCGGTCCACGGTTCTCGGAACTCCGCGAGCAGGGGGTCTCCCCGGAGAGGTCGCTTGCTCAGGCCGGGATCGAGTCCGGTCTCGAAGCCGCATCGGAGTACGCCCTCGGTGCGCCGGGCAAGGCCCTCCGTACCATCGGTGCGCGCCGGGCGGCGACGACCGCCCTCCGTGATGCCGAGCGCCTCGGGGCCAGCACGGTCGAGGAACTGGCGGCCATGCGCCGGGCGGTCAGGGAAGGGGCTCCGCCCGTGATCGGCGAGACGCCACGGATGGCGTCACTCCGGCAGGCCGTCGAGCGCGAGGCCGCGCAGCCGCCACGGATTCCGACCACCACGTGGGAGAAGGCGTCGGCTCGGGTGAGGACGGTCAATGACGACGTAAAGAACTACCTCAAGCCGATCTTGGAATCCGCCTCTGGCGAACTCGGGATCAGCATGTTGAGCGAGGGGGTGGAGGAAAATATCTCCGGCATCCTCGGCGATCTGTCCGCCGTGTACCTGACCGGGGCGGATCCGAATGCCCTCAAGGACTTTGCCAAGAAGAGGCTTCAGGAGTTTGTCGGCGGTGCCATCGGTGGAGCGGTCTTCGGTGCGGCGTCGGTTCCCGGCCAGCGCGCTACGCGCCGGGCGATTGAAGAACGCAAGACGCGCATCGCTGAGATCCGTGCCGCGATCACGCAGGTTCAGGACGAGCGCGAGCGCCGTCGCCTTGCCGCGCAGGTGGCGGCAGAGGAGGCACAACTGCGCAGGGATGAGGCCGCGCAGCCACCTGTGGCCGCTGGCCCGGTGGCGACCGGCACAGGGGCACCGACCGGCAACGTGCCCAGTGTCCGGATCCCGACTGGTCAACCTCCGATTGCGGTCGGGCCGGTGGCGGCTGGCCCGGTGCAGACGGGTGGCATCGGTCCCGCACTAGCGGGAGAACCGCTAGCGACACCAGAGGAGGACATCGGGGAGAGGAATAAGAGGCGGGATGCGGCTGCCTTGGCGAGGTGGGGACAGCTTGAGGCGGAATACAAGGCAAGGGCCGCAGCTCAGGGAGACACCCCTCAAGCGGAGGTTCAAAGCAAGGGTAGCTGGATGCCAACCTACGAGCAGTGGTTGGCGGGTAGTCATCCGTGGATCTCCAAGGCGAAACTCGGGGATCCCATGAATCCTGCTGTGGTAACTCCGGCTGCGGCCGGACCATCGGCTGGCCTTGGTACCGCACTAGCGGGAGAATCGCTAGCGACTCCAGCGGCAACACCGCCAGTAGCGACCCCGGCAGCGACACCAGCGCAGTTCACCCCGCCAGTACCGGGCACGAAGATCACGGTCATGATGGCAGATGGATCCCCTCGCGTGGTGACCTATCTAAGGCCCGAAGGCCAGAATCCCAACCTGTCGATTGTTACTTGGCCGGATGGTAGCGAGGTTTACGTCGACAACGGGAGCATTGTTCCAGCAGCGGCGACCCCGGCGGCAGCGACTCCCAAGCGCCGGATGCTCCCGGCTCCGAGGTACACGGACGGGGGGCGCAGGTTGCCGGGTAAGCCGATAACTCCAGCTCGTCGGATGCTCCCGGCTCCGAGGTACACGGACGAAGGTCCGGGTAGGCCAACGGGCAAGCGGGTAGTTCGGAAAGCTGGCCCAGCAGCTCCAGTCGATGAAGGCGAAGGTGAACTCGGAGACGCCTTGGATTCTGACCTGTATTTTATTCAGCAGATGAAGATGGCAAACCATGGCGAGGCCGAGATTCGCAAGTTTGCCGAGGAGGTGAAGGGGAGGTTGCCCCAAGTCAAAAAGCAGGAAGTCGATGCGTTTGTAAATGGGTTATACCCACCCAAGGCCGCCGCCACGAAGCGCAAGCGGAAGATGGCACCGGCCAAGCCCGCCGCGCCAGCCGCAGCGGCCGAGGCTCCGGGTAAAAAAAAAGAGGAGCTGAGCGAAGCCGAGCGTTGGCTGGCTGAGGGGAATAAGATCGTCGCCTCCGTAGGGTTGCCGGTTGCCGATAAGTCTCTGGCCAAGAAGCTGGCCGCGCAGGAGAAGGCCATCGCCCGGAACAAGGCCAAGGCAGAGAAGGGGGAGGGGCCTCTCGCCGCAGCAGCTCAGGAAGAACCGGCTCCATCAGGGGGCCTTTCCAACCTTGGAGAAGCCTTCGATCAGGCGGTGGCCAAGGATGCCGCCAAGCAGGCCGAGGCGCTCAACCCGAGGGCGACACCGCCGGAGCCGGGGGAGAAGCCCAAGCCTTACCAGAAGCCGCCTCCGAATCCGAACAAGGAGGGGGGTGTGCGCCTCTTTGACTTCATGGACAAGGACCAGATCACGGCCCTTATCCAATCGCGGACCGGATTCCTTCTGGCCTTCGCCAAGCAGACCGGGGCCTACACGGTTGACGACTACCTCAAGGGGTTAAAGCAGCTCATCGACATGGCGAAGAAGGAGGGCGCTCCGGGTGAGTACGGCCTCCGGGATGACTACATCGCCATCGCTCTGGCCGCGCACGAGAACTCGATCAAGAAGTTCAAGGAGGCCGGGACCGGCGGACTCAGGCGCGACTCGATAAAGAAGATCAGCGAGACCATCGGCTACTGGCTGGCCACCGATGCCGACCTTCTGCCGACGGCCTTGCAGATCAACATGCGGGACAACGTGCCACTGTGGCAGCGGCACCGTCTGGACCGGATGGCGGCCGAGCAGAAAGAGGATCAGCGGTATCCATATGACCCGCGCTTCGGTGCTCCACGTGGAACATCCGACGAGGAGAAGGAGGAGATGGAGAAGGCGATGCATCTCCAGCCTTCGGAGTGGCCACTGGCCCGGCCGTTCCACGGCATCCCTGCCCCATGGGAGGATCCGCAACGCTGGTTCGATGACATCCTCCGGTACTCCCGGAACGGCAACAAGGAGATGCAGCAGACGGCCCGCTGGGTATTCGTCACCTTCAACGAAGGGCCGGAGACGGGCCGGGTCTACCTGCTCCCGGTGTACCGCACCGACGATACCAAGAAGAGGGTCGATCAGCGGGTGATGATTGGCGATCCATTCGCCAAGCGGGAAGGTAAGTCGAACACCCGCAAGAGCATCGACAAGTGGATGGGGAAGTACCGTTGGAACAAGCCGGAGTTCTTGGGCACCATGCGGATCCCGACGGCCCGCGCCGAGGAGTGGCTCGATCCGATGGAATGGCCGATGCTCAAGTTTCTGGAGTTCGCCGATCACATCGGAAACCTCCAGAAGCAGTGGATTGAGGACGCCTTTTCGGAACCCGCGCTATACACGGAGACCACCACCAAGGTGTCCCGGCGCAAGGACGAGGGAGTCTACATCGCCAACGAGGACGCCACCGCAGAGATGGAGGCGGAGGCCAATGCTCAGGAGCGTGACCGGCTTGAGGCTGAGACCGCCGGGGTGGTTGAGGCTGGCGAAACCACTGGCCGGATCGAATCCCAGATGGAGATCAGCCGTGCGCGGGCTGAACTCGAAGCTACGACCACGAAGGAGGAGCGCGAGGCCATCGCAAGAGAGGAGGGGATTCCCCTTCGCCAGCTCGAAGCCGAGATGGAGCGGGATATCACCATGGCCGACGTCGCCCGTGGCGTCGTCAACTCCATCGTCGAGCAGGTGGATACGCCCGACATGCCGACGGATCGGGAGGGCGTAGCCGGGTGGGCGCGGCAGGTGATGCGCGATCTTCTCTTCGGCGGGAAGACCGGCACCGAGGTGACGAGCGACATGAAGGAGGTGGTTCGTGCCCTCCATGATGCCGTCGCGGAATGGGCCGAGGCTGAACAGATCGGGGGAGGCGCGCTCAAGATTGTCAAAGGAGTCCCGGTCAACGTCTACACCGACCCAGAAGCTTTCAAGGAATGGCTGGTAGAACAGATCGGCGACGCAGCTACTGACGCTTACAATGAAGCAGCAAAATCCGAACTCCTCAGGGAAGGTGCTAAGCCCGGCGAACGTGCAAGCCAAAGGGGTATTGCTGAACGCTTTAAGCCGGGTCTTGAAAAAGGCGTCACCCGGCGACTCTTCCCGGCTGTCGGGTATCGCCGCCGACGTGGGCAAGGCAGGAGATTATCTCCTCGCGAAGCGTACCGGCAACTGAGCGAGGAGAAGGGCAAGGCGTTAGAGCGCGCTGTGTCCCGGCGCGGGCGGCTCTTCCCGTGGATGATCCCGTGGATGGACCGGATGAGGCTTCTTCCCTCCCGCGTCCGTGCCAAGGAAACCGCAGCCGAACGTATCGAGGAACTGCGGCGGATGCGGATGGAGGCACGGCGTGAGGAGGAGAAGGTGCGTCGTGGCCGGTATCCGAAGAAGGAAGCCAAGAGCCACGATCTGGAACCTTGGGAACTGGAGTTCACATGGGAGAAATCCAGCTTGGTCCCGCTCACGATTGCGGAGTCGCAGCGTCTGGTTGAGGGGGAACTATCGACACTGCCTCAGCCCCTGCTGGTCAATGCCACGCGGGATCTGTCCGCGACCACCCACATGACCAGCCCGGAGCACCCGATGGGGGTGACTCCCAGCAGCGGAGCACCAATCTCGGCGTGGAGGGCGTACCGCAAGTGGCGCGAGAAACATCTCAAGCTTGGGCGCAAGGGCCTTGAGGCTGTGCCGCTTCTGCCTGCGGCCAAGGGCTTGCGGTCTGGGCGGTGGCAGATGATCCGCCACCCCAAAATCCAGACCCTTGTTATTCGCCGGTCAGCTTTGGGGAATCTCCAGCAACACCTGTCCCCCGAGGCCACGGTCAAGGTGGTCAGGAAGGTGGGCACCGACGAAGTCCTCCGCATCAATGATCCCACGGGAATCCCCTACTGGGTCATGCCGAGGTCGGCCCTCGCCGAGCATGTCCTTGATCGGGAAGGCGAGATCACGGATCGGTGGAAGGGCGTTATCCGTCCGGATCCTCGCGGGATCATGGAGCGGCAGCAGGTTTCGTTGAACAAGGAGGCACCGAAGTTCACCGGGACGGTGCAGCCGGTCTACCTCGCCACGTTCTTTGATCCGGAGTTGCTCACCGATCCGACCAAGCCTGCCCTGAAGCAGGAGACTACCGAGGTGGCCGCGCTCAACACCGTCGTCAGCGAGAGAAAGAAGGCTGAAGAGCTGAAGAGGAAGGGGGTCAAGTTGGCCCCGGAGGCTTTCATCACCCACATCTGGGAGGAGCCGACCACCGTCCGAACCGAGGTCATCACCGAGGAGGGGGAGAGGAAGGTCAAGAAGGAGAAGTTCCTCAGGGGTGAGAAGGTCACCCGCAGCGAACTCATCAAGGCCAAGCTCAATGCGCTCGCCGCTCCGTGGGCGTCGCCATGGGACTGGAAGATGCATGAGTGGGACACCTACTTCCGCTGGGTCTACGGCGACGTCTTGGGCAAGAAGAAGACCGAGGAGCATGAGGAGTACATGCAGGCCATGCTCTCCACGCAGGCGGGCAAGTTCGACTACACCTATGAGACCAGCGTCCTGACCGAGCCGGAGGCGTATCGCTACTGGTCAACCATCGAAAAGAACGAGAACGAGGCGCGCTCGATTCTCATGAGTGTAGCCGCCCGCATCGGTATCCCGATTGCCGAGGCGGACAAGCTGGAGACCTTCGCCTACGGGAACGGCGGCCGTCTCGTGTCCTTGGAGGAACGCTTCGAGTCACAGGTCGAGTCCGGCCAGATGAAGGAAGGCGACTGGATCTCCTACCCGGTGCGCCAGCGGATCAGCCAAAGCGAGAGCGAGGTTACCAAGCAGCTCAGGATGGCAGCCGCGCTGCGATCCAAGACCGAGGTGACGGAGGAGGAGCAGAGGCGGCGGACCCCGCTGGAGGACGCGATCAAGAGGCTGGCCATCGACGACATCCCGAAGACCGTGGATGCCCTCGTCCAGCGGATGGATGTTCACCTTGAGGCATCACGCGCAGCCCTGCGCGAGGCGCTCGTGGACCTCAAGTTACTCGGGCTGGATGAGGTTCGGCTATCCGATGACCCCACGGCCAAGGCGATGGTGCTCTCGGTCGAAGGGGATAAGACGATCCTTACCCTTAATCGCGACAAGGTTGATCACCTCGATTCACCCAAGGTGCGGGCGATGCTCGACGAGGAGGTCAAACATATGGCGCTGGTGGCCTTCCTCAGGGATGACCTTCATCTCAAGCCGGGCTCCCTCCAGCACAAGATCAGCCGTCACCTCCGGGAACTCCGCACACTTATCCCGGCGGACAAGCTCTCCGCCTTGGAGAAGGGGATGGAAGAGGCGTACCCCGGACTGGTCACCCCGGCCGCATGGATGATGGAACTCCTGCGGATGGCGTCGAAGCGGCCGGTCGGCGGCGGCGTCGGGCTCACCGAGGAAGTCACCTTCATCGGGACGATCAAGGAGAACCTCATCACCTTCTTCCGCCGGTTCCAGTCATGGCTGCACCGGGCATTCGCGGACAAGTACACCGATCCGAAGACGGGGGTCACCGAGCACTTCATGCCCGAGGCCATCGTCAGGCTGCGGGATCAGGTCGACAACCTCTTGGAGTGGACGGAGACCCAGCGCCGGGCAAGCGATGCCACCAAGGTGGCGGCACCCGGATTCGTCGACGAGGTGAAGGAGGGCAAGCCCAGCGTCCTCACGGCCGGGAAGACCGAGGTGTCGGCGGCGGCACAGGAGGCGGCACAGCGGCTCCAGTCCACGGTCTTCAACAAGGATCAGTACGACAAGTTCAAGGCGTCCTCGAACGTCGGTCCGCTCGGCCAGCGGATCTTGGAGGAGCATACGCGGGCGCAGGGATTGATGGTCGACCCGGCGGTGACGACCATGATCAACGACCTTGAGGCACGGGCCACGGCCGCGCCGCCACCCAAGGGCACACCACTGGCTACCCGCCGGGCGATGGCCAAGGACCGGAGGAGAGCCCGCATGACCTTGGCGGGATTGGGTACGGGCCACACCCTGCGCAGCCTTGCCGAGGCGAGGAACATCGCGACGGCAACGCCACCCCCGACCGGGACCAAGCTCTCGGCTTGGGAGCGCGTCCTCGCCGGGACGGTCAAGGCGACGGAGCTATCCGATGATGAGATTGCCGAGATCATTCACGCCTCCGCCGGTGTCACGGCCGCGCACGAGCGGCTCATGGCCGACCTCAATGGGGCCAAGACCTCGTTAGAGAATCTCACCCAAGCGGAGGCCGACGCCCTCAGCGAGTTGCAGACCTTCCTCAAGGGAGCGACCGAGGATCAGTACCGGCAGCGCGTGTCCAACCGCATCGACGGCATCCGCGATTCCCTCGTCGACCTCGTTCGGCTCAAGGCCCGGACGGGTACGAAGGTGGCGAGCACCGCATTCGATCCCATCGACTGGGATTCAACCGGGATGGCCGAGGACAAGCGGGCACTGGAAGGGGCAGCGAGTCTCTTGGGACAGGCCCAATCCCTCTCCGACCTCAAGGCGTTGTTCAACGCTCTGGCAGCGGATCCAAGGCTGGACCCAGCCAGTATTCAGGCAGCCTTCAACGGGCTTATCCCAACGACGCACGACTTCTTTGATCACATCTCCAAGACCGGGATCTTGGCGGACGTCATCACCAAGACGGGCCTCACGAAGTCGGCGGCCGTGGCGATGGCGACGACATCACTGGCGGGTGGGCTGCCTCCGCTTCAGGCATGGAGTCCGGGGTACTCGATCATCCTCGATCTTCAGGAACTGGCCTCCAACTTCGCCGTGGACAAGGCGGAGATGCAGGCGTTGGCCACGGTCCTTGATCCACTGTCGAAGAAGAACCCGGACAAGTTCTCGGTGCGCCGGGCGCTCAATAACTTCCGGATGGTGGCCACCAATTCCGGCAAGAAGCTGGAGCGGTTGCGCCGGTTGAGTAAGGCGTCCGAGGTAGCGGCCCTGAGGAGGGAAGCCACCGACGATGCGATCAAGATGATGGAGTCCGTCGCCGCCTCGAAGGACTACCGGGCAGCGGTCAATCAGGCGGTCGCCCTCATCCACCGCCGGGCCAACGACATCATCCGGATGAAGGAACCCCACAAGGGTGAACCCTTCGGCAGCGTCACGTTGGTCATGCCCCTCATGGAGCGGAAGGATCCGGCGACTGGCCAGACGATTGAGGACCGGGAGGTGCGCAACTTCTCGATCTCCGTGATGAAGTTCCCGACCGAGAAGGCTCGGGTGGATATCATTCAGGCGATCACGGACATTACCAACTGGATCACGGCCAACTACAACACGGCCGACCCGGTCGTTCTCCAGAGTTACGAGCAGGTGATCCGGGAACTCTCCGTGTTCCTCGATCCGCAGAACGCGATCTCGAATCACACCATCGACGAGGCGGGTCTCTTCTGGCAGGGGGCCAAGGGGCTTATCAATCTCGACTTCATCCGGGAAATTCTCAACCCGGTCCTCAAGGATGTTGAGGATTCCATCAAGGGGTTTGGCAGGCACGTCTACAGCAAGGCGATGGTGGCCTACGTCAACTGGGGGATCCACGAGCAGGGCCTCAAGCGCAAGCAGGGGATTGTCTTCGAGAAGATATTCAAGGCGATGGAGGGCCATAAGCTGCACGTCGAGCCCGAGATCTGGGGTGACCTGATCCGGAACATGCGCAATCCGCAGGCGAGGATGCAGGCAGACCGGGATGCGTACCGCTGGCTCGTCACCGAGGTAATCCTCGATTCGTATCAGGAGGCATACGATGACCCGGTTGTGGCGGGGGACAGGCTGTACGACGCGGGTCGGCACATCTCCCCGACGGGCTGGATCACGGTGAGTCCCGCCGATATCGCCGCCGCCCATGCGCAGGCCGCTTACGAGCGCGGGATTGGCAAGCAGGTCTCCGGCCAGACCGGGGAATTGACGACGGAGACGGCCGACCTCTTGGAGGTGCACGAGATGGCACCGGGCAAGGCCGAGGCATACAAGGAGCGCAAGCGTCTGGCCTTTGGTGGCGGGCCGATGATCATGTCCCGGTCCCTCGTGGTTCCGGAGCGTCTGGGCATGCTCCTCGAAGACTTCCGCAAGGCGAGGCAGGGGCAGCAGCAGAGGCGCGACGACAAGAACAAGCGCACGATGGTTGCGGATCCGACCGGGTTCCGTGCGGACTATATCAACAATGTCCTCCGCCATACCGATGAGGCGACGAAGCCACTGACCTTCCAGCATCTGGTCCACTCATTCATCATGACCTCGAACCCGAGATACCGCGCTCGGGTGAACTCACAACTCATGGGGGCCAACGCCGGGTTCGGGATGGAGGATTACTACAATGAACTCAGGAGGGATCTGAAGAAGGGCAAGAAGACGGTGACCTCGTTCAACGAGATCATCGACGACCTGACCGCCCGCGTCGTCGCATCGGGCAAGGCCACGGGGACACCGGCCGAGATCCGGCAGGAGATCGAGAACGAGTACGCGGACAAGCTCCTCTTGGCGCAGGAGAAGATGGACGACTTCGACATGCAGCGGCAGTCCAAGTCCAGCACATCGACGGATACCAAGAGCAGCTTCATTACCCCGCGTGGAGATATGGAAGCCCCGTCGGGCTTCTACGAGTACGGACTCACATCGCATCAGGCGATGAACACCCTGCACGGTGTTGTCCTGAATCATCACTCGACGAACCTCGCCAAGGCGATGTCGGTGATCGACGCGGTGGTCGTCGCCCAGATTTCCGAGGCGAACAAGGCGGTCGGTACTCCGGGTGGGAAGGCCGACACACTCGTGCAGAAGAAGTTTCAGGAGGAGACGGCACTCAATCTCGAAGAGCTGGAGCGGATTCACAAGATCATGCACCAGTCGGTCGCGTTGATGGAGGAATTTGCCAAGGCTTCACTCGATCCAGAGCAGCACATCCACGATACGTTTCGCTGGGGTTCCATGCTTGGCGTGGCACCCTTGGTTTCCGGCCTGTGGAATAGCCTGTCCGTAATTAAGGACACGGTACTCACCCTGACCACGGGCATCTACCGCCAGCAGAAGCTTCTCTGGAGCCACGTCATCTTCCCGCTGTGCACGGCCAAGGCGGTGGCGCGGTGGATGAAGAACGCCGCCAAGATCACGGTCTACCATCTGAGCAACACCCGCGCTGGGAGGACGAAGTGGCTGCGCGCCATGCTCCGGCACATCCCGATCCTTGCCCCGGCCTACCACAAGTCGGTCAGTGCAATCGTCGAGATGAGCGACCGGGGCATCATCCGTGGGATGACGCTCTACGATGAGCGCCTTCTCCAGAAGACCTCGGGAAACATATGGGCTGTGACCGGGGCCTTGGAGTACGAGCGCGGCCAGTCCGGATTCTTCAAGGGCGTCGAACGCTGGATCAGCACGGCGATCACCCGCGTGCCGTTCGGCAAGGCTGTAATCTGGGCCACGAGGGAAAGCCGGACCATCGCCGAGGACATCAACAACATGACCTTCGCGGACACGGCCGTCGCCGATCTGCGCAGGCTCAAGCAGAAGGCGTTGCGCGCACTCGACCAGCGGAAGAAGAAGGGGGTGTGGACCGACGATCCCTTGGACCCGCTCTACCCATTCACCGAGAAGGAACTCGGGATGAACCGGGCGAATGTCCGGATGGCCCGGCGCTGGCTGACCGGCGGTGGATCCTTGGAGTCGGTGATGATCAACCTCTACAACCAGACCATCGCCACGGGCAAGTCGATGGAGGAGGCGGTCCAGACCGAGCTGCCGAAACCTGCGATTACCGCATGGATGAACAACTACCTGACCGAGAGTCAGGTCCAGACCCTGCGGGAACGTCCACCCGTGGCGTTCATCAAGGGATGGAAGGGCAAGGTGGCCCGGTCGTTCGCCGCCCTCAAGGTGTGGAACAGTGCGAACTTCTACAGCATCGTCACCGGGGAAATCTTCAAGATGCCCCGGCACAAGATGCCGTGGTACTACCGCTACCCGAGGGAGATTGCGAACATCCTTGGCCTCCTCTTCCTGCTGCTCGGCAGCGGAGCCATCGGTACGCTCGGGGTTTCGTGGGGCTTGGGGGCCTTGGGGTTGCGCACTCCGGGGTGGACCGTCGAGAACTTCATTCGGAACCCGGACCTTCGCACCGGGCTGATCGTCTTCACGGGTGCGCTACTCGCCTCGATCCCGCTCGGGCAATTCTACGATGACCTCTTCGCCGGGTTCGGCGAAGGCACGCTGGAGATTGGTGCCTTCTCGCCCGTGCTGGGCTTCTTGGCCGATGCCGTCTATGCCTTCAAGGCGATCATTGGTGGAGCGGACTTCACCGATATCAAGGCGACCAAGGATGTCATCATGACGCAGACGGGGAAGTTCCTTGCCCGTCGTCTGCCCATCGTTGGTGTCCTCTGGAACCTGAACGACCCGGCGCACCGTGAGTACCGGGAGGCAGCCGCCTCGATCCGCGCCATGTCCGCGCCTCCGGGCATAGTCGGCACGCTCGTCGAAGCCATCCCCGGCATCGACTACGGTACCAAGATTGCGCATCGCCCCTTCGGTCAGGTGTCCCAGAACCCGGCTTCCGACAACGTGGAGCGGGCGATCAAGTGGGGGATTGAGTACGAGCGGACCGGCGACCCCGAGGCCAAGCGCAAGTCGGAGGAGGAGAAGGCCGAGGGGATCCGCCAGCTCATGCACAAGAAGGGGATCGACCAGTCGGCGGCGGCGAAGCGGGTCAACCAAGCGGTGGCCTCCCGATCCGTCTGGCGAATGTATGACAACGTGCCCGAGGAGGATGAGAAGGAGGACACGCTGAAGCGGCTGACGCCGAAGCAATTTACGGCGGTACAGCACCGGGAGGCGGCGATTAAAGCCCTCTCCAAGGGCGGAGGCAGTGGCCGTGCCGCAAGCTGGGGTGGAGGCGGGGGTGGCGGAGGCGGAGGTGGGATCCGCCTCGCCAAGTCGTCATCCGCTAGCGGAAAATCCGCTAAGCTGCCAGCCGTTCGAGCACTGCGTCGTGCACCCGCTGTCGCAGTTCCAAAGCTTCAAGGTGGCCGCCAAGCGTCACGTCGCTCCTTGCTCGGAAGACGAGGGGCCGGACGACGCCGTTCCGCTTCCGACCGTGGACTCTTACGTTATGCGGTGGGCCGATCACGGGGACGGAAGATGCGCCCGGCGGCTTTCGCATAGGTTCCGCGAGGATCCTACGTTGTTCATCTAGCCACTTGATCATATGCCCCTTAACTAGGGGAATATATGTCAAGAGTCAATGAGCACTTCACTGAATTTATGGTGAGGAAAAGTGGGGCGGTCTTCGGCATTGGCGGGGAGCGTTACCCCGGTTGCCGCCCCTTCAACCGAGGCTGAGGGATGGATCCCTTGGCCCTATTAAACCAAGGGCAGGCCCCTCCCCTGTTGCAATGCTCAGGTCCATGCCGAAGTCGCACCTGATCCCCGCCCGTGAAGCAACACACGGGAGACCGGCGGCAGTGGGGCAGCGAGCATGCCGGTAAATCATTCTACTCTATCTCCGGAGGAAGGGGCATCGGCAAAGCGACGCCGTCCTGAAGCGTGTCGAGGCGCAGGAGTTTGTCCCGGATCGTCCGCATCAGGTGTTCCTCGATGGTGTCGGCCGCGAAGACGAAGCGCACGTTGGCCAAGCTCTTGCCGCCAGCCCGGTGGATCCTCCCTTGCGCCTGCCTGATCTGGCGCGACGAGTGCGTCGGGAAGAGTAACTCCGTGCGCGGCCGTTGCCCGGTCAGGTCTTGAAGGTTGATGGACTCCGAGCCGCACCCGTAGGTGGCGACGAGCCGGTGGGTCGCCTGATCCTGAAAGGCTTGGATGTGCTTCTGGATATCCGACTCCTTCATCCCTCCGATCATGAGACCAACCTCGCCCTTCGAGCTGAAGTTGAGTGCCGACCATAGCTTGATCGCCGTCTCCCGGTAGTTGACGAAGATGACGGCCGCACCTCCGTCATCCTCGATGTCCTCGACCATGCTGACCGTGGCCGGGATCTTGAGCAGCTCGATCTTCTGGCGCATCCGGATCACGATCTCGGCCGCACTCGTGGCGGAGATGATCTTGGCCGTGTACTCACCCAAGGCTTCCTCGATTTCCTTGTACGCCTTGGCGATTTCCTCCGTGGCGTCGGAGCAGTCCATCGTCTCGACGTCGATGAGGATGTCCGGGAAACCGGGGATCTCATCCTTCTTCACCCGCACCCCTCTGCCCGCCTTGAAGATCATGTCGTGGATCCGTGCCGTGTGCCGCCCCGATGGATCCCTGAACTCCATCCCGTTCCACTGGTTGCGCTGGCACCCGTTGCACATGAGCCACGGCCAGTAGGCACGAGTCGTTGGTACAAGCCCGAGCACGTAGCTCAGGGCGAACATCCTTAGCGGCGTATCCGCTACCGTGGCGGACAGCCCGAGGACGGAGTGGCCGTTGCGCTTGGCCGATATCATGATCCACGAGTTCTGCGTCTTGAATCCCCCGGCCTTGTGAACCTCGTCGAAGACCACGAGGGAATGGGGCGGCAGCTTCCACTGGAAGTTCTCCTTGGCATCCGGGTTGACCCAGTTGCCGAAGGGCGTCTTGCCCAGCCGCACCTCCTCCCAGTGATGGACCCCGGCGATGTTCGTATTGCCGAGCATCCATGCCATGTACTTCCACTGCGGCTTGGCCCACTTCGAGCAGACGATGGCCAACGGCATGCCGAGGGCGTAGCCGCAGGCAATCGCGTGCGCGGTCTTGCCCACCCCGGTGTCGGAGCTATCGAGGGCAGAGCCATGGCGGAGGATGGACCCGATCAGTTTCTCGCACGCCTCCGGCTGCCAAGGCAGAAGCTTGGGCCGCAGGGTTTCGAGCCGGGCGTAGGCGGGATGTGGGGTTGTCATGTCGGGCGGAAGAGAACCTTGTAGCCGTTGGTGATGACGACGAGGTTGGCGAAGTTGCGGCCGTCCGGTGCGGTGAACATCTTCTTGTCCGCTTCCCCGGCGACGCTGACGTAGTTGCCCAGCTTGATCTCGACGAGCGCATTCATCCCGCGTATCCCGAAGAGGCGGACGTAGACTCGCTCACGGTATTCCCTGCCCAAGCTGTTGGTCCGTGGCTCCAGCTCCAGAACGAATTCGACGTAGGGTTCCTGACCGGGAAAGTCCCTGAGTTGCGGTGCCATATACACCACACCCTCAGCTTGGATTGTTGGTCGTTGCATGGTTACAGATTAAAAACAACTTTGATAGCGACGAAGATAAGGGCGGCGATGGTGATCCACATCAGCGAGTGGATGATCTTCTCGCCGATGGTGAACCAGCGCGGATTTTTCATTGGTTCCTCTTCGTCTCGGCGACGATGACTTCAAGGGCATCCGCGATGCGGCGTAGTTGCAGGTTCATCTCGTCCTTGCGCGCCTCCGCCGGGGACGGGATGAGTATGATGAGCAGGAATATCGCGGTGCCTATGAGGATGCCGATGACGTAGTCTTTCATGGCAGATCCTCGGCGCGTTCGGCGATCCACTTGGAGAGGCGCATGGCCTCATCCTTCTTGAGCGCGAACCACGCTATCGGCTTGCCGAAGTGAATGCGGATGACGCCGTTCTTCTTGTCGGTCGCGATGCCGATGGCGAGTTCACCTTCGTCGCTCGGGTCAAGCTTGCCGTCGGGGAATTTTCCAGTGGGTCCGAAGTGAGGTAGATCCATATCAGTTTGGTTGGGATTTTATGTCGTGCTATCCAGAAGGTCGATGTGGTCCGCGCTTCCTGCGGCGATGTAGACCGAGTAAGGAATCAGGTAGGCCGCATAGTCCGGCACGAGTCCGATCTCCCTCAGTTCATCCGCGACGGAATTTAACTCCGGCTTGAGCAGGCGGTTGATTTCCCCGGAGCTGTTCGGGTAGTGCTCCTTCAGGAGGGCGACGATCTTCCGCCGTGTGGGCTGGGGGATGGCACTGAAGATCTCGTCCAGAGTTACGTGCTTCTTGCGCTTGGGTTTCATTGTTACCATTGGCGGCATCCGCCGCAGTTTCTCCAGAAGATGATGTGGGGTTGCAGCCATTCCTGATGGCGTTCGCTCAGCTCGGGCAGGTGCTTCTCGATTGCGTCGGCTACCTCCCTGCACTTCTCAGCCCGGATGAGGATGCCGTCGTTGACCCCGGAGAATCCATCCATGCTCACGCCCCATTTCTCAAGGTGATCCAAGAGGAACGACCAGCCTGCCCAGTTGTAGTGCTGCCAGTAGGGCTTGCCGTCCATCGTGTCCTTCGGCAAGTCCTTCGTCGGGCGCGCCGGTTCAAGATCCATTCCCATAGGTTCCAGTGGTTATATCCGGGCACAAAAAAACCGTGCCACGCTGATCATGTGAGCAGCGTAACACGGTCGTCTGTGACTGTCAAGTACAAGCTTCAGATTCTTTTCTTTGGCATCGCCTGCACCGGAAACAGAACCGCCAGCGAATGCCTTGGCTGACCATCCACTCACTCCATCTGTGCCTGCATCGCTTCATAGTTTCATCTTCGGCTTGTTGATCTTTCCCGGTGGCCTTACGGCCGACATCAGGCGGACCCGAAGCAGCTTCGCACCGGGGCATCTTTTGCTGAGGCATTGCAGCATGAACTCTGCGGCCTCCTCGTTGTCGATCAACTCCCGGTAGCAGTCGCCGTCCGGATAGACGATGACCCACCAGTGCCCCCTGTATCTCGGGCACGTCCTCGGTCGCTCCGGGTTCATGGCATGACGTCCGAGTCTGTGCTCAGTGCTTTATCCAAGGCTGCGATAGCGCCCTCGCAATCATTGAGCAGCGTGTATTCCCTGCGGATGACCGAGGCTGATGCCCCGAAATCATTGAGGTCATTGAGGCGTTCGCGGATGCTGTTCGAACGGTAGACCAACGCTACCTTGGCGTTGGCGATCTGGTTCTTGGTCAGGTTGACTCGCATATCTCTAGCGGTTTTTCCGTTAGTGCCTTCACCATGTCGGTGATCTCGTGCCGCCAGTGCGCGGCCGGGATTTCCCCGGTGATCATCCGGCGGATCCGTTCCCACCCATTCGGATGATCGGAGTCGATGATCCCGTACTCCATCGTCCCGACCATTGCCTCGGCGATGATCTCCCGCGTGTAGACCCAGCCGTAGTATTCGGCACCGTCATCCCACGTCGGGTCGATCACCTCCATGGTCACCGGGTTCAAGGTCCACGCATGGAGGAGCGGGATACCCAGACTGGCCCGTGCTGAATATCCTTCGCAGTACAGGAGGTCGACGCCACCCCAAGGGAAGTTGGTTATGGTGCTGGCGTTCCGATAGCACATGCCCAGCTTCATCTTCCGCATCCCCTTCGGCCGCCTGCCGATCTTGGGGAAGAGCACCCCGTGTTCCGCCAAGAGCGTGCCGTACCCCGGCCGCTCGCACTCGATGTCCATCCGTCTTCTTGCTTCAATGTATCCTAGCATTCCTTCGAGTTTCATTTGTCACTGTCAGTTTGGTTTTGTGTTGATGCCTCCGCCTTCACCACAAGGAGAAGAGGAGGACGACGAACCACCATATCGCGTAGAGAAACACGGCGATGGTGATGAGGTTAAGTAGCGTGCTGAATATCAGGTGCTTCATTCTTTGCCAGTTCCAATAGGTAACTCGTCCACCCGATGGCTTCGGCCATCGAGTCGAACTCCCTGCCCTTCTGCGTCCCGCCCATGAAGAGCGGATGGTAGACCATGCGTCCCGCCTTCGGCACCTGCACGATCCTGATGCTTTGTCCGAACTGCTGCCGGTGCGGCCGTTGCAATAACCACGAGATCATCGCCACGTGGGCGACGAAGTCCTTGTCGGGTGTGCTGTCGCTGCGGATGACCCGCCACTTCATTCCCCGGCAGAGCACGTCCGTTGACCGGCCGACGATGTTGCCCCCGATGGTGATGTGGAATTTCCTCATCTCGGTGGGCGTCATCCACCGATAGAAACTCAGGCGACTCAGGGTATTGGCAGGAAGCCAGTTAGCTTTGTGTCGGTGCGTCATACGCAGCAGAGGACTGGCTCAATCCAGATGAGCCGCTTGAGTGTGCGCCCCGGACCATAGGGCTGCCATCGGTGATGGCCCTTGCGCCAGAACGGATCCTCCGGACTGGCGTGATGACCGCCCAAGGTAGTGCGCTTGCGGACGTAGCCCACGCCAAGCCAGCGCACCCCGGCCAGTCCTTCCTGCTTCACCTTCCCGTCCTTGGCTGTCTTCTCTCTTCGGAGGATGATCGGGCCGTGCTCTTCCACCTTCGGCATGTAGTCCGATGAGCAGAAGGACAGGAGGTTGATCAACATCTGGGCACAGCGGCGCATCCGTTGCAGATCAATCGGCTCGACCGGGTACTGATAGGGATGCTGCGTCTTGCGGTCGTGCGCCATCATTGTGGATTCCGCCAAGGTCCACGTCGGTTTCACGGTCAGGTCGTGGCAACACGGCACCCCCACCTTGTCGTCGAAGTAGGTGAGGACGATCATGTCCCGCTCGGTTTCGTTCTGCGGCATCCTTATCAGATCCATCAGGTGCCTCGCGTCCTTGGTGAGGTTCACCGGCGCGGTGCTGACCCGGCCCGCTGAAATCGCCAGCGGTGCCGAGGTTAGGAAATGCTCACGCACCTCCTTGGTATCCGGCAGGAGGAAGGTCGCGGCCGGGATGGGCCACGACAGATCCTTCCATACCACGTCGTCCGGTGGCTCGGTCTGGAGCATGGCTTCGGTCAGCTCCTGCGTCACCGCGTACATCGGCCAGAAGTGCGCGGTCTGCCAGCACGTCATCGCTGCCAGTGCTGCGGCTGACCCGTCCATCGTCTCCGGCCCTTGGCTCAGGGAGATAAGTGTATTGGTCACGAGGTTGGTCGTGACCACGTTGGGCGAGAGGTATCCCGGCACCGGGAGATACCGCTTGATCCGGAAAGTCTCCTTAGTTTCCGGCGCGAGTTGCTTGAGAATCTCCAAGGCAACGCTGTTGCCCATGAGTTCATGAATCTTATTCGGCTGGCTCATTGATCTTGTTGGGATCGAGGTTGGTGGACAGGAGCGGGAGCATCCGCGCTAACAGATTCTCCACTTGGTAGGGTTTGTACGGCAGGTACGGCAGGAATATCCGGCGGGTCGGCACCTTCCCACCACGTGGCGTAGTGCGGACGCTGCGCAGGTTGAGTCCGTGCGGCTTGTGATGCGTGATGTACCGGATCCGGCGGGCGACCAAGTGCTCAGGCCAATCGGCCGCGAGGCCCTCGCTCTGCATCGCTTTCCATACCCGCTCCGAGTGTTCGTAAAGGCCCCCGATGGTGAGGGTTTCCCTCAAGGACCACTCGTCGTTGCGCTCGTCCCAGATGTGCGGCCTGCCCTCTGAGGTGATGAGCGTGTGATGCATGTAGATCTCGACGAGCTTCTTCTGCATAGCCTCATCGGTCAGGAATGCATTATCGGGATACGGCTCGGTCCATTTGTCGTGCCGCGTATAGCCGGGCAGGCATCCGTAGAGTATGTAGAACTTCTTCCATACCAACTTACGGATGCCCGCCGCTGAATACTTCGTGCTCATGTTATTCGAAGTAGTCCGGCTGCCCTTCCCCGATGTCCTTCCACGGGAAGTAGGTGGTCAGTGCAATCTCCACTTCCCGCGTCTTGTATAACGGGAAGACGATGACCGTCGTCGACTTCCTGAAGTTCATGGTGTGCTTGTTCAGCCCATCCACCACGAAGTGCAGCCAGTTCACGGAGGCTGGTGCCTTGTAATACTGGATGCCTGTCTTGCGCAGTGCGGCCATGACCGTGGCCATCCGGGTTCCCCAGCCCCAGAGGATGCCCATGCATGGCGGCAGTTCGAGGTCGGTACGCCGCCAGTTCATGACCCGGCACGGCAGATCGGACCGGACGGATTCATCCACCCCTTCGGTCCAGCGTGGGTTGTCCCGCGCTTCGAGGTAGTCCATGTAGAGACAGGTGAGGTCTCGCTGGACGTCATCGCTTCTCTCCGCCCATCCGGGGTTCGTGCCGAATGGGTTCTTCCCCATCAGTGTGGCGGGGTTCGAGCAGATCAGATCGCGTGGCCACTTCCTGAAGTAGGCAGCGTAGCTCCACCATACCCGTCGTTGTATCCCGGCCAGCGTGTTCGTCGGCGTCGCCGTTGGGTAGGCATTCGTGTCGATGAACAGCAGCTTCCTTCTTCTTCGTCGTCCCATAATAACTACTCCTGTCAGTTGTGTGTTAAGGTTCAGGTCTGCACTAGCGGAAATTCCGTTAGCGTAGACGTGAACCCACGGCGTGAACCGTGGTCACGATAGTCCAACCCACCCCTAGATTGTCAAGTGCTAAGTGTTAGCTGTGTCACGAGCCGGTCGTTCAGTGCGTCGAGTTGATCGACGTGCTCCTGCCACCCGGCAGGCGGGCCGCTCGTGTTCCTGTCCGGGTGTCGCCAGATCCTGCCCCGCCACTTGGCGGCTTCGACCCGCACCAATCCGATGAGGGTCTGGATCTCTCCGGGCTGGAGATGTAGTGTGATCTCGTTCACTTGGTTTCCTCCTGCTCGATGTCGTCGTCCTCGTCCGGTTTATGCGGCACGGTCTCCGGCCCGAACGTGAAGCCAAGGATCTCCTTCCCGTTCTGCGTCACATTGACGTGGCCGCTCCCGTCCTTCTTCACGTAGGCGACGGCGGACGTGTGCCATGTGTTCGCCTCGACCAGTGCAGCCTCGCTGCCGAGCCGGTGTTCTTCCTTTCGCCGCGAGCTGTCGATGCCGCAGCACTTTGCAATACAGTTAGCCATGACTATTCCTTTCTTGTTGTTGTTTTAATTTCTCACTGAACTCTGCGTAGGTAGGCACCCCTTGCCCGGCCCCGAGTCCGGAGCGCGCCGGTATCGGGTTGAGGAAGATGACGATCCCACCACTCTTGAGGTGCGCCCCAACCACAGCGTTGGGATACCTGAGTTTGTACCTCTGCCAAACGAATCGTGCGCTGCCATGCGGCAGCGAGTTCGCGTCCACGCTCGCCATGTCCTGCGCCCGGTGAATACCCGATGCGTGCTCTGGCTTGAGCGCCAGCAGATCGAGAGCCCGTGCCCATTCAAGGCAGAAGCCCAACTCCCGGAAGAGTTCATCGCGCTTGGCGTGAAGCTCCTGCAATTTACGATAGGTCTCTATCGCCTTGTCATATTTGTTCATCGCTTCTCATTTGTTTCGGTCCATTCATTTGGACACGTCAGAGGGGAGGACACCTGCCCTCCCCTCGGACACAACCACCTGACAGAAGCCCACCTCCCCGGAGACAACCGGGTATGATGGGAAGTAGCTAAGCCTGAAGGGCAGACACCGCTGCCCGCCCCTCGGGCTTATCCACTAGCGGAATTTCCGCTTAGTCTGCGACTTCCACGAAGTCACCGAACGGCGGCTTGAGATTGCCGTTCTCGATGCCGCACCAGATCACCGGGTAGGGCGGAGCCTGATCCGGGAACGAACCCATGAGGTCCGTGATGAATACCATCAGGCCCACGTCTGGATAACGCTTGGCCACCTCCTCGAAGACCGGACGGAAATCCGTCCCGCCTCCGCCGAGTGCATCCGTGGGCAAGGGCTGCCACGGTTCGAGTTCGAGGACGCGGTGCACCTCTGCATCGCAGTCGATGAGGATGATCCGGGTTGGCGTGCACTGGGTGATGATCCCGGCCACCTCGGTCATGACTTCCTTCTGCCTCGAATAGAGCGAGCCCGATGTATCGCGGACGACGATCACGTCCCCGATTGTTTTGCTGTACCTGCCCGGAACGATCACGTTCATGGCAGCGTAGGAACCGTTGGCCTTCATGTAAGACCAGTCCTCGTTGGTCCGCTGCGTGGCGTAGGCAGCAAGCTGCTCGCGCCATGATACCTTCGACTCTCCCCAGCCTGCGACGGCGAGGCCGAGCCCGAGCGGATCCTTGCCATGCGCCTTGGCTGTGGCCACGGCACGGACGATGGCGGCATTGGCCCGCTCCTCCGCTGTCTTGTCCTCGGCTTGGGATCCACGAGACGGAGCCTTGTGGATGTCCCTCTCGCCGAGCGTCGGCTTGGGCGGACCCTTGGCGGGCTCGGGCTTTGCATCCTTAGCGGATTTTCCGTTACCGGATTTGCCCTTGCCTTCCTTATCCCCGTCCCCGTCCTTCTCCTCGTCGCCACCTCCGCCATCGCCCTCCCGATCCTGATCGGAATCCTCCTGATCTCCTGACCCGGAGCCCTCGCCCTCACCATCCCCGTCAGAGTCTCCACCCTGATCGCCCTCGGATTCACCCTGCTGGTCGCCGCCCTTGCCCTTGCCACGCTGCGGCTCCGGCTGCTGCTTCTGCTTGCCCATGAGCTTGGCGTAGAGTTGCTCGAACGTATGCGTCCGCCCCTCGGGCATGTCGATGGCACCTTCCGGCAGCTTGAATCCCCACTCGATGCACATCGCGTTGACGATGGCGTCCATCGCGATGTTGGCCACCTTGTGGTTCTTCTCCGGGAGCACCGCGAACCTCTCCGGATGCATCAGTGCACCGTGAAGCCACTCATGCACGATCACGCCTTCGATGAACGCAGGCTGCCACCTGAGGCAGGACGGGTGGTAGTAGACTACCCTTCCGTCCGTCGCCATCGTGCCTTGCCCGTTCGAGGCCATGAGTTCCGGCATCTCGATGAAGACGCAGCGTTCGAAGCCGATCTCCGTGACCCAGATTGCCTTGAGGAAGATCTGGTTGACTGCCTTTCGCAAGACAGCCGGTGTTGTGTTATCCATCCGTCAGTTCCCTTTCTTGGTTGGTTCGCTAGCGGAATTTCCGTTAGCAGTATCTCAGTGTTGAGACACACGTATGGAGCAGACGCTGATCGCCCGCTCCATAGGTGTAACTCACCCCTAGATTTCCGATTGGTTCTTCACGAACCACTTCGTGCACTCGTCCGTCCGGCTCCACTCCTTGCGCAGCCTCATCGCCCGGTTATGGGCGACGGCCTGCACCTCGTTGGGCAGGCGGTTCATGTACCCGCCCACCGCTGCGGCGATGGGACGCGGGATGCTCATCCCTTCCGGGCAGTTCTGCTGCAAGCCTCCCAAGAGGATGCTGATCTGGGCGAACTTCGCCCCGGCGGACACCGGCAGACGCGCTGCCTTGTGATCCGCGAGCACCTCTTCCCAAGGTGCAAGCTCGTGAATGTAATCCAGCGTGGCCCAGAGCTTGGCTCCGTAGTCACCGACCACGGATGCATACAAATGCATCGGCGGCTTGTCGCCCCGGTTCGCACGCCACGCCTCGATGCGTCGAGACAGGTGCTCGCATGATCTCGGCGTGAGGTACGGCTCGTTCGGCCGCTCAGCGCGCAGCTTGGGGTCGTATGCGAAGAGGTCCGCCCCCTTCTGGAGTTCGAAATACCCCAGCAACTCCGGCGCGATATTGCCGACGGCCCAGCTAGCCCATGATTCCCAGTCCGGCTTGAGCGCAAGGATTGCGAGCCGGTTCGTGACGTGGTTGGGCATCGGCTTGGCCGAGCTGCCTCCACCGATATGGTTCCCGGTTGCGATGATCGTCCAGCCGGGAGCCAACCTTTCCCCGTTGACCGTGTGCTCGCACAAGGGCTCGGCGAATGCATCCAGCACCGAGCGAGGTGCGTTGAGCATGTCGTCGAGAACGAACACGCCGTGCTCAGGGATGAGTCCCTTCTGCACCAAGGATTCGAACGGCCACTTGTCCAAGGGGAACACCTTGGTGCTGCCATCCTGCTGCGGAACCATGAGTCCCCGGAAGTCGACCGGCTCATAGAGGAAGCCGAGCATCTCCCGCCGCCCGAAGGTGTCGCCGATGCGCTTGCCACCCATGGCGATGTTGCGCTTGTTGGCCACGGCCTTGATGAACGTGGTCTTGCCGACACCGGGGTGGCTGATGACCGCTGCGGCCATGCCGCTGTCGATGCTGTTGTCGATGTGGTCACCCAACTCCGCGTAGTTAACTTCGAATATCATACCAAATGCTTTCCCGTCAGTGTGTGTCAGTTGCACTAGCGGAATTTCCGTTAGCGTCTGAAGGATTGGTTACCGTCAGAGTGGGAACCAAGGGAACCGTCCCTTGGGCCACGCTCTATCGGTTACTACCTATGCAACCCACCCCTAGATTATGGCGGCGAGGGTTGAGGCGAAGGATTTCGCCAGTGTGTGGGCGGAGGCCCGTGCCCCCTTGTCTTCCGCCAAGTCCTCTCGGGATATCCCCGAGAACGCCAGCCGGATATCGCTGGCCAAGTCCTCGATCTTGGGATCGGGGATGAGCAACAAGTTGGGAACCGTATCCATCAACTCATTCATGTCACCGAGCAGACCTTGCGTGATCCTGACCCGGTCTTTGCCGGGATCGCAGGCTGCGACGATGCGCTCCATCGCCGCGTGCAGCCGGGCCACGACCACGGCCTGCGACTTGGCGAGGTTCTGGCGCATGTCATCCTCGCGCTCCGCTGCAAGGCTGGTGCCCACGTCCTCCCCGAGGAGCTGGATGATCGCCGACGACGACGGCACCGCCGACACCACGAACTTGCGGACGATGCCGCTGCGGAAATCCTGCCCGTCTAACGGGTAGAAATCCCGCTCCGCCCCGCCCGGATACCCGGCCATTGCGGCACGCACTTCCTCGTCGAAGTTGAGTTCGATGTCGTCGATCCGAGGCGTGAGCCCGTCCATCAGCGCGTCGACCCTGCGCTTGATCTCCTGCGCCCTTGCGACCCGGAAGATGATGGCCTTCTCCACCCACGGGAGAGCCATGTCCTGAGCCGCTGGCCTGATGTTCGCCATGTCGAGGATCAGGCGCTTCACCCTCGGCGCTGTGTTCCAGAGCTTGGCGCTGACGTCGACGCTTCCGTTCGGCTTGCCGAAGGGATCGACCGCGCCGAGGCTGACCGATGCATCCCGCGATGCTTCCTTCAGCTTCTTGGATTGGCCGCACCCCAAGGTGCATTCGACCCGGCCGGTGAGTAGACCGGCGATGATGTTACCGTTGATGTCCATATGTTCCTGTCATCTGCTAGCAGAATTTCCGCTATTGGTTGCTGTCATTTCGGGCTGGTCGCCTGCGGAATCAATCCCGAGCGAGTCCCATCTACCATTGCAAGTCACCCCTAGATTTGGGCACGAAAAAACCCAGCCCCCGGTGAAGGAGGCTGGGCTGGTTCAGTCGTTCGGCTCCGACATAGGCGGATAGGATTCCGGTGGTCGGTCGCTCTCGGTGGTCATCGAGAGGAGCTGCGCGCCATTGATGTTCACATGATGCACCAGTTCATCCAGCGTGAACTCCGCCGCGTTGAACTCCGTGCTTATGATGACAGTGGTTTTATACATAAGGTTCAGTCCGAGATTGTGCCGGTCTTCCCGGTCACGTCGCCCCAGTCACGGGGATGAACCGGAGCGAAGCCGCGTTCCTCCCAGATGGAGGCAGCGTCGGCCGCACCGTAGACGCGGACGAGTTCGGCGTAGAGCGCGGCCGGTGTCGGCTGCGGCTGTCGCGTGCGGCACCCGAGGAGGCACAGCACGGAGAGGATGACGATCAGGATTTGCTTCATATGTTAGCGGTTATTCTGCTATTGAGATCGAGAGATCCTCCTCCGAGACGCGCTCCCGTGTGGGAGGCATCTCGCCGAGTGCGATGAGGAGTTCGATGACGATGATGCCTTCGATGAAGGCGGCGTGTTCCGCGTCTTGCCCGTCCATGGTCAGTTACTTGAGGTTGATGACGATGGTTTCCCCGGCCGTGACCGTGGCGATGGCCTTGACCCCGAAGCGCAAGCCGAAGCTTGTGCTCATTGCCGGGTTCGACCAGATCTCGAAGCCTCCGTTATCGGGGAGTTCCTTGAGGCTGCCGAAGATCGACGTGTTGCCTGCGGTCTTGACGGTAACGAACTTACCGATCAGTGCTGCTACGATTGCTGCCATATGTTCTGCTTTCTTCCTGTCAGTTGTGTTTGCTAGCGGAATTTCCGCTAAGGTTTAGTGGTTCGCCCCGCCGAAACATATCGGTGAGCGTCTCCACATATATGCAAGTCACCCCTAGAATTCCGCACCGCCCCCAATCCCGCGTGTGCGGCCCGGCTATCGCGCACCGCCCCCATGCCCCGATGGGGCAGGATGCTGGCGGCACCGGGGTCGCGGGACCATGCCGGATAAGGGCACAAAAAAAGAGACCACTCTCGCGAGTGATCTCTTCGTTGTCAGGCTGATGCCTGATGAATCGTTGCCATGACGTGACGGGCAACTTCCTTAGCCTTGTCCTTGCCATACTGCGCAAGGATAGAGGCACCGATTGCCTTGCCAATTTCCTCAGGAGTCAAATCCTTGACCGTTTCAAGGTTGACTGTCGGGACTGGCGTTTCCACCGTTGCCGTCCCGGCAACCGGCGTTTCCACGCTAGCGGCATTTCCGCTAGCAGGCTGTCCCGGCGTTGCAGGCGTCTGAGGCGTT
>Ga0209077_1000002_pt1 | contig 157847 bp, 128 predicted proteins | sample PPLLak1March2015_FD_187247 | JGI IMG/M metagenome (GOLD analysis project Ga0209077, IMG submission 187247) | Freshwater sediment microbial communities from Prairie Pothole Lake near Jamestown, North Dakota, USA - PPLs Lake P7 Core (1) Depth... | ecosystem: Environmental > Aquatic > Freshwater... | reverse complement strand
AGGACCGGCCGGAACATCTGTGATCATTGAGGAAACAACTGACATCGCCCAGCGGGCCTTGCCTCTTATTGTTATGGGCTGATGTCCCGCGGAGGGCGAGATCTGCCCCGGGGGCGAGTGCAAGCTCTCTCGCCCCTCAAAGCTACAGGGCAGACATCCCTGATAGTAGGCGCGAGATCCTCCATGGACCATACCAGCGAACCGGTATATTGGGGCCGCAAAAGGCACCAGTCTCAGATGATGCGAACACTGCCCTGACTAGAACCATTTACCGTGTTTGTTCAAATCTGGCTTTCTCGGAAGGCTCGATTTCCGAAGGGCAGTTTTTCCAGAGATGCATCAGGTACGGCTTTCGGAGCTCGAAGACCTGAGCCTGCTCCTCCACGACCGTTTCAGCCTCCGCATTTGAGAGATTTCGGGTTCGATTGATAAAGGAAGCAACACGGGCGAAATAGAGCGGAGACAGCACTTCTACGATCTGGTTCCGCATTGTCTTCCGGCAATGAAAAGCAGCCGCGAACTCGAACAGGATTTTCGCCCAGAGGTCGGTCGTGAGATGAAAGGCGGCTGGTCCGCTGGCGACGCGAGATTCGAGCTCCACATATGTATCAGGAGACAAGATCGTTTCCCAGGCGCCTTTCAGGGTCCGCCACGAGAGGAAGAAGTTCTCAACAAGCGCCTGGTAGTTGATCGGGAAGCTTTCGGGCTCCTCACCCGACGGATCTCCCCAGACGTCGGCCGGCTGGCTCCTGCTCATCTTCATCCAGGCTGACTCTGTCTGTTCCATGCAGGTAAAAAGCGTTCTCACCACCTGTCGGAACATCGGTTCGAGGTTAGCTGCGGGGTCTTTGGCGTCGTGGATTTTTACTCCCAGACGCGCTTGGCATACCTTCGCATTTTTCACCAGGGCGTTGCAGGTCATCCAGATGTCGATGCCGAAACGAGCGATGTCCGTGTCCCACACAGGTTCCTGTGCCAGCGAGCCGGCCAAGGCAGCCGAGAGGCCGAAATCTCCTCCAATCGGTTGCCGGATTCTTTGTCCATAAAGGCACCGGGTCATGTTGTAGGCGACGTTATTGGTAATCGTACCGTCGTACTTGTAGCGGACGTAAAGAGGCGCCACGAAGTCGTACCCGCCCTCAAGAACCGGTCCCAAAAGTCGTTCAATCCAGTGGGGTGCGATCGATCGCAGGTCGGCGTCAAGCAAAGCGACCGCCTTCGCCTGGACCTCAGCAGCGGCGGCAAAGATCCAACGTACCGCGGATCCCTTCCCGGGCAGGCCTCGATAGATGCCAACCACCCCGTGCGCGCCACTGGCTTTCACCGCCGCGAGCGCGTTTTCCCGGGTATCGTCCATCGTCGAACCGCCGTCAGCGACAACGATGCACGCGGACCGATCCGGGAAGTACTCCGCCAGTCCCTTCGCCGCTGTTTCCGCGACCTTTCCGATGGTGTTGCCGTTGTTGAAGCAAGGTATTCCCACTACCAAGTCGGCCGGGGCGACACGGCTCAAAAGTTCCTTGGTTATTTCTCTAAGCGGGGTTGCGTTGTTCATGTTCGGTTTTTCCGTCCAGCAGCAAAGCGAGGGCAGCCGCCCAGCCTCGGCCGTGAGGATAGGGGGCAACAGTAGCCCTCGGGAAATGTTCCATCAGCAAGGGGTGGGGCCCCTGTTCCGAAGGGATCACGATCTTCATGTCGGCCACAGCCAGCATCGGGATATCGTTTGGGCTGTCACCGCAAGCGACAACTGAGCCGGCTGGATGTGCCACAGCCGTCAGCAGGCGACTTACTGCTGTTCCTTTGTCGTGACTGCCCTGCAGGTGCAGGAAACGATTTCCGCGAACCACCGTCAGCGCCCTCTCGGTAGGCAGCGCCCCGGTGATCGCGTGGTCCCAGGCCTCTTCTATCAGCAGGGGAGCTGTTGCCAGGCGCTGACGAACGGCCGGTAGATACGAAACTGGAAGCCCAGTCAAAAGATGGAGCTCCGCGTCTGTCAGCTCCCACAGAGTGCGGAGAGGCGCCTGCGTCTTGTCTCGGACAGTCGTGGCAATCTGCTTAAGCACCCAAGCGGGAACAGCTCTATCACAAAGTTGTGCGGAGCCCCCCGGGAATAGAATCCCCGCCCCGTTCTCGAAGGCAGCCGGCGAGGAAAGCCCCAGTCTGCCAAGAAGAGGCCCCAGCTCAGCAATCGTCTTGCTGGTCACAGGGCAGACGGGCACCGCCAAGTCCCCGAGACGAGCCAAGGCTGTCCGCGCCTCCGGACAGATTCGACCGTCTAGCTCAAGCAGGGTTCCGTCGAGATCCGTGAAGACGATACTGATGCGCATGGTTCCAAGAGACCGTCCAAGTCGCGGACTGCTCGTACAAAGCGTTCCCCTATTTCGGGCGCGGCTGATTGGACGCGTGCCCAGTTCGGTAAGGCGGGAGTTCCCAGTGGATCGGACACAAACTGCTCACAGCCCTCGCCGAGCGCGCGGCCGAAAGTCTCAACAGCCCGTTCCTCTTCATGACGGTCATAGGACAGCCCATTGAATACGGACAGGGCATACGAATCGGCCACAGCATCTTCCGCATAGCGCTGGTAGGCGACGCGCATGCTCTTGAACGTGCCGACCGGCAACACCGCTCCGGCTGCCGCCAAGGTTCGAAGCAAGTGCTTAACGATATCAATCGCCATTCGGTGCAGTCCCCGAGTGGGATCGTCCGGCGACAACTCCTGGTGTTTGTGTTCGAACCGGTCGGCCACGTCGACCTGGCAGATACGTCGCGACGAGCGATGGCGGATCAGCTCAAAGAGGACACCCATTTCCAGCCCCCAGTCCCCGGGGACTCTGATCCACCTTAGCAGATCCGCGTCGAGGGCCAGTTCTCCCGCGAGCGGGTAACGGAAAGCCGCAAGGTAACTGAGATAGGGGTTCCGCCCAACCACGTCGCTCATAGCCTGCAGCAGCGGACGCATCAGCAATCGGGTGACGCGGCCGTGGAGCCTGTCGGAGAACCTCGCATAGTAGGCCTTACAGAAGCTGAAATCGAGACTCGGGTGGAGGATCGGGAAAAGGAGATTATCCAGAAGAGTCCGCTCGTATCCCAAAAGATCAGCGTCGTGCAGGGCAACACATCCCACTCGTCCTTCGCCGAGAAGATAGCCGAAGGCCATCCAGACCGCTTTGCCCTTGCCTCTCGGGCCCAGACTCACTGTCTGGTCTTCGATCTCGCGAGCCAGGGTTTGAATGGCGGGAGCGTCGTTCCAGATTACGACCGCTCGCTGACCCAGTTGACTGCAAAAGGAAAGAGCACGTTGGTAATCGGACTCGCAGGCGGCGTCGAGCGATACCACGATTGTGTCCAGGTACGGGACACGGGCGAGTTCGCAGATGATCTCCTGAAGGGCCGGCCGATCCATCTCACTCGCCAGGCACGGAATCACGAGGGCTGCCGGCGCCCTCGACGAAAACTGCATCAGCTCCGCTTCCCGCTCGGCCTGATCTACACGAACAAGGCGCGGCAGTGTAGTAATCGTCCCTCGCTGCTGAAAATCGCCCATGGTAAAGCAAGGTAGCGCGTGATCTCGTGTGAAGGGAATACCGGTTCCCGGGTATATGCGCAAGGAAACAATCAGTAGCGCGCCGGGGGTTGTAGCTTGCAGGTGCGCGAGCCTCCTTGAGAGAAGAGAACGCGTCACTGCCTCTATCGGGAGAAAAACGTCCTCCAACAACGGGTCTACCAGGATTTCGTGCTGCAGAATCCCATACCCGGGCGATTCAGGGCCGTTTGCCATCTGAGCTAGAGTACAGACGGCAATAGGCGCCGAACGCGTATCAGAGGCGGCCGTGGCAAACCTGTCGGTTGTGCGACCACGCAGGCGCTTTCCGGGGACAAGGAGTGTCCGAGATGAACGAAGTGGCTTGCCCGGGCTGTGGGCAGGAGAGATTTTCTGCCGTCGCCGGTTCAGAATGCTACTGCTCGTGCGGGACAGCATTCAGAATCGGAGAGGACGGGACGCCGATTCCGGTTCCCCGTGGATTGCCGGCGGAGAGAATCGCGACTGCTGGAATGGTGCGAAGGCTTCTCGGCGCCGGCCCCAAAAGGACCCGCCCGGCCTGACAAAACGACGTGACGACACCTCCTGAGGGGCCGGGTAGCACTCTTGCCATGGTAATGGGACAATCAAATTCCAGGATGGGAGCGTCATTGCGGGCGTGGCCTGTACTCTTGTTTCTGGGTGTGACCCGTGAAAAAACAGAGAGTCTTGCTGGCTGATGATCATGCGGTGGTGAGAAAAGGACTGCGCTTTGTACTCGGCCGGGAGCCCGCTGTCGACGTTGTGGGAGAAGCGGCAGACGGCCATGAAGCGGTCAAGATGGCAGCCGAGCTCAAACCGGACATTGTGCTACTCGACATTGCGATGCCAAACCTCAACGGGATCGAGGCGACGGAACGAATCGTCAAAGAGAACTCCAGGGTGAGTGTGGTTGTCCTGAGCGTCCATGCTGACGAGAGCTATGTCCTTCGAACCCTTACGGCGGGAGCGAAAGGCTATCTTCTGAAGGAATCAGCCGAAGACGACATTCTCTTGGCGGTGAGGACAGTCGCCGAAGGGCGGCCGTTTTTCAGCCCCAGCATCGCCGCCACCCTTCTGGAGGACTACATGCGGCAACTCAAGCAGAGAGGACTCCAGGACTCGTACGAGCTGCTCACAAGTCGCGAAAGGGAAATCCTCCAGATGCTTGCGGAGGGCAAGACCAACAAAGACATCGCCAGCCTCCTTAACCTCAGTACGTACACCGTCGAAACTCATCGCTCGAATCTCATGCAGAAACTCGACCTGCACAACACGGCAGAGCTCGTGCTGTACGCGGTCCGAAAACGAATAATCAGCTAGGCTACCCACTCTCGGCGACTCCATATACCCTCCTCAGCCGATTGGCAGCCAGCAGCCGATAGGCTATCTTTCTCGATACCCGTATTTCTTCCAGACCACAATCAAGGAGCTGTCTCAATGATCGGAACGATATTGCTGGCGTTAGCGCTAAGTGTTGTCACCCTGCTGAGCGTCACTTACGTCGTCGTTCAGAGAAGACTTCGAACGTTGGACGAAGAGGCTTTCACGGCTTGGTTTATGGAAGCCTTTCTCGGCATGAGACCAGGCGAAAGCAAAATGCAGGAGTCGAAACAGAGGGAATTAAGAGCGCCCGGCAGGAAAGATGGCGCGAAGCAAAAACCGAGAACTGCGCCAGCCAGAGCTGAACCGCGCAATCAAACCGAGGCGAGGCCCACTTCATAGGACGACCTGGTACCGGTGAGCCTGCAGAAATACCGGCCAGCGGGTATTGTGCGGACGCTCCTGGCATTCGATACTGCTTGTCGGACAACGGTCTTCAGGTAGGAATCCTCGGGAGCGTGGGGGCCCCGCCGAGTCGTGTCAGAGCCGCGCGCGATGGGACTTGGCCACCAAGCTTTTAATGATGACGCCGTTGGCTTTGGGGGCCCCTCTTAATCGTTAGTCACAGCTCGCTCCCCCGACTATCCTTGGTTTTATCGCGCGCCAGAACCGATAACCACCTAGGCCCAGAGTGGGTCTGCCAATAGAAGGAGCTTGTTCTTAATCGCCCGCTTTCAGAACCGTACGCCTCCCCGGAGTGACTATGTTCTACAAGGTTCCGACCCGATTATCCGCATTCTGATCGTCGGCGTCCTGGCTTATGCGGCCCTCGTCCTCATGATTCGGGTTGCCGGGAAGAGACTTCTCTCCAAGATGAACGCTTTCGACCTTGTCGTGACTGTGGCGCTCGGCGAGGTCGCCGAGGTTTGGCAAACGGTGAAAGGCCTCGTGGTCAACCTCCCGGAAGTCCTCTTCGAGCTGGATAGCGCGGAGCTCAAACCTCAGGCTCAGGTAAGCTCCAGAGTATCGCAAAGACGCTCAATTCGACGGAAGACTTGCAGATTTCGATCGAGGGACATACGGACTCGACCGGCTCCAACCAGTACAACCGAGAGTTGTCTCGCGAGCGGGCTTTGGCTGTCCGGGAGTTCCTGGTCAGCCAGGGAATCTCATCGGAAACCATAGGGGGTACCCGAGGAGTGGGTGAGGCTGACCCGATCGCATCCAACGACACCGAGCGCGGTCGGCAGCTGAACCGCAGGGTTGAAATCATCGTTGAACAACTCCCGGACGAGGCAAGGTCGGCCGAGTGACGACCGCCGGATCAGGAATGCCGGGCTCCCCCGATGCCGGGCATCGTCGAGGAGGAGCGACAAAGCAAGCGAGGCCGTCCCGCCGCCACCCGGAGGGCCGAGGCCTTGGCGGGCGATCTCTTTGTCGTTCGTCGTCGCCGATGCTCTGGCATCGACTCTTCCTCTCTTCTCGACCTCGCCTCGCCAGGGCCTCGGCAAACGTCACCGTATTTCTGAAACGAGGCACTAAGCCAGCTCTTAACCTCTCCAGCTAACCGTTAAACGCTACAACTCGCCAGGATTGTCCCGTTCAGGCCGACCGCAAAACTCCGCAGGTATTTAACACCGATACCGTACGAAACCTAGTCCCTGCCAGATTCCTATGCTATGGTGCGTCTCGGCTCGGTCAGAAAATCGGGTGAAGACGGATGCTTCCGTCAATTGCCTACAACTACTCGAGCATCAAGGAGAATCAATGAGAGGTAACCTGTATTTTTTAGCACTGCCGTTCATTCTTTCAGGTACGCTAAGTCTGGCGCAAACCAGCCAGCCTGCGGCCGCTCAAAGCGCTGCGCCTGCGGCGGTGAACGATTTCAAGCCGGCGTCTTCCAATCAGCCGGGCAAAGAGTATCCCCAAGTGAACTCCGAAGGGCGGGTGCGTGCCCGCATCCTCGCGCCCGAGGCTCAAAGCGTTCTGCTTGATATTGGCGCGGTTAAATATCCAATGACCAAGGGCGAGGACGGAGCCTGGGTCGGCGACTCGCAGCCCCAGGACGAAGGTTTCCACTACTACCAGCTCGTTATCGACAGCGCCCAGGTTCCGGATCCCGGCAGCCTGTATTTCTACGGCGCTAGCCGTTGGGGCAGCGGCGTCGAAGTCCCCGCCAAGGACCAGGATTTTTACGCGCTCAAGAATGTTCCTCACGGCCAGATACGTGAGAATCTCTATTACTCCAAGGTCAACAACACGATGCGGCGCTGTTTCGTCTACACGCCGCCGGACTATGACAGGAACACGACGGCCCGCTATCCCGTGCTGTACCTCCAGCACGGCGGTGGTGAAGATGAGACCGGTTGGCCCAATCAGGGAAAGACCAATCTGATTATGGACAACCTGATCGCAGAGGGCAAAGCCAAGCCGTTTATCATCGTCATGGACAACGGCACGTGGAGTATGCCGGGCCAGCAGCGCCCCCCGCGCCCTCCCGCAGGGGCGCCTCGGGGGGAGTGGCCGCCGAAGGGCTGGGCTGACAAGTTCAAGCAGACCCTTCTCGAGGACATCATCCCGATGATCGATGCCAAGTATCGCACCCTTGCCGATCAAGCGCATCGAGCCATGGCCGGGCTGTCAATGGGAGGCATGCAGACCAGGGTGATCACTTTGGCTAACCCGGACACCTTTTCCTATATCGGAATCTTCAGCGGCGGTTCCATCTCGATGGAGGACGTGAACGCTGCGCCGCCCGGTTTCAAAGAGAAGGCCAAGCTGGTGTTCGTCAGCTACGGCAGCCGCGAGCTCGGGGACGGCGCCCGCCCCCGCTTTGGCGGCGACCCCAAGGCGAATTCCGAAGCGATGACACAAGCTGGCATCAAGAACGTTTTCTATGTCTCCCCGAATACTGCCCATGAGTGGCAGACGTGGCGACGCAGCCTGCATGAGTTCGCCCCGTTGCTTTTCAAAGACTGAGCCCGGTTCGGGTGATGCTGAATTCGGGTGTGATCGACGAGAGAAGACTTTCATCCACGAAGCGGACATGAGTCTACTCTCGGGGAGGAAGAGGCAACACCTGCACGCTTAACGACGGCCCGGTTATCACGATCCCCGCCGGCTCAACCAACGTGCCTGTCACGGGCGCGGCCGGCTTCGAGGTCGGCCACAAGATCGGCATCGGCCATGGCGCCACCTACCCCACCGTCGCAAACGCCGAGGAGGGCTACGAGGTGGTCACAGTCACCGAGGTCGGCAGGCCAGGCACGCAAGCCTTCCTGGGGGTGGACGCTCCCGCGGGCGCGACCAACATCAAGGTAACGTCGGTCGCCAACATTTCGGTCGGTGACAAGATCAGGTTGGACATCGACAGCGTGGGCCACGGAATCGAGACCGTAACCGTGACGAGCGTCGGAACGCAGGCGAGCCGCGCGATGCTGTCGGCTGACGCCGGCCTCGGCGCGACCAGTATCACTTTGCGCGCCCGTGGCGGCCTGACCGGCTTCACTGTGGGCGACAGGATGACGGTCGGCACTCCCGCCAACCCCCGGGGCCGGTGTAAATGTCGGCTCGGCCCGCCAGAGTCAACATCCTTGCACAGGGACGATAGCCGCGCCACTGTTCCAGCCGTCACGAACGCTCTTTACTTACTCTACTTAATCTCGCGCTCTTCCTGAATCTCGTAATCGGCTGGAATCGCGAACAGTTTGGGATCTGGTTCAGTCAGCACGATATCGCAGATCCTCATCCGCACTTCACCAGCCTCCATGGCAAGGATCGGAATGCCGCCAAGTTCCTCTGATATCCAGTATTCAGCTACGCCCAAGCGATATCCTTGGCAGAGAAGACCCTCAATCTCCCCACTGCCCAGTGCCTCCTGTTTCGGGTTCGCCTCTTGATTCCGAAGAGGAAAAAAGCCTATCACGGTTGCGGGTAGTCCGGCAGGATGACGCAAGACCACGATCGTCTTCTTTGAGTCATTCAGCACGAACATGGCATTTTGGGCGGGGTCGTATATCTTGCGAAGAAAACAAAGGGTTTCGGAGCCGATCTCTACGCAATGATCGATTCTAATCCGCCCGGAAGAATCCCTGTAGAGTTTGCTTGGAGTGCTCCGGATTGGCCCGGGTTTACAGGAGGCCTCGTAATAGGATGCCTGAAAAGGTTGTGTCCTCAACTGAGTTCCTCCCGGCTCTCACGCTGTCTATCTAACCACTGGCCGTCGGAACCGAACGTTACACCTCTCCCGAGTCTCGGTGCCCGTAAACCGGCTGTCTTCCCGCCGGATCGCCGGCTCCCACAGACAAATGGTACTGTCGTCATTTTCGCCGGCCGGCTACTGATCAGTTGGACTCCAATTTCTCAGATCAGTTACCTCATGATCACCATGATCACGGCAGCCGCAGTGACCACTACAGAAGTACTGACCCACACGAACACCTTTGCCGGCCAGAGGTCTCCTCCGCTGAGTCGCCGACGAGAGTCGGCTTGTGTTGTCGGGGTACGGAGAACAAAGCTCGTTTCGGCCCAATAACGACTCACTTGGCCGCGAAGCGATATTTGATGATCACCCTCCCGGAACTGCCTTTGTAGACTGTGCCGGCGCTTGATCCGAATTTCTCCTTCAGTGTCTTGATGTCCGACTCAAAACCCGCTTTCTGGAACTTCGCCTGCTCCCCGACCTTGATCAGCGCCCGCGCTCTTTGTGCCTGCTCTTCACTTAGCCCAACGAGTTCAACGCGCTCGACGATCAGTCCTTCGGCCTCGGACAGGGATACGCGATCCCTGTCCCGCAAATTAAAGGTGACTTCAATCGTAGTTTGAAAGTCGACCGCGTGGCCGTTAAACGTTGCTGGGCTGAACCTCCAGTTGTCCCGTATTTCGTTTATCGCGGCTTCGTCCAACCCGTATGGTAGCCCACGCAAGACAAGGAAATCGGTGGCTCGACCAGTCCTCCAGATGATGCAGCTCAGAAGGACGGCCCCCTGGACTCCAGCCGAAAGTGCCTCTTCGGTGTAGCTCGGGATAGTCTGGGTGAGAACCTTAGGCGGAGTGAATCCTTCGTCGGACATAATGTGAGGGGCGTCCCGACTCGGGCGGGCCTGCACCTGTCCGGCCGGGGGCGGTTGGTCCTGCGCCCGGACGAAGACCAGACCGGCTCCGACTCCGGCAGTCAGGAGGATGGAACAAGCCAATATCATGGTCAGCCTTTGGATCCTTTGCGAGTGTACGAACTTGGATGGCGCCAGCAAGGCTCGGATCCGTTCCTCCAAACTGTCTGTCCCAAAAGCCAATTGTGGTCTCATAGTTTCTCGTTTGATGCTCCCGGCCGCCACCTCGAGCAAACGTCTGGCATAAGTCCGTTTGCTCATCAAGGAAGCCGTTACTATTTCGTCGCAGGCCAACTCGCATTGCCGGCGCATCTTCCGGACGAGATACCAGATCAGTGGGTGAAACTGAACCGGAATGATCAGGACTTGCGCCAGCAGGTTGACCAGGAAGTCTTTACGTCTTATGTGGGCCATTTCGTGACCGGCGACTGCGAGCAGGATGGATCGGTCAGCCGTGTTGACGAGCTGAGACGGCACCAGGATCAGAGGTTTGCGGAAACCGATGGTGACCGGGCTCTCGATCGTGTCCGATGCCACGGCTCTCACCCGACACACGCCGAGAACGGACCTACAATAATCGACGATTTCGTCCAGCCGAGGATCGGGACGTCCTGCCGCCGCTTTCTTCCTGAAAGCCACGACGGTACAGATTGAGCGGCTGATTCGGAACAGCGCGACACCGAGACACGTGACATAAATGAGGATGGCGAACGGTGGGAGCTCCTTCGGTACAGTAATCGGTGGTTCGACGAGCGGCGTCAGAGCCGTCGAAGCCGGGCCGGCGGTTGCCTCAATCAAGGACGTCCGGCTTTCGACGGCACCCGGCAGGCCGAGGAGAACCGCGCTCAGAACCGGGACCACGACACATAATGAAGACGCCGCCAGCCAGTAACTGTGGCGAAAATGAGCCGAAGCATTCCTCAGGAGGGGCTGAACCGCAATCGCCACGAGCGACAGTATTCCGATCTGCCATAAAGCGTTAAGCAGCCATTCAAGCGCGATCCGATCTATGTTACTGGTCGTCATCGGAGTCTTTCTCCTCCCCGACGAGAGCCTGCAGAGCAGCTAGTTTCTCAGGTGTCAGATGGCGCGTTTCCAGTAGTCCGAGAACCAAGCGCTCGGCATCGCCTTCGAAGAAGCGATCAATCAGATCGCTCACGGCCGCTCTGGTCACCTGACTTCTGCCCATCACTGGTCGGTAAACATAAGCTTTGCCGTACTTTACACGCTTTACCCGCTTCTTTCTGACCAGAATATTCAGCATGGTCTGAATCGTGTTGTAGGCAAGCCCACGGGACTGGATCAGAGGATGAGACTGAACCGCTCGAACACTTCCCTCGCCTAGCTCCCAGAGCACCTTCATGATCTCGAGCTCGAGCGGCGTGAGTTGCGGCATGGATTTCACGGTCACCCGTTTCTCCTAAACTCTTAGGACTAACGTAACGCACTTCATGGCGGATGTCAACCTAAAAGCTTAGGAGTTGCTTTGAGTAACGTGGGCTAGCCCGGCATGGCGCCGCCTGGGAAACCGAAGCGAGCGCTGTCACTGGGGTCAGAGCCTCTCACAAAGTCGAGCAACTATCAGTGGAAATGTGCCTGACGGTCAGACGTGCGCTTTAACTGAAGAATGATCCGGTGTAAAGAAGGGTCGATCTAAGATATTTTAGCGAAAGGACGAGCAACTACCTGAAGCACAACGAGTTGCGGCCTTAACGGAACAGAAATGGAACAGAAGTTCCACCTGCAAGCAGTCTGTGCCGCGGCCCGGGGAGCGTCAAGAAGACGGGATTGAGGTGTAAAGTAGTGTGCCTGACAATCAGCGAAGGATCTGTTTTTCCCGCTCGGGAGGTGCTCCATGGCTGAACTTCGGACTATTCGGCTGCATCTCGACAGTAACCTCTACGACATTGACAGTGCCGAAATCCATCTTTTCCCTCTTTACCCGCCTGTGGAGATTGAAGCGCAAGTCGAGTCCGGAGAGCAGGCGTACCTGAGATCCGCTCCCGTCAGTGAGAATGTCGCTGAGGAGGCCCCGGTCTACGCGCCCGGTCAGTACATTGCGGCCATGACCCATGTCGTCTTTAAGCAAAAGCATGGGGACCAGAAGATCGTTGTCCCGGCTTTTTCGCTTCCATTGCTCAGCCTCGGTCAGGAGGACCTCGACAACGGCGAATGGAGGGTGGTGATCCGGCCACCAGGCTGGATCAGGGTGAAGCTGATCGATAGTGATGGAAGGCCTATCCTCGGTCAAATCGTGGAAGCTTGGAGCATGAGCGAAGCCGACACCGGTGTGTCCGGTTGCAGCGGCGAAACGGACGCATATGGCAGCTTGCTGTTTGATGTCCCGGTCGGGAGGTACCGGGTCAGCGTCGCGGAGGGCGAGACGCGTGAAGTGTCCATCCGAGACGACTTCGAAGAGGTGACTGTTACATTGCGCCGGCCGGCCCCGCCAGGCTAACGCCGGAAAGACTTACCTTTGGCGCTTAATCCCGACTTTCAAGTGATCCACCCTGCAAATACCCACTCTCGAATCTTGAGTGACGGCGTTCGGGCAGGCTTCATACTTTCGTTCAAGGAGCACTGTAGATCGTCTGGTAGTCTGGAAACCGGGATTCAACGATTTTTCCAGCCGCATAGCCTGTGCCTGCTCCGATGAATGCCGCCATAGGAATCGTTGCATTCCCCCACCCGCTCTCATCGCTTTTGTATGCGGCCGCTCCTATCAGTAAACCTACTCCCGCACCAATTGCCAAACCTACTCGACCCGTGTACTGCCGCTCCAGTGATTTGACGACCGGAACCTGGACTTCTCTCACGTTGGACTTTTCGATGATCAAGCGGTTCGTATCTCTGGTAAGCACAAGCTCCGTTGCGGACAATCGGAGGAACTCCCCCTCGACACGCTGACCGTCGGTGAGTGAGACTACGACCTCCGCGCCTTCCCTCAGTTGGGCCACCTTGTCCCACCGCCCCGGTAAGATCGTGGCGTTCGCATTTGAGCAGATCAAAAGAAAAGATGCGATTAATGCAATCCTTGGAATATTCATCGACCTCTCCCTTGAGATTAGACTTGATCTTCTAGCCCTTGCCTTCGCGAAACGCTGTGCGCCACCACCCCGAGGACAAGGGCCTCCGCCTGCTCCGACTACTTGTGCAATGCAAGGGCCAATGGTGAAGCCCGCCATTCCAAGGATTGAATGTAGTGGCCGCAATGGTTCCTTGCACTCGCTGCCCAGGGCACGCAGCTTGACCGATGTCGGTCAGTCTCTAGTGCGAAAGCACGGATTTAGATCCTGTGTAAGGGGGGCGATCACACGGCCCGTCTAGGAGGATCAGTAACTACCGGACCCGCAATAAGTTACAACCTTAACGGAACAGAAGAAAGACAGGACAGCCGTAACTTATTGAAAACATTGGAGCGGGAGACGGGGATCGAACCCGCGACGTCCAGCTTGGGAAATTGCATTTCGATTGAAAATACAAAATTTAGCGTCTATGGCGTCTATTTCCGTCTATACAGAACATGCAGTTTCACAGAACCGGCCAAAGTCCATTTCTTAATGGAGCCAAAATGGAGCCACTCGGGGGAAAGACAAAGGACGAGTTACTCGATCTTTTCTTCAGCTAAAGGAGGGATCTGTTCCGGAGGAATCCAAACGATTTTTCCGTCTTTCCAAACGACAATGCTGCGGCCCGCGCGCCGATGTTCCTCTAAGGCCCGGGCCACACCCCGGCGCACACCTATGTCAATCTTCCGAAGCACGTCGTCCTGCTCGACTTTCTTCACCGACCTGCTTTCAGAATCTGATTCCATACTCCATCATCATACACCACGAAATCTCGTTCCGAACGGACAGCAACCACTCTCGGTCGAGCCCCGGAGTTGTCGTAGATGGACCACTTATCGGCGAGAGGCAAATAGAGCGAGACGAGATTCTTCAATCCCGTCCAGTAGCGTCGGATAATCACATCGTCGGAGATTGGATGCCCGCCCGACTGAACGCGCAGCATAACCCTGTGCGTAGCGAGAGCGGGGGAACTGAGCCAGAGAAAAAGGAGAGTGACCGCGTAGCCCTGCCCTTTCCAAGCCGACAACAGAGGTGCGAAAGACCGAGATGCCAAGGTCGTTTCGAAAGCAAAGTCCGCCTTCTGGCCAGCCAAGTGACGAATTCTGCGAAGCATCAGTCGCCCGGACTGAAGAGCAACGGACTCCGGCCGAAAGGGCGAAAGCGCCTGTGCGATCGCGTCGGCATTCACGTACTCCTCACACTCGAGCAACTCGGGCATCAACGCCATTGCCGACGTAGTCTTTCCGGCTCCGTTCGGTCCTCCGATGACGAACAGCCGTGGCATCATTGGCGAGTATACGGCCAAGAGGTGACGACTCTAAGTTCTTGCTCTTCTGCTACTATCTTCGTGCTGAGAAAGGGGTCAGGAATGCCGGTGTCCGGTGGCGCTTCGGATAAGCTGGGAAACCGTTACGAAACATTTTGGGCGATTCAGGTTCTTCTCGACATCACGAGAGGCGAGGCGAACCGAATGCTCTTGGAGCCTCTCTGCCCCGAAGAGTCTCGTGGTATCGAGTTCTACGTCGACAAGGCTAATGGAACTCGCGAGCACTGGTCGATTAAGAGCCAGAAAGCGGGGCGGTCGGGTTGGTCGCTCGCGCTGCTTTTGGAACGGGACCCGCAAACCCGTCGAAGCATTCTCGGAGACCTAATCGGACACCTCCTATCGGATGGTTCACACAAGGCCGTTTTTGCTTCGGGCTCGGCCGCTCCGGAATTGCATGAACTGTCGGGTTACGCGGTCGATAAGGATACGTTCGGCGCCAGGCTGGCCGCCTCCAAGAAACTGAACCAAGCGTTCGTTTCGCGCGTGCTTCCCCTTTTCGGCGGCGATGCCGAAAAAGCCCGAACTGTCATTCAGAGAATTGGCGTAAGGGTTCAAGACCCCGAAAGCCTGCGTACCCAGCTTGATTCAATGATCCGGATGCTGTGGTATCGCCCGGACGGTTTGCCGGTGGACGCTGGCGCCGTTCGCGGCATCCTCGCTGAATTGCTGCTCGATCGGATTCACCTTTCTGTAGAGAAGGCCGACATCCTCGAGGTACTGGGCCAACACGGGTACCGGAGCAGAGACTGGGCTGTCGATAAACGGGTTATCGACCAGGTTGACCAAATTATCCGAGGCTATGTCCGCAGAACGCAGTCCAATCTGATCAATGGTAAAACGATTCCACTGCTAGGCGATGCTAGAATCGTCGGTGAGAATGGGAAACTCGGAAACAAGCGAGTCCTGGTCACCGGGGTCGCTGGCGGCGGCAAGAGTTGCGCGCTGGCTCACAGCGCCGAGCGCCTTCGAGAAAACGGCGTCCCTGTCCTCACGATCCGCTTCGATGAAATTCCGGAGGGTGTCTTGTCCACCGTCGAGCTGGGAAGAAAGCTGGGCCTGCCCGATTCGCCGGTTGCCGTGCTGATTGCATTGGCAAGAGGCGGGCCGTGCGCTCTTGTCATCGACCAGCTGGACGCCGTGAGTATCACCTCCGGTCGTCGCCCAGAACTATGGGGACTCGTCGAGGAGTTGAGGCACCAGGCTGACAACTTTCCTAACCTTCATCTGATTGTCGGCTGCCGGTCATTCGACCTGGAGCACGATCAACGGTTCCGATCGCTTCGCAAAACAGACACGAGTTTCGCTGAAATCAACGTCCAGCCGCTGAGTCCCGACCAACTGGACGTACAACTGAGCTTGGCCTTGGTCGACCCGGACGCGGTTACTGCGAACCTTAGGCAGACCTTGCGAGTGCCGCTTCACCTGTCAATATATTTGTCCTTAGAGCGTGAAGGCCGAATTCGGGCGAACAGTCGGAACGACCTCTTTAGAGAGTTCTGGATCAGAAAGGAAAGGGATGCGGATCTCCGCCTGGGTAGAAAATCGGCCTGGCCTCAAGTCATAGATCGTCTCTCCACGTGGCTTAGCGATCATCAGCAGATTTCTGCACCCGAGCAGATCCTCGACGATTTCAGCGCTGATGCCATGGCGTTGGTATCCGAACACGTGCTGGAGTTATCTGAGCGCCGTTACAGGTTCTTCCATGAATCCTTTTTTGATTACGCGTTTGCCCGCCGATTCGTCGCGAATGGCCGTAATCTTCTCGACCTGCTTGTAAGTTCTGAACAGCACTTGTTCCGAAGGGCACAGGTCCGGCAGATCCTGAGTCTGCTCAGAGAGATCGATTTTCCTGACTATCTGGCCCAACTCTCGTCGGTTCTAACCGACAACCGCATTCGGTTTCATCTCAAGAAACACGTGTTCCAGTTCCTTCGCTCGCTGGATGATCCCAAGGCAGCCGAATGGGAAGTACTCGACCGTCTGATGGGAGAGGACAAATCGCTAAGAGTCCACATTGAAAGACTGGTTAGTGGACAGCCGCCGTGGTTCGACGTGTCGGACGACGCAGGTTTCTACGATTCCACCCTATCAACGGGTGATGATCACTCCCGCCATAGAGCTATCTGGTTGCTTGGCCTCGTGCTTGCTTCACGTTCTCGTCGTGTCGTGCAGCTTCTGAGGAAACACCGCAAGCAGACGGCTGAGTGGGGTGAGCATCTGCGCTATGTTGTCGGCTTCAGGGAAGTTCACCGGAGCCCCGAGATGTTTGATTTCTTCCTCAGTCTGATCGACGACGGGACGCTGAAGCTACTGCCGGACGACAGTTGGTGGCACATCGTCCACTCACTGGTCGACGCGGCGCCCGCGCAGGCCTGTGTCTCAATCGGGCATTGGCTGGATCGGGTGGTAGCGGCAATTCCCGGTCAGGATGGGATCCGGGATACCTTCGGCCGAGGTCACTTCGGCTCGACAGTAATTGTGGAGGCGGCCCAGAAGGCTCCGAAGCATTTCGTCCGTCAGGTGATGCCACGAGTGGTTGGGATCATTCTCAAGACTATGAAGCAGTCGGAAGATGATCTCGGTTCTGACCCGATCTGGTCTTACTCGGTCCATGACGATAACCCGCTGGACGTTCCTGGGGCTATCCTCTCAGGCTTGGGTTGCGCGCTGGAAAAGATGGCTAGAGATTGGCCGGACGAATTGGACAACGAGATCACCGGCGGCGGAAATTGGACGAGTTGCGGCGGAAGTTTCCCGAACGTCGCCGGCTGATGACAAAAGAGCCTGCCGAGGCAGACGTTGTAGGTCCTCCGATCCCCGGCAATGCGATGTGCAAAATGACCGACGAAAACTGGTTGCAGGCGATGAGGAAATATGCGGGGATTCAATTTACCGCGAAACCCGGGCCTTTCTCAGGAGGAGAGTGGGAACTGGCTCTAGCCTTGCAGGCTCAAACCAGAGTCGACCCCGGACGCTTTATTGCGTTGGCGGGGAGAATGGCTGATAGCCTGCCAGTCAGCTACTTCGGGGGCATACTTCGAGGGATCGCGGAATCAATTCCGGCGCACGAGGCAGAGTCCCTTCCGGTTACTGCTGAACAAGCCGTCGGACTGATTCGTCGCGTTCATTCCCTCCCCCAGAGGCCCTGCGGTCGGGATATAACTTGGTTAATTGGGAAATGGCCCGGGTCTCCGTGGCCTGATGATGTCGTCGAAGCGGTCAGTTGGTATGCCACCGAGCATCCCGATCCGGAAACAGAAATCTGGCGCCAGGACGCGGGGAACGGAACCGCACACTACTCCGGCGATCCCTACGCGGCCGGTTTGAACTCGGTCCGCGGTTCGGCAGCCCTCTGCTTGGCCGCCCTTGTGTTCGAGGAACCAGCGAGGTTTGAGTTGTTGCGAGCGACAGTCGAGCGGCTGGTTTGCGATCCTTCCATCGCGGTCCGTTCGTGCGTGGCTGAACTCCTTGTGGCCTCCCTCAATGTTGATGTTCCCGTCGCAATCGCATGGTTCAAGGCTCTAATTGCGATCGACGACGCACTTCTCGGGACTCCCCATGTCGAACGGTTTATCCAGTATGCGGGCTATCGGGACTACCCAGCTATCGCTGAAATTGTTCAGCGAATGCTGAAGTCCGCCAACTCATCTGCCGTAGAAGCGGCAGCAAGACAGGTGTCTCTGCTTGCTCTCGACGTCGCCGAAGCTGAGCCGGACGCCGTGCCCGTGCGAACGGGCGATGAGGTAATGAGAAAGGCGGCCGCCAATGTATACGCCGTGAACGTAGCACATCCGACAGTAGGTGAGAGATGTCGGACCCTTTTGATGCCATTCTTTGCTGACCCTTCAAAAGACGTGAGGGACGAGGCGGCAGAGGCTTTTCGACACTTAGCTGAGCTATCCACCGACCAACAGGAATTGCTCCTTTCCGGTTTCCTTGAATCCATCCCGGGACCAGAGGCAATGGAAACGGTTGTCCGCGTAATGGAGGAATCACCCGTGCAACTACCCGATCTTGTCTGCGATCTTCTCGAGAGGGCAGTATCGTTGTATCGAGAGGAGGGTGGCGACATCAGCAAGCGTGGAGCTGCCGTGGCTTTTGAGCTTTCGAAAATCGTCGTCAGGCTTTACGCCCAGACTGAGGACCCACGTATCAAGACGTGCTGTCTGGGATTGATCGACGACATGGAGAAGTACAATTTTTTGGGTCTCGCCGATGAGCTCGTCCGGCTTGATCGTTGAGTTCGCAATGTCCACAAAACCAGCACGGTGCAAATGCTTTGAGAACAACCAGATGCGGACCGAATGGAGCCAAAATGGAGCCATTTCTGAAAATCAGGCGAGGAGAATTCTCGTAACTTATTGAAAACATTGGAGCGGGAGACGGGGATCGAACCCGCGACGTCCAGCTTGGGAAACTGCATTTCGATTGAGAATACAGAATTTAGCGTCTATGGCGTCTATTTCCGTCTATACAGAACATGCAGTTTCACAGAACCGGCCAAAATCGATTTCTTAATGGAGCCAAAATGGAGCCACTCTGGACTGCACACAAATGCAATTCAGGAGACTCTTAACCCTCTCAAGGAAATTGAGCACATGTTCACCTGGCTGCCAGTTTCCCTTCCCGCCCTGGGAAAATCATTTCCCCGAACTCACTGCTCTTCCTCTCGTAGTTGCTGTGACCTTTTTAGCGCGCACTATGCTCTAATACCGCTTGTGAAGTGCCGTGCCTTTTCACTAATTCAGCTGCTGATCCTGAGTGCTCACCTCTTGGCTTCGCCATTCAGTCTTCTGTTAGTCGATTGGTCCGCAGCAGAACGCGCGTTCACTTGCGAGAGCCCGAGCGCACTGCGTGACACCCTTCCGTTTGCCCTCGAGGAAAAGGTTCGGGTGACAGTAGCACTGCGGGCCAACATCGTCACCCAGGAGCTCCCAACGCCCCGTATCCTCGGGTGGTTGCTTCGCCTTCCAGAAACCTGCCTGGGACTCAGGGGTTTCGAGCCTCGGGTCTTCGAACGTCCCCCTCCGCTAAAGCGTTGAGAACGCTGGCTTACCCAATCAGAGTCAGACTTCGCGGAGGCTGTGCATCGAAGAAACGGTGTCCCTCCCAAGACGGGGTCTGGTGTTTGAAAGCGAAGGCGATCGCCTCGCTCTAACTGAGCGCTTTCTGCTTCAGAACGCTTAAGCCGCTCATCGGAGGCATCAGTGCACTTACATCTGATAGATATCATGATAATCGTCGGGTACCTCCTGACGTCGGTCCTCGTCGGCTATTGGGTTTCCAAGCGCGCATCACGGGACATCAAGTCGTATTTCCTTGGCGGCAACGTCATGCCCTGGTATGTGCTGGGCGTATCGGATGCCTCGGGAATGTTCGACATAGCCGGCACGATGTGGCTCGTCTACATCATGTTCGTCTATGGCTTGAAGAGCATCTGGATTCCCTGGCTCTGGCCGGTCTTTAACCAGGTTTTCCTGATGGTTTTCCTGTCGAGCTGGCTGCGCCGCTCGAACGCCATGACGGGCGCGGAATGGATTGAGACCAGATTTGGCAAGGGCAAAGGCGCTCGGCTCTCCCATCTGATCGTGGTCATCTTCGCCCTCGTCAGCGTGGTCGGGTTCCTGTCCTACGCCTTCAAAGGCATCGGCAAATTCGCGGTCACTTTTCTCCCGTGGCAGCTGAGCGCCAATGAGTACGCCCTGATCCTGATGGCTATAACCACCTTCTATGTTGTCAAGGGCGGGATGTTCAGCGTGGTAGTCACCGAGGTTATTCAGTTCTGCATCCTCGCTACTTCCTCGATTGTCCTTGGCATCATCGCGATGAGACGGGTCTCCCCCGAGATGCTCCAGCGCGTTGTGCCGGCGGGGTGGGACAATCCGTTCTTCGGTTGGCGCCTGGACCTCGATTGGTCGGCACTCATCCCGTCTGTCACAACGAAGATCGGCGAAGACGGCTACAGTCTCTTCGGTCTTTTCTTCATGATGCTGCTGTTCAAGGGCTTCCTGCTCAGCGCTGCCGGACCGGCGCCCAACTATGACATGCAGCGCATCCTCTCGACGCGGAGCCCAAAAGAGGCGTCGCTCATGAATATGTGGGTGAACTGCGTGCTGATCTTTCCGCGGTACTTCATGATCACGGGGCTGACTATCCTCGCGCTCGTCTTCTATAGCGACACAATACGCAGCATGGGCAACAACATCGACTTCGAGATGATCTTGCCTTACGCTCTCGACCGTTTCGTCCCCGCGGGTCTTCTCGGCCTGCTGGTAGCCGGACTGCTGGCCGCTTTCATGTCAAACTTCGCGGCCACCGTCAACGCCGCCCCGCCCTACATCATCAACGATATTTATAAGCGCTTCATCAACCCGCATGCCAGCCAGAAGACTTATGTGCGTCTGAGCTATATCGCCTCCCTGGCAGTCGTCATCGCCGGCATCTCCGTGGGGTGGTTCGTCGAGTCGATCGACTCGGTGATCAAATGGATCGTATCGGCCTTGTGGGGCGGCTACACAGCGTCCAATGTGCTCAAGTGGTACTGGTGGCGCTTCAACGGCTTCGGCTACTTCTGGGGCATGGTGACCGGGATCGGATCATCACTGGTGCTCGCCGCGCTCCAGCTTCCAGCCCTCAACTGGTTCCCGGCAATACTGCTGCTCTCGCTCGTTGGGTGCGTGCTCGGCACGCTGCTCACAGCGCCTGAGGATGAAGACGTGCTGAAGTCCTTCTACCGCCGCGTGCGACCATGGGGATTCTGGGGCCCGATTCTTGAGAAGGTCCGTCGGGAAGACCCGACGTTTGAACCGAACAGGGATTTCGGGCGCGACATGTTCAATATCGTAGTCGGAATCTGCTGGCAGACAAGCCTCGTTGCAATACCGGTATTCCTCGTCATCCGAAAATTCAACGCTGTGCTGATTGCCTTGGGTATCGTTGCGGTGACTTCCCTCATTCTGAAATTCACCTGGTACGACAATTTGGACCGGCGTGAGGCTTCGGAGCGAACAACGGGTGTGCCGACCGAATCCGAAACGATCGCAGCAATGAGACAATAAGAGAAAACGCAGCGAGCTCCCTCGCTGGGGCACTTCTTCCCCGGCAATGGGATCTGAAGAAATACCTGGAGGTTCATGTCCGACGAGGAGAATCAACAGCCGGCCAAGCGACTCATAACAGACGCAGACCGGTACGAGCGCGAGGAGACGACCGACCTCAAAGACGAAACTCCGGACCAGCCGAAAGGGTGGCCGCTGCACAGGCGCATACTGATTGCCATGGCCGTGGGAGTAGCGGCGGGAGTAGTCGTCAACGCGCTTGTCGGCGGCAGTAATGAGCGTGTGATATGGGTCATCAGCAACATCACTGAGCCGGTGGGTCAACTGTTTCTTCGGCTGCTCTTGATGATAGTCGTCCCCCTGGTCTTCTCGTCTCTCGTTGTCGGCGTTGCAGGGATCGGCGATATGCGCAAACTGGGCCGTGTAGGTCTGAAGGCTTTTGCCTATACCTTCATCATCTCCGGGATTTCAGTTGCCATCGGTCTGACCCTGGCCAACGCAGTGCGGCCAGGGGATCGCATACCCCCCGCGACCACCGCAGCCCTTGAACAACGTTACGGATCGGACGCCGCCAGGCAAGTGGAGGAAGCTCAGAGGACCGGCGGGACCGATTCGGCAATGATGCAGGTGGTGAAGTCTCTCGTTCCCTCCAACCCGATCGCGGCCCTGGCGGGGGTGCCGGAAAATCCCAGCCGGGCGACTACCGGGGGGACACCGAACATGCTTCACCTGATGTTCTTCGCGCTCACCATTGGTGTGGCCGTCACGCTGATCCCGGCCTCGGTGGTCGCCCCTTTCCTGCGCGGAATGGAAGCCCTTTATGAGATCTCCGCCAAAATCATAGACCTGATCATGAAATTCGCCCCGTTGGCGGTTGCATGCCTGCTCTTCAATAACACGGCACGTTTCGGCCTGGACCTGCTGGGTGCATTAGCCTGGTTTGTGCTCACAGTGCTTGCCGGATTGGCGATCCATATGTTCGGCGTCTATTCACTGTCCGTCTATTTCCTCTCGAGAATCTCCCCCCTCGATTTTTTCCGTCGTATCAAGACCGTGATGCTGACCGCTTTCTCCACGTCCTCGTCAAACGCGACTTTGCCAACGGCCCTGCGCGTTTCGGAGGAAAACCTCGGCGTTCCGCGAGACATCAACAGCTTTGTCTTGACAGTGGGGGCGACCGCCAATCAGAACGGAACGGCCCTTTACGAAGGCGTCACGGTCCTTTTCCTGGCGCAGCTTTCCGGAGTTGATCTCACAATTGGACAGCAGATCATGGTCGCTTACCTTGCTATTCTCGGCGGTATCGGCACAGCGGGAGTGCCCTCGGGGTCAATTCCGTTCATCGTGCTGGTTTTGGCAACCATCGGTGTCAATCCAGCCTTGATCGCGATCATTCTGGGTGTGGATCGAATCCTGGACATGTGCCGCACGACCCTAAACGTGACAGGCGACCTCACTGCTGCAACCTATGTGGCCAGATCAGAGGGCTACGACTTGCTCGGTCCCTCGCCCAGAAGAATGCCGGTGAAGTTGCTTTAACCGTTTTTCAGCAACCTATGATCTAATAATGCTGTGAGGTACCGTGCACTCGGACTGAGCCTACTTATCGTCCTCATTGCACACCTCTGCGCCTCGCCCTTTTCGATCCTGTATGTCGGCTTGCCGGCGTCAGGGGCAAAGACCCCCACGTGCCAGACGGCCTCCGCTCTCCGGGAGACGCCCCCCCTTGCCCTTGAGGAAAAAGTCCGCGTCAAGACCTTCTCAGTAACGGCGCGGACAGAGGTCATCGTACAGGATGTGTCCGCAGCTCGCCCTCTCCGGTGGGTGCATCGCCTTCCCAAAACGTGCCTGGGGCTTAGCGGCTTCCAGCTGACGGTATCCGAACGCCCTCCTCCGTCTCGCGTCTGAATACGGCGTTTTCTGAAATTCAGAGACTCAGACATTGCGAGGAGTGTGTCCCATGGAAGGAACACATGTATCTTCAGAGGCGGAGAGTTCCACTCTGTTCGAGAGCTACGCCCGCCTGAATGAGCCGTTCTCCTGGGCTCGCTTGGGCCGGCGATTGACTGGATCCGCTGGGATCCACCTGGTCATCATCGCGTTCGGCGTCACTGTCTTCTACTACTCGGTACCCGAGATGGCGGATAGTCGACTAGTAGCGATGGTGCCGTCCTATCTCATGGACTTCCCCATAGTCGGCGGCGACGAGGGTGGGGGTGGCGGGGGAGGCGGGAAAGGGGAAAAGGAGCCACCCAACAAGGGAGATGTTCCCCCAGCCGTCGAGACTCAGCTTTCGCCGCCGGAAATCAATCCGCCGGTGGTCCCCGATAAGGTCGAGGACCCGGTTCCAGACCTGCCTGACCCATCGCTGACAATACCGACGATTCAGGCCCCCATCGATTTCCCGGCCAAGTTGAACATGAAATACGGAGACTTTCTGGCGCCATCTCCTACTGGGTCTTCGGGCCCCGGGCGGGGCGGAGGCATTGGGACCGGTGTCGGCTCCGGAGTTGGATCAGGTTCAGGTCCAGGCTTTGGTCCGGGAAGCGGCGGCGGGTTCGGCGGGGGTCATGGAGGCGGAGTAGGCAGCGGCGAGGGCCCGTACATCATGGGAAGTGGGGGCGTCACAGACCCGGTCATCCTCACGCAGACCCTCCCCCATTACACCAACGACGCGATTCGAGCCAAGGTGCAGGGGATCGTCTTGCTGCAGGGAATCATCAGACGAAACGGGATGGTCACGGACGTGAGCGTTATCCGTGGCCTGGGCTACGGGCTGGATGCCGAAGCGATTAGCTGCGTTATGAAGGAGTGGAAGTTCAGGGCCGGATTAGTGAACGGTAGGCCCGTGGATGTGCTTGCCACTATAGAAATCACGTTTAATCTTCGCTAGGAGAACCATCGATCATGGAATTGGACAAAATTGTAGTAATCGTTCTGATCGCCATTTCGGTAATCGCGATCGTGTACCTGCAGCGCCGCTCCAAGCAATAGGAGTGAATCGGTTATGCCGGACGAAATCATGGCGGTTCTCGACCATGCGTTGGTCGTAGCTCTGTGGGTCTTTCTGCTTGCCTTTTTCGCTTGTTTGCTTGGTTCATTCCTGTCTTTGAGGTGGAGGAACAAGAAGACCATCCGGGGCCTGCAAGACCGTTTCAGGAAGGAGAAACCGGGTCAGTCTGTGAATGCCGAGACCCTAAGGGCGTGGCGTTCCTACCTGGCCAGGTGGGACAGACCGGGGGCCGGGCTCCGGTCCGCTTTCTGCTCAGCACACCTCGCTTGCATGGTTCTCGCCTGGTTCTGCTTCAGCCCCTGGACCCGCATCGCCACTGTTTCCCACGAGCCACCCCTTCGGGTGACCTGGCTTTACGTCGAGCCGACGCCGGAGGGATACCGGGTCGAGGGTGACGTCTGGAACCAAAGCGAAGGTGAGGTCTGGGCGCGTGCCGGGGTGATTCTTCTTGATGCATCGGGCAAACAGGTCGGTGGAGAGACCGCCGCGATCCAGCCGCCAGGACTTCGCCCAATGGAGAAGGGAATCTTCGAAATTTCGGTCCGGTCTTCCCCAGGGGCGGCACGGTTCGCTCTTCAGTTTCTTGGCAACCATGGCAGGGCTTTGAGATATGCGAAAGGATTCCCAGAGATCCTGTCGAAACCGGGCACCAAGCGATCACGTGACGAGCGAGGCACACGGCGAACCACACATATAGGAGTGATCGGAAGGCGGGCTCTTCGCTAAACCTGACAAATTTCAAACCGCATGACACCGATCCTAATACTGTCGACGTTCTTTGCATACACGGCGTTGTTGTTTGCCGTGACTTGGCTGACCGCGCGCAAGGCCGATAACGAGAGCTTTTTCCTGGGCAACAGAAACTCCCCCTGGTACGTCATCGCCTACGGAATGATAGGCGCCTCTCTGTCCGGCGTTACGTTCATGTCGGTGCCGGGCTGGGTAGGCACTTCTCAGTTCACATACATGGTGATGGTGCTGGGCTACCTGGCGGGTTACGCCGTTATTGCCACCGTCCTGATGCCCTTGTACTACCGGTTGAACCTGACCTCGATCTACGCGTATTTGGAACAGCGGTTCGGATTCTGGTCTTACAAAACGGGCGCGTCGTTCTTTCTGGTCTCGCGAATCATCGGTGCTTCTTTCCGGATGTTCCTCGTAGTGAATGTCCTGCAGCTCTTCGTTTTTGATGCCTGGGGAATGCCCTTCTTTCTCACGGTCACTCTTTTTATCGCCTTGATTCTTCTGTACACCTTCAAGGGAGGCATCAAGACGATCATATGGACCGACACTCTGCAGACGACGTTCATGTTGCTGGCTGTCATCCTGTCCGTCTACTTTATCGCTGCGGAACTGAATCTTGGCTTGAGTGATCTCGTATGGCGTGTTCTCCACGGCGAGCACTCACGGGTCCTCGTGCTCGACTGGCATGACAAACGCTTCCTTTTGAAGCAATTCCTGGGCGGTGTCTTCATCGCCATTGCGATGACGGGGCTGGACCAGGAGATGATGCAAAAGAACCTGAGCTGTCGCAGCTTGCGCGACGCCCAGAAGAACATGTTCTCGTTCAGCTTCGTCCTGGTCATCGTCAACTGGCTCTTCCTGACCCTGGGTGCGGTTCTCTACTTCTACGCCGACCAGAAAGGAGTGCCCCGCCCCCAGCAGACGGACGATCTCTTCCCAGTGATCGCGCTCCAGCACTTGGGCCCGGTGGCCGGGTTGGTTTTTGTCCTTGGGCTCATATCCGCTGCCTATCCAAGCGCTGACGGGGCGCTGACTTCACTCACCACGTCGTTCAGCATAGATATCCTAGGACTCAAAAAGCGAGCCGACCTTTCTGAGAAGGAGGTTGCCCGTATCCGGCAGATTGTCCATTTCAGTCTCGCCGTCGTCCTCCTTGGCGTCGTCTTCGTTTTCCGACTGGTCAACGACCGCGCGATTATCGATAAGCTCTTTACTGTGGCAGGTTATACGTATGGCCCTTTATTGGGGCTGTACGCATTCGGTCTTTTCACGCGCCGGCAGATTCGCGACCATCTGGCTCCCTTCGTGGCCGTAGTTTCGCCGGTCATCTGCTTCGTCCTCAGTGAATTCTCCCAGCAGTGGTTCGGCGGCTACACGTTTGGTTTCGAGCTTCTCATCCTGAACGGGATTCTCACGGGAACGGGGCTCATGTTGATCTCCCGGCGGGCGGAACCTTCCACACTTCCTGAATGCTCCGGGAAACCGACAAACCAGGAGGTCCTTGAAGGGACGAGTCGCTGAAGAAAATACCAGGGTAGGGATGTCTCGCCAAGAACTCGCCGAAATGAGTCGGCGGGAAAGAGTTTAGTTACAACTACATGCGGACCAATTGGAGCCAAAATGGAGCCACTCGTGCAAATCAGGCGAGGAGAATTCCCGTAACTTATTGAAAACATTGGAGCGGGAGACGGGGATCGAACCCGCGACGTCCAGCTTGGGAAACTGGCTGTCGATTGAAAATAAAGAATATAGCGTCTACGGCGTTGATCGGTGTCTATACAGAACACCCAGTTACCAAGCACCCGCCAAAATCGATTTCTTAACGGAACAGAAATGGAACAGAAACGGTCTTCGGTACCCTCTGGATTCGGTCCGACCAGGTCGGACCCGCAGGGACCCCCTGGGGGACCCCCTGGGGGGCCCCCTGGGGGGTGCACACCAGTCACCGATTTTCCCTTATTAGTTTAGATACGCCGTTGGCCTAACTTAGGCAACACACCCTTGTTTGCCGTCAGGCTTCAGTTTCGACCGAAGCAACTAGCTTTTGACCAGACCGGCGGCTTGTCTCTGCTTTTCGCAGCCAGCAAGTCCTTCTTCTCCTCCTTCCGAGTGAGGATCGGAAAGATTGCATGCCTCCCGACATCTAACAAACCGTCCTGAAGCGGGCTTGAATGGAGTCCCCTCCTGCTTAGATCGCCGTAAAGGTCGACATGCTCGATTGGTGCCAGACTGGCCTGACGCTCTTTTGCATTTGGGCGACACGGCCCCTGTACGAGATTCATTGGAAGAAAAGCCGGAAGGCGTTATCCTGTGCTAGAGGCATATGGCAAAGGCAAGAGCGAAAGAAAAGCTCAGCATCGCTCGTCGGCACCTGAACCGTGTTCCTGCGGCTTGGGACACGCCGAACTCGCAGCCGATCTGCAGAAACATCATGGCCTTCCCCCGGTAGAGCAGTTGCTTCGCGACCTAAACGAAGCGCGGAAGGCCGTCGCATATGGGGACGTTACGATTTTGTGGCAATGTCTAGCGATTCTACTTCGGCAGTTGAAGCGGGTGGTAGAGGCTTTGAGCGCCGTCGACCGTGATGATCTGGCCGGTCATATGAGAGGCCTCGTCAGAGGCCAGATAGGCGACTAGATGAGCATGATCTTCCTCCGTCGCCATGCGGCCTGCCGGGATGAGCGAGACCATCGCATCCAGGTCCAGCCCACGCCCTTTCGCCGATTCGCTCAGCATGTCCGTCCAAGTCATGCCCGGACATAGGCAGTTTACAGTGATACCGTGAGGAGCCATTTCAACCGCCAGGCACCTGGTAAAGTGGATGGCGGCGGCCTTGGCCGAGCAATACGCTATCTGGTTCGTTCGAACGATAAGACCGGCGATTGATCCGATGTTCACGATCCTTCCCCGGCGGCGCGGGATCATTCGCTGAATGGCCGCCTGCGAACAAAGAAAGAGTCCTTTGGCGTCTACCTCGAACGGTCCATCCCAGGCATCCTCGCTCAAGTCGGAAGTCGGCCCATGACTAAAGGCCCCGGCGTTGTTCACCAGCAACCAGAGGGGGCCGAGCTCTTCCTCCACTCGGCTTATCATCGCCTGAACTTCCTTGGCGGAACATACGCTTGCCGGCGTGGAGCAGGCGCGAAGGCCATCGGCGCACAAGCTTTCGGCCGTCTGATCCGCCGCATCAGCGTTCAGGTCGTTGATCGCGACGAGCATCCCCCGGCTCGCCAGCAGTCGGGCTGTCGTCTTTCCAATTCCCCTCCCTGCCCCCGTCACCAATGCGACCCTGCCCCGAAGCCCGCCACTATTTTCCTGAGTTGCAGCCGCATTCCGGAGGTCACTCATGCACTCCCTCCAGCAGAAGAATCGCGTCCTCCCAATGACCTGGCGTCGAGAACAGTTCCGTCCGATTGTCGGGAAAGTTCTTGCCATTGTGATTGCCGCTCAGAAAAACACCCGCCTCCTGACGCTTCCCCGTCGCAGGATAGATCCAGGTGGCTTTGGCGTATTTGGCGGCTATCTTGGACATATAGAGGAACACGTTGCATTGTGATGAAAGATATACCAGTACGCAATCCCCGGTGGCCGAGCGCATAGCCGAATTCAGCGTGCGCTCACTGCCGACTCCTGTGGAGAACACCGACTGGTCGGGAATCAATTCCCACCATTTCAGGCCGGCCAGAATCTGCTTCATCAGGACGACCTGAGCCGCGCCCGGCGAATCCAATGTTCTTTCCCACTCCGGCTGCATCCGCCACATCTGATTCTGGCCGTAGGTGTGGGACCCTCCGGCCATTACCGACCACCAGGCCTGCCGCCGCACGATCAGGGGCGTAATCGGACCGGTGGGATACTCGGGCCCATCCTCATATGCGCCCTCACACATCACCGTTGGCTTGACTGGAGAAAGCTGCATATCCGAGATAACGGCGGGATAGATTTCATGCCAATCGCACCAGGTCTGAAGCATGTTGAAGTCCAGCCAGTCGTCCGTATGGAAATACTGCGAGGAGGAGCGCCCGCCGCAGGGATGAAAAGTAATCAGATGAGCTCCCTGGTCTCCCTCGCGCAGCCCACGGGCCAGTTCCCGGTACTCCATTTCAAACCCCGCGGCTGCGCGGTCTCCACCGTTAACCCAGATGATGTTGGGGGCGTTCCGATAACGGGTGCCTACCCAACGCCCGTACTGGCGGGCATTGCCCTGGTTGATGACCTTGCTGTCATTGACAAACCCTCCGCTCGTGGGCAACAACGCCAGAATGAGTCCCTGCCTATTGGCGAAGTCAACGAGATGGTCGACGTGCCTGAAAAAGGCATCGTTCGGGGTAGCGGGATCGTTGTTGAGCCAAGGCAAATGACCGTCGGGGTTGGGACGGGGACTTTCGTGGTTTCCTCCCCCGCTTCCCCAAATCAAAGTTGAATGAATCACTGTGAATCCCTGGGTCGCCCGGCGTTTCAGATAGGCTTCCGCCTGGCTTGACGAGTATCTGGTAAAAAGGGGCCAGGCGGTATCCCCAAGCCAGAAGAACGGCTTGCCGGTCCGGTCGATAAAATAGCGACCGTTGGGACTGACCTTGATCGGACCCGGGACTTCGGCCCAAGCCACAACCGACAGCGCTGATGTCAGAAGAATGAAGAGAAACGGTGCAAAATGACGTCGCATAAGTTCAAACCGTAATGGGGTAACGCTCCGCTTCATAAAGAGCCATTTATTTAGTCAACCGGCGCCTGAGTTTCGAGCAGCAACAGCGCATCCTCCCAATGATCCGGAGTGGCGAAGTGGGCCACGGCTCGGTCTGGAAACGGCCTCCCGTTGTAGTTGCCCGTCGGGTAGGCGCCAATCTCTTTTTGCTCCCCGGTGATCGGGCTGATCCAAAAAGCCTTGACCTGCTTGACTTTGAGTTTCTCCAGATTGACGAAGACGTGGCACTGGGAGGATAGATAGATCAGGGCGCTGTCTCCTTTCCTGGCGCGAAGCGCGGTATTCAGCGTTCTCTCACTGCCGACGCCGGACAGGAAAAGGCCCTGGTCGGGGACCATCTCCCACCATTTGACCCGGCTGAGGATCTTTCGCATCATGCAGACCTGCTCCGCGCCGGAAGTATCGAAGGTCGAGTCCCACCCCTGTTCCATCCGCCACATCTGGTTCTGCCCGTACGTGAACGAGCCTCCCGCCATTGCGGCCCACCAGGCTTGCCGGCGCACGATGAGGGGAGTGATCGGCCCGCGGGGGTATTCCGGGCCGTTTTCATAAGCGGGCTCGGCCAGGACCACGGGTTTTGCAGGAGTCAACAGGGCGTCCGAAACCACCGCCCCGTATATTTGAGGCCAGTCGGTCCACGTCTGAATGCTGTTGTAGTCGAGCCACTTCTCCTCGTGAAAGTACTCGGAAGAGGAGCGCCAGCCGCTCGGATGATAGGTAATCAGGTGTGTTCCCCCGTCGCCCTCCCGCAGTCCCAGAGCCAATTCCCGGTAGACCTCTTCGTATCCCAACGGGATTCGATCTCCGCCGTTCACCCAGATGATATTGGGACGATCTTTATAGCGGTTGCCCAGCCAGCGTCCGTAGGTGCGGGCATTTTGAAGATTGATGATCCGGGAATCCACCACGTAATAGCCCCAGGTCGGCATCACGGCCAGGACCAGGCCTTGCTGATTGGCAAAGTCAACGAGGTAATCGACGTACTTGAAGTACGCCTCGTTGGGAGTGGAGGGATCGTTGTTCGTCCAGGGCCTTTCGCCTTTGGGGTTGGACAGCGGAATCTTGCTCTCCATGCCGCTGCCCGCGCCCCACGCCAGGACTCCCTGGATCACGCTGAAGCCTTTGGCCGACCTGTTCTTCAGGTAAGCTTCGGCTTGCGCTTGTGAGTATTGAACGAAAAGAGGCCAGGCGGTGTCACCCAGCCAGAAAAAGGGATTTCCACTTTGGTCGACGAAGTGCCGCCCATTGGCGCTGACCTTGACGGGTCCGTTTACCGTCGCACCCAGGTTGGAATCAACCAGGACGAGCATGAACAGCGCCAGGATCCAAAAGTATCGGGTTTTCATCTTCGACGCCTCAGGTAAAGGACTGCCGGTCCTGCGAAGGCAGGAGCAAACTCAATCCAGCCCTCGCCTCGAATCGCCTTTCCCGGCTTCCCTTGATTCTGTGCCGGATTGAACCATTCAAGATCATATTCGCCGGGCGGCAGAAACACGTGAAACGGGCCAGTGACAGGTTGAAAGAACAGATACTCTTCCCCCTCCGCAGCCAGGCAGTAGCTGGTCGAGGAAAGATCGTTTCGCGGCGCCATCGCGGCCAGGTTCATCCTTTGTGCATAGAGTCTTGTCTGTCCCATCGCCTGGCGAGCCGAGACCAAGCCGGGAGTGTCTCGTTCGATCGGGTCCATGAAAATCGGATTGAGCCCCCGCAGGAAGCTCTTCCACACCCAGACGGAGTCCCCGCCGATCCCCCACAGATGATCCGTGTCAGACAAGAGGACCTTGTCACCGGCCGCGGCGGGCGGATTGTCTTTGTAGCCACCCTCATCATTCGGAGAGATCCAGTCAGCCGGGCTCTTGAAGAGGTCGACGTTCTTGCCGTTTTCAGTTTTGGCCCATTGGAAAGTCATGCCGACCGGATGTTGCCTGGGACGCTTGCTTTCTTCGCTCTTGATGAGCTCAACCATGTGGTACTGCCACTCGGTTGAGAAGGCCCCGGACTCGTTGCTGATTTCGAAAAGAACATTGTCCAGGTCATTCACCGAGTCAATCACTTTTCTGACGTACGCTTCCTGCAGGGCGGTAATTTCGGGAATCTTGAGAGTGTGCACTTCTGAACCCGAACCATCCTTGTTCGGATCGCCATCGATGCCGTTCACGTTGTTGGCCGGGTTGAAAGGATGGCCGGGCCAGGGGTCGTCGGCGCCGCCCGTCTTGTTCTCGATGCTCCAGCCTTCAAAAAGCATGACAGCCACGTAGATGCCACGGTCCCGTGCCGTCATGACTCTCGACCGAAGGCGCTCAAAGTAGTCAGGGTTGAACTGCGTCAAATCGAACTTCGCCGCGCCATCCAGCGCTGTGCCAGGACCGGTCCTTTGGAACGGCAGCGGGTGGACAAAGGAGTCCCGGCCGCGCCGCCTACCCCTTGAGTGCTCCCACACCCAAAGGCGCGTGAAGTTGTGGTTGCGATCCGCCAGGAATGTCAGGAAAGCCGGATAATCAAAAGGCTTCGGCGGATCACCGGCGCTGAAGTCCTGAAACACCGACCACGTGTGCGAGCCAGTCAGGTAGACCGCCTTCCCGCTTCCGTCGGTAAAATAACGGGGATTATGCGGATGGACGCGGAGGGGACCGCTGATTGACGGCTGCCCTGTGTCAGCTGAAAAAACCAGGCAACAAAAACTTGCAGCAAACAACAAAAAGGAAAAAAGACGCAGACAACGCTTGATAAGCATGATCCCTCGGCAACTTGTATGACATCTTATATCTTACCGGATTTATGGAAAAAGTGACGGCTTTTTTTGGCCTTCGTATTTTGGTTGAGAGTTCTTTTTGGAGTGCGGCCGGAGTGGGGCGGCAACGAGACTTCTCCTTGCATGAACTTTGGATAACAACCGAGCGCGAACGTATTGAGGCATCCAGGACTGGCGGGTTTCCAACCTAGGGTGGGTTTCGAACCCGCCCGATGCTTATTCAGGGCGGGTTGAAACCCACCCTACGTTGGACCGCTGCCGACTCACCACCGCCCGCGATTCCTGCAATTGGCTCGTTAATAACAGTTAATTACCCTTTACCATACATAAGACCATTTACAGCCTCTGGGTCGTTGGTAATACGTCGTACCGGCGCCCGTTGCTTAAGGCTGCGCCTCGAAGCTAAGTCTGTTATTAGCATTTCGACGGGGAGGAGGCCGGTTTTTAAAGAAGGTTTTTGAACCGAACTCAGGCATTCGCACTTACGTATTCACTCGCCGGTAGTCGTGTCCTGCTGTGAGTAAACCCGAGCCGTACAGCAGGCTTGATACTTGACGAAGGAACAAGCTATGAAACGGCCATATCTCTTGACGTGTGTCGCTCTCAGTCTCTGTCTAGGCATCGGACTCTCCGGCTCTGTTCGGGGCGCCGTCACGACGCCGCCGACAGTCAAGCTCAAGGATCACATGCGAGTTCCCTGGACTCGCAACAGCGAGAATTTCATTCGCCGCTGGCTCGTCCTCGGACCGTTTCCCGGGTCTGGACTGAAGACAGACTTCCTGCTTGACCGAGGCGGCGAAGCCGCAGTTCAGCCGACCGAGGGCTTGGAGCAAAAACTGCCCGACGGGACAACTCGCAAATGGCAACTGAAGACGTGCTGGAACGACTTCCTGAATCTGCCCGAGTCCTTCGGAGATCCCAAGGACGATGCCGTCGCTTACGCCTTTGCCAAGATCAATCGCACCAATGCGGGGAAGGCTCTTTTTTCGCTGGGGACTGACGAGGGAATCTGTGTTTGGGTCAATGGAAAGCTGGTGTTCGAGCGGGAGGAACTGCGGTCAGCGACGCCCGACGAGGACCAACTCGAATTGGATATGAACGCCGGAGAGAACACACTGCTCATCAAGGTAAGCCAACACTCTGGACCTTGGGGATTTTACGCGCGCGTGCTTGAACCGGGCACGGTCCTCGCTCGCAAGGTGGAAATCGGTCCTTGGCTCGCGAAAATGGCGGCCACCTCGCTTACGGTCAAAACGGACATCGGGCGGGAACGCGCCGACGTCGAGGCGGTCAAGGTCGAAGTGGTCGCGCCCGGCGGCAAGGTGGTTTTCTCGAGGAGCGCGAGTCGGGGGGCTGTGATTGACATTGACGCCGCCTGCTGGGCCGACGGGCCGTACGAAGTGCGGTGCACCACGCATACACTCGTCGGTCATCTGTACGTCACCCATCTCCCTTGGTACAAGGGGAACGCTCTTGCCAAGGCGCGTGACCTTGCGGCAGTCGCGGCGAAGGCTGACTCCTCCAAGCCGGAAGGCTCCACGCTCAAGATGCTGGCGGAAATGGTTGATGACCGACTGGGAGTGAAAGTAGCAGATGCCAAAGGAAACCCATGGTCGAAAATCCATTCTCCGCTCATGGAATTCGACGAAATGATGCTCGAAGCCAAAGGCCAGACCGGGCGCATCCGGCCTCACGGGTTCGTCCGCCTGGCCTACCGGGACCAAGTCGACGGCTCTCCTCAGTTTTGCCGCGTCTATCTTCCGCCTGGGTATGATCCGACTCGCAAGTGGCCGCTTGTTGTTCAGCTCCACGGCTACAACTCCGCCAACCCGGTTTACGTCCGCTGGTGGGCCGTCGACAGTCGCCACCCGGCTATCGACGCGGAGTTTTCCAATCACCAGGGAGTGATCTACATGGAAGCTCATGGTCGCGGCAACACGGAATACAAAGGCATCGGCGATTCGGACGTCGTCCGTGTGATCGCAATGGCCAGGCAGATGTTCAGCGTCGACGAAGACCGTGTTTACCTTACCGGCGAGTCTATGGGTGGCTGGGGCACATGGAGTGTCGGAACCCGCCATCCCGACCTTTTCGCAGCCATCGCGCCCGTTTACGGAGGGGCCGATTACCATTCCCGGATGTTCGAGGAGGAGTTGGCGAGCCTCTCAGAGATCGACCGCTTCCGGCAGGAAAAGTGGAGCAGTTGGGCGATGGCGGACGGTCTTTTGAACGTCCCGATCTCAATTCATCACGGCGATCAGGACGATACGGTGAGCGTCGAGTACTCGCGCTGGGGGACGAGACTGCTCCAGCGTTGGGGCTACGACGTGCGATATCACGAGATCCCGGGGGCCGGACACGAGTTTCTTGACGTCATGAATGAGAACATCGAGTGGTTCCTCAAGCATCGACGCAATCCCAACCCGCGCCACGTCCGCATCCGCTCAGCCGAGCTTCGCTATGCCTCGGCCTACTGGGCGCGTATCAACCAGGCGATCAGTCCACTCGCGTTCATGGTCCTAGACGCAGAGATCATCGGTCCCAACACGCTACGGCTCGATACTCAGAACATCTCCGATGTCACCCTGGCCCCTTCGAAAGTCCTCGTCGATCCGGACAAGCCCCTGACGATTGTTTGGAACGGTGTCACTCATCGGATCGAGCCCCGACAAGGCCAAGTGCGGCTGAGCGCTGAAGGGTACAGCCCGGCCCCCCTGCATAAGTCCGCAGTCCTGCCCGGCACGATGTCCGATGTCACCCTCACTCCGTTCGCCATCGTCATCGGGACGATTTCCAGGGACCCGGAGATGGTCGAAGTGTGCCGGCAGAAGGCGGAGAAAGTGATCCAGAGCTGGCGTAACGACCAGAAACAGGCGCCGCGGGTATTTAAAGATACCGAGATCAGCGACGCAGATATGGCACGCTACTCCTTGATCCTCTTTGGCGGACCCGAGGCGAATGCAGTGACGGCGAAACTCGCCGATAGACTGCCGCTCAAGATCGAGGCCGAATCCGTCACAATCGACGGCAAGGTTTTTGAGGCAAGGGACGCCGCTGTTCAAATGGTTTACCCGGACCCGCTCAACGCCGAACGTTACGTCTTGGTGCTGGCAGCTACATCGGCGGAAGGCATGCGTTTCTGTGAGCCAGGTGATGTTGAAATCACCGATTGGGACTTTGTCGTGACAGATGGCCGCCTCCCGTCCTCAGACCAGCGTGGCTCCGCATCTGATCTGAGAATTGTTTCCGGGATGTTCGACTCGAACTGGAGAAGGAGTGACCAACTGACGATTGTCGGAAATTCGAAAGCACGCGCCTCGGCCTGCTCGGTCCGTATTCCCAAGGAGGACTTGCGCGTCGATCGAAAAGCTTTTGCTACATACGTCGGCCGGTACCAGATGGAACACGGGCCGGTACTGGTAGTAACGCTGGACGGCGCCCGCCTGATTATTGCGGCCGAGGGAGAGGATGGGCGGTTCGAGCTTATTCCGGAATCGCTTTCCGACTTTTTCCTGCGAGAGCACGACTTTCGGCTCGCCTTCGTGAAGGACGCGAGCGGCAAAACGACCGGCATGGCCGGCACTCAGGTTGTCAACAGCCACGGAATCAAAAGCGTGCGCGCGTTTACGGCGAAGAAGATCGAGTGACCAGGCCATTGCCGGCTTAAAAGGAAAGACAAAATGAAACTCATCGTCCTTTTTGCCCTTTTGACATCGGTTAACGCGCTTGCTCTCGGCCTGAACCAACCGGCGCCTATCATAGACGTGCATATGCATGCCCTTCCCGCAAATTCTCAGGGTGCTCCACCAGTGGGGCTCTGTGCGCCGCCCAAGGGCTACCCGGCTGCCGACTCAGGCAGCACGTGGGCTGACACATTTACCTCGTTCACAAAGAATCCACCTTGCATTCGTCCGCTTCAGTCACCCATGACCGACCGGGAGCTCATGGAGCGAACACTGGCAATCATGAAGCGGCGCAATGTTACAGGCGTGGCCAGCGGGCCATTAGTGAAGCAATGGCGCAAAGAAGGCGGTGATCGCATCATTCCGGGTCTGCTTTTCACGCTCGGCCCTGAGGCGCCATCGGTCGATAGCCTGCGCGCTTCCTTCAAGAGTGGCGAATACGCTTTTCTTGGGGAAATTGCGCTTCAGTATCAGGGGATTGAGCCGGGCGATCCCCGCTTCGAGCCTTACCTCAAACTTGCCGAGGAAGGGGCGAGTAACCAGGAAAGCAAATAGGGTGTGAATCGAATCGACATGAATCTCCTCGCTGACTTGTATGACATCCTATATATTACCGAAAATCGAAGCGAGACCGTGCTTTTTTGCGAGGTTAGAACATCCACGAACGAACACGAACACTACGGACAAGCCGGTGAAATCTGTTAGCGCAGACAGTCGGCAGGAGTCGAAGGCGCATGGTTTCCTTATTCCTCGACAGACTGTATGACATCCTATATATTACCGGAAGCAAGACGAAAAAGTCGGCGCCTTTTTCTCAAACAAGAGCACAAGTTGGGGCGCAAGCGTTTTGGAGGCGCGGCGGTAACGAGGAGCCCGATGCTTGTGCGTGAAGGTCCTTCGCCGGAGACTGAAGGAGGCAAGATGGCTGGACGTCGGTTGTTTGTCGTAACGGCGATGGTTCTCTCCGTGGCGTGCATCTCGAGCGTCGACGGGCAATCGGAGCAAACCGCAAATCTCTCTGGTTTGCCTTGGAAATCCGGTTCGCATGTCGCCAATGAGCTTGACAAGCATCTCGCTTTTGGCAATTGGCGCGGGCGCGCCAACGACGTCATCAACGTCTTTACCGATCGTTCAAGCTGGGCCAGCATTACGCAGCCGGGCTGGACGATCGACAACATGAAGGGTTTTGCCGGACAGTTGGTTATCAGCCAGCCTTTGTGGCCGGAAGGGAAGGGAGACAGCGCCCCCTGCGCCTCCGGCGCTTACGACGAATACTGGAAGGCCTTCGGACGCTGGCTCGTCCAGAAGAACCGCGGCGATTCGATTGTCCGCCTGGGGTGGGAGGGCAACGGGGACTACATGTATTGGAGCGTGACCGACGCCGATCTGGTCAACGCCAACTGGAAGGCGTGCTGGCGGCGGTGCGCCCAGGCCATTAGATCGGCCGCTCCCAGCGTCCTGCTCGAATGGACCATAAATGGCCACGGGTCGAGCACCTATGGCGGGCATCATCCGTATGATGTCTACGCGCATCCCAATGTCTATCCGGGTGACGATGTGGTGGACGTCATCGGCATCGACTCCTACGACCAATATCCTTCGGTTCGAAAAGCCGGTTGGGAAGCCCACTGTTCGGCCGGAAACGCCGGTGTGTGTAACGCCATCGCCTTTGCCCGGCAGCACGGCAAGAAAGTCGCGGTCGGCGAGTGGGGGATAGCCGTGCGCGACACCGTGAACGGCGGAGGCGACGACACGGAGTATGTCCAGAGGATGTTTGACACATTCGTGGCCAACCAGGACATTCTGGCCTACGAAGGCTACTACAACGCTCCGTTGTCGATTGAACCGTATAATCTGGGCTCGGGCATTTGTCCCGAGACTGGTTCCGTCGACGGACCGGAAGCTTCCGCGCTCTATCGACGACTGTGGAGCCGCGGTCCGGTTGATGGCCGAGCCCGGCGCCGCCCCGGCAGGAAAGACTACGATCCCGGTTATCCAACCCGATTTCTCCCTGATAGAATCGCCGGAATCGATTATGCGAAAACTTGCTCTCAACTGGATGGTCGGGCCTACTAACAGCGAGGCCACGGAACCCGAGAAGTTCGTCCGGGCGACGGTCCCCGGGGCTGTTCAGATCGATTGGGCGGCAGCTGTGGTGCGGCGGCAATGAGTTGTTCAACAGCTGGTCGCGGATGACCGATCAGGACTTGGCATTGCGTCTGCTCGATCGGAATACCTTAGATCTTGACCCCAGTCGCCCTTTCATCATGACTTCCCCGCTGATGGGTTGGGCGCACGGCGGATATCAGTTCCGTCGCAAGAACGGAAGCGAAGTCTTTCAGTACTTCTCCAACGCACGAAACACCGCCTACACCGAATTCGGCGTTCCCGGACCGGCCGGCGTGAATTTCCTGAGGAGGATATTGCCGACCGAAGAGCTGTTTCCGCCCCGATCAGGGACTCACTGGCAGCACCGCCATGCGTTCCGTGCCTGGGACGGTTCGCCCGATTCCTGGCTCGAGTTATGGTGCATCGAGCATTACTTCGGAAAGCCCGCCTCGCTTGAGCAGCTGGTCGAATGGAGACAATGGCTACAATGTGAGGGTTTGAAATGCATCTTTGAAGAAGCCCGGCGCCAGAAACCGCTAATCTACCGTGATCCGGTCGACGAAAAGCAGGCAATGCAAAGCTGCAAGCCAGCCGTCAGTTACGGCTGGGACTTCTATCCGTCTGGTTCCGCACGCTCTCTCCTGGGAAGATCCTGACAACGCTCACTTCCCAAACAGCCGCAACAAGCCGCCAATCACGCTGGAAATCAACCGGCGCGACATCTTCGCCAAGGGGTCAAACTGGGTCGGTCCCGACATATTTCCAGCCGGACATACAGACAGGCCCGGACTTGCGAACCTGCAATACCAGGCCCTATGGCACACTCTGCGGGGGAACCGCGGAGAGCATGTTCGCTCCCCCGAACAGTTCCTGCGCCACGATCGGGCCACTGGCCGATATGGTGATCGACCCGCCGATCTGACCGTCACTGGACGGGACCACCTCGGGAAGGACCCTGGCCAGCCGGGTGCCCGGCGCGAGCGTGAACGTGGCTTGTCCGGCGGTTTCCCCCTGCGCGGTGGCTACGAGGATCGTCACCTGGACGGGTTCGCTCCCGGGGTTGTACAGCGCCAGGCCGGTGTAAAGACCCATTCCGTTGGCGACTTGTCCGAAGCTCACCGTCTCGAACGGCGACGTCTGCAGCGGCAGCGCCGCCGCAGTCTCCCCCTGCGTCCCGCCAAAGAGCACGTCCCCGATCAGACCCGGGCCGTTCGCCTGGATGACGAGGGTCCCGATCCGGACCTTCCCCGGCAGCCACTCCAGCCAGGCGCCGCAATCGACGTCGATCGCCGAGACGCCCTTCATTGTGAATTCTTTCGGCTCGGCGATCGGCTGCCCGTCGTCGCCCAACGCTTTGACCCGCACGGTTCGGGCCAACTGGCTGCGGTTGACCAGTCTCAGCCGGGTGAAAAGACCGGGCACGTCGGCCAGCTGCGCCGAGTACAGGCGCATGGCCGCCACGGCTGGCTGCGCGGGAAGAGACACCAGGCTCCGGGCTTCGGCCAGGTACACCTGCTCCACGCCGATCACCCCGCCCTCGTCCTCGACCACCTCCACCTCCACGCGGCCGCCTTTAATCGGCGCGGGGCCAAAAAGCTCTGTGAGCGACCCGGACAGGCTCCCCTTCGCCGGTATCAGACGGACCGTCTCCTTCTGGTCCACACCGGAGTCCTCCCGGAGGACCGCCCGCACCGTGACGGGTGTGCTGCCGGGATTGGCCAGGCCGATGACGGTCTTCCCGGTAAAACCCCAGCACGCACCCTCGCCCTCGCAGGCCCGGGTGAACGTGAGCTTCCTCCAGAGTCCCGACGCTCCGACTCCCCCGTCCAACTGCCTTTCCGCCCCAAACTGGTACATGTTCCCGACCGGCCGGTCGGCCGCGATTCGCAGCCACCCCCGCGTGTCGGGGGTCGAGCCCTCGCCCAGCCACTCCCACGTCTGCCGGGCCAGCTGCGCGCCCGGTTCCAGGGTCAGGAAAGCCGGGTTCCGGGGCAGATCGATCAAACGCCCCTCGCCGTCCAGCGCGGTGAGAACGACCTCGGTCGGCTCGGCCGACCAGCTCGAAAGCGCCAGGCCGACAAAGCTCGCCGGGTCGGTCGCCAGCAAGGCGATCCGGGACACGGATCCGGGCAGCGGCTCCACCCGGTCGACGAGGCGGTCATTTTGCGGCGCCAGGTCTTCAGGCACATCGGCCCGGATCTCGGCGCTCAGGGACGATTCGGCCTCCTCATCCACCTCGAACGTCAGGCTCAGAGGCGGCGCGCTGGTTCCTCGCTCCACCCGCGCCTGGTTGAGGCACCGGGTGGTCGCCCCGGTCTGGGTGCAGGTCCACCCCTGGCCGGCCGATCGCAGGAGCCGCAAACCGGGCGGCGACCCAAATGCCAGCTCGATCGGCTCGGCGTTGGCCGCGGAGCCCTCATTGACCAGGCTCAGGTTCCAGACGCCGGCGCCCCCGGTCAGCAGCTGCTCGGTCCTCTGGAAGGCCAGCGAAAAATCGGGCGAGAGCGTCAGGGAAAAGACCCCGCCCGAGGTCGCCACGTAGAGATTCCGCGGATCGTTCGGATCCAGGGCGAGACTCGTGACCCAAAGGCTCGCGAGCCCCTGGTCAAAGGCTTCCCAGCGCCCGCCGCCGTCCGCGCTCCGGAAGACGCCCGCACCGTAGGCGGCGGCAAAGAGCTCGCCGGCGGGACCGACGGTAAGAGCCCGGATGTCGGCCTGGGCGGCCAGTCCCTGGCTTGCCGGCGCCCAGGTGAGCCCCCGGTCGTCACTGCGGTAGACCCCGGCCCCCTCGGTGCCCAGGAACATGGCGCCTGGGATCGCACTCTCGCCGAAAACGACGACGTTGATCCTGCGGCCCGGCAGCCCGGTCCCGACCAGGGACCACCCGACGCCCGCGTTCGTGCTCCGGTAAAGGGCAAAGGTCCGGGTCCCGGCCGACTCCGGTACCATGATCCCGGCGTAGACGTGCCCGGTGGCCGGGTCGACCGCCAGGCAGCTCACGCCGGCCGAGGCCGGCAGGCCGGCGCCGGCGGCGTGCCAGGAGGCGGCACCGTCGCTCGATCGGAACACGCCTTCCCCTCCGCCAAGCGTCTTGTCGGCCGTCCCGATGTAAAGCGTCGTGCCGTTGCGCGGATCCAGGGCGAGCGCGCTTACGCTTTCAAGCGCCATGCCCGTGAGTCCCAGGCTGGCCGGTTGCCACCCCCTGCCTCCGTCCGTGCTCTTGAAGACGCCGGAACCAGCCGCATACAGCGTGCCCGGCCGGGCGGGGTCGGCGACCAGGAACTCCTGGGGACGGAGATCGGGGAAGGCGGGGAAGCTCCAGTCGCTGCCTCCCGAGCCCATCGCGATCCCCTGGTCGCTTGCCAAAAAGAAGGCCCCCGCCTGAGAGGGATCAAAAACCAGGGAAGTTGCGCCTAGCGCGTCGATCGAGCCTGACGGTGCCCAGTCGTCACCCTTGTTCTCGCTTTGGTAGATCCCTGATCGGGTGGCGGCGTATAGCACACCTCCATCACCCGAGAGCGCGAGAGCATTGATAAGACAGTCCCCAGTACACCCGATGCTCAGCCCGCTCCAGAAACTCGCCTTATTCAACCGCCTCAAGAGCTGTGTTCCACCGCCAACGACAACCGTAGCCTCCTGGTTTGGGAAGATCACGATGTCGCCACCTCGACAAGTGCCAATACGTTGCCACGTCGAGTCGTTATCGGTGGTGCTGTAGAGGCCCGCCATCGTTGTGGCGTACAGGATGGATGAATCGTGCGGTTCCAGTACGAAGCGAACCCACTTCCAGAGGTTGCCGGGCTCTTCCTGGCTGCCTGAGAGCCCGGCACCGTCCACGGCCAGCGACAGCGACCAGCTCGACCCGCCATCAGTGCTCTTGAACACCCCACCTGCGGTCCCAGCATAGACAACAGACGCATTCGAACTGGGAAAGGCAAAATCGGAGACATCGCTCGCAGGGTCTTCAATTGGCAACACCTCCCAGTTCATTCCACCGTCGGTGCTTCGCTCCGCCCCCCCCGCAAATCCTGCGTAAACACAATCCGGGCGACGGGGGTCGGTCCTGACGACCAAGACCGTGCGGCCAGTGCCTGGACGCGCTGGCACAGCAAACCAGGTCTTTCCCCGATCCGTACTTCTGTAAATTCCCGCCCCATCCGTTCCCGCAAACATGACGTCCTGACGAGTCGGGTCCAAGGCAATCGCAGTCACCGGGGCGTCGGGGAGACTTCGGGTGAGCGGTGTCCAGGAAAGCCCTGAGTCCTCGCTCGTGAAGATCTGTCCACGGGTTCCAGCGTATAGTTTGTTTTCGTCGTCCGTAGCCAAAGCGTAGATCTCGCCTCCGGCCGGTCCGAGCCCCCTCCACCAGGGGGTTGCCTCCGCGGCAACGGTGTACTGGAACGTGTCGTTTGTCTGGTCCTCATCCTCGGCTGCTCGGACGCTGATGGTACCGGTCACGGACGGATAGGCGGCTCGACTCACTTCGGTAAAAACCGTGAACGAAGTCTTTGTCCTGGCATGCAGCCGGGCAGCGCACTCGCACGTCAGAATGCGGTCGACGGCCGTACACTGCCAGCCCTCGCCGGTTGCCCGGATGAAGCGAAGGCCATCCGGCAACTGCTCGGTCACCGCTATCGGGCTATCGGTCGAATCATACCCGCGGTTGCTTACCGTAATTTGCCTTGCCCAGGTGCGTCCGACCGGCAGGTCCTGGCTGGCTGCACTGACGGTAAGATCCGGAAAGCCGCGTGGGATCGTGGTTTCGAATTGCAGAGTGTTGTTCGAAGTGTCTGCAAGCTCGACAAGAAGGGTCGCAAAACTTGCTTCCGGCAGCGGCGGAAGATCCGCCTGGTACTCGTTTTGCCCGAGCCGGGTGAGGGGAATTTCTTCACGCGCTCCGCCGACCCCATAGATCAGCGCCACTCGGGCCAACCCGCTGTCGTCTCCGACGCGTAGAACGAGGCGCCTGGAGCGCGCTGCTGAAAGGACTTCGGTGAGCTCTTCGCCTTTAAGCAGACGGAAACCGACGATGTGAGGGGGGTTCGGGTCGGCGAGTCGCGTGTCGAAATCACAGGTGACTTTGGAAGGATGATCCTTGTCTGCGGGATTCGGCACCGTCAAGGTCAGGTTCTGTTGCCCGGGCTCCACCTGGATCGAGTCCGAGTTTTGGACGGCGCCTCCGGAAGGATACAGGACAAGGTACCCGCTCTTGAGCAAGGTTCCGTCCCTTCGCAGCTCGTATTTGACCGACTGATCAACATGGTAGTCGCCCGCCTGGCCGAGAACGAAAACCGGCAGCTGACCAGCCGACTGTCCCACCGCGATTTGACCTGGCGAGTTGCCAAAACGACCGAACCAGTAGTAAGGCCCCACGCCACCCGGGAGGAAATCAAGAGTGCCCGAACCGAGCACCACGTCCGCCTGCCCGGCTGGACCTGAACGGACCTCTGAGCGGCTGACCGCGTGCCAGCCGGCCGTCTGGTAAGAGGTAGAACCCTGCATGAAGGACTCGGTCAACTGCGGAGTGACCAACATTGGAGTCCGAGGCGTGCCAAGGTACAAGTGCGTTAAAGCACGACCCGAGCTCCCGACTGTCTTGTAGTCGACACTGAACTGACGAGCACCAAGGTTCAGGTCGAGCCGGGTCATGAAGGAACCATCCATGCGACGCAGCGAATGATCCAGCTGCGCGTGGCGGAAATCGTCCGGGTTGTTTTCGAATAACTGTGACGTCGACACGCCTCCCGGAAGGGAGTGCGGTACCAGATATACACGCTCTTTTGTTGGCATTCCGGCTCCGACAAGCGCCATGTCGACCGAGTACCGGTCGCTGACGTTCGAGCAAATCAGGGTATCCCGAAAGGTGAGCGGAATAGAGTATCCGGAGGACCTATGGGTGAAGAGGGCGGCCCCGAAAACCGAGACGACCCCAGGATCTCCGGGAAAACTCGGTCGAAAGCTGAGCTCATGCACTGCGTCGGCTAGGTCGAGCTTCAGCTGCACTTCGGAGTCGACGGACTCCAGGTCGATCGACTCTTTTAGAACGAACCGGGGCGTTTCCAACCCCGCCTGCCCTGCACTGAAAGGAGCGAACATATCGTACGAACCGGGCGGAACAACCAGGCGAAAGACTCCCGTTTCGAGCGAAGCCTTGTCTTTCCAGTGGGCATTTCCTTTTCCGTCATGAAATCCCACCCAACTCGGCATCGGCCCTTTGCCGGGCTCATAGCCGGCGTTGTGAAGCGTGACCAATACCGACGCTCCTTTTACCAGGGCGATGGGGAGCCGGAGGCTGTCGGTCTCCCCAGCTGCGACCAGGATCGTCGAGTAGTCAGCCGGTTGACTGGAGGGAGACGGCAAGAGCGCGTTGTGAGCCGTGATGGCGACGTTCAGAAGGGCGGATTGACCGGGGGGAACGACCAGGCGGTTGGTCGATAGCTCGACCACAAGGCCGGCATGAGGTTCACCGTCGAGCTGAAGATCGTATACAAGCGTGTCCGCTGAGAAATTCATAAATTGAACTTGGGCTGAGTGCGACAAGCCCACGGTCCCGGGATAGAGCAACCCCAATCCGAGCGGGCCTTCCGAAATGGTGGTCCGAGAGCTGAGAGCCTTTTCGATGTCGATGTGCCCAGCACCTTGAGCGAAGACGTTCCCGGAGAGGTCCCGAGCATGGGCCACGAGCCCCTGCTTGACCTGCAGCGGTGTCCAGTCCGGAGAACGCTCCAGCAGAAGAGCAGCAGCCCCGGCCACATACGGAGCAGCCATGCTGGTGCCGATTCTTGTACCATACGGCTCAGATTGCCATGGCTGATCGATGGGCAGGGTGCTTCGGAGCATCCCTGGCGCGAGAAGATCCGGTTTGATTGCCAAACGGTCGATCGTGGGGCCACACGAGGAGAAGTTGGCAATCTTGTCCCCATTGTCAGACGCTCCCACACTGATAGCCTTTTGTGCGATTGCGGGAGAACCGATCGTGTAATAGAGCGGCCCTGAATTGCCAACCGCCGCCACAACGACAACTCCATGGTCAACGACCTTCTCGGCCGCCCGACTGAGAGGATCGTTTTCGGGCCACGCCGGGCTGCCCAGGCTGAGATTGATCACGTCCGCACCATTGGCCACCGCCCATTCGAGGCCGGCAATCAGGTTTGAATCGGGTCCTGAGCCATTGTCATTGAGGACCTTGACAGCCAAGAGCCTGGCGTCGGGGGCCACTCCTCGTATCTTTCCGTTGGCGGCGGCGATCCCGGCAACATGGGTGCCGTGCCCGTGCCCGTCCAGGGGATCTGAGTCCCCGTTTGCGAAATCGTACCCGCCTATGACCTTGCAGTCCGGACCGAGACAGCCGCCGAGGTCCGGATGCCTGTAATCGATGCCGGTATCGAGCACAGCGATTACCGTCCCTCGACCCGAATAGGCAAGTTGCTCGGGAACGCCCGGAAGCCCTGAGGCCTCAACTTCGGAAGCATCGCCGCGCTCCGAACTCACCTGCACGATGCGCTGGGGCCAGACGGCCTTGATGCCAGGCGCCTTCCGGAGATCCTCGACGGTGGTCGGCTGAAGGCGAGCGGCAACACCGTTGAAAAGCAGGCGGTATTCGTGGACGATCACGTCTCGTTCGGTGGCTCGAGCGACACCCAGAGAAGCGCGTGCCGCGTTCTCAAAATCGAGCACCATTTGACGGCGCAGAACCCGGACGGCGGCGGATGGACCCTGGACCGGCGCTCCTGGCGCATTGGCTTGCGCAAAACCGGGCAAGTCATCCTGAAACTCAACCAGGTAGGAACCTGGCACGAATTCCATCTGTTGGCCGACTGGGCGGCTTTCATCGGCATACCCCGGCAACCGCACCGGTTCCTGGCCGAATGTCAAATCGTCGGTCAGGCAACAGAGTAGAAGAACCAAGAACGGCAAGAACCATCGCAAGCGCATACGAACCTCCCCAGGAGATGACGTGAGCGAAAGCAAGTCGTCAGGCTGACTGATGGAATGGCGATCGTAAAGACCGGAGAGGAAAATCATGCGTTCTGGCTTCAACGACCTGTGCGCCGCCTGTCCGCAACTTCGTGATGATCGTCCAGTCGTCTGGAGTGGTAGGAGGCTCGAGAATGTGAACCTCTGCTACTTCTCCCGCTTCGAAGGTCTTCCGTTCGCCGTTTTCGGTCCGCGCCACGAAGTAGGTGTGTTCCGGGAACGTACCCGGCGCGGAGTCCTCCAAATACGAGACGGAATACTCGTCCTCCCGGTAGACCCGCTGCGCGTGATTTTGAGTGTAAAGTTTCAGACGCATCTCTATCCTCTTCAGAAGCCACCCGACAGTCGCGGGTGGCTACTTCTTCCATTAAGCTCCAGTCTGCCTGAAGCCCAAGGAGCCTGGGACAGCGGTAAAATAGTTCCCCGCTTCTCGCGCCGGAAGTTAATAACCGTTAAACCCGTTCGCCGACGCCCTGGAGAGCTATGAATCGCTAAATGTCGATTGAAGAAAAGAGCGGGGGGAGGGCGGCAGGCTGCAGCCGCCTCCTCTTACCGGGCGGCCGCGGGACTGAGGCCGGCGATATTCTTGAAGACCGCCTCTGCGCGTGCATCGAACTGACCCTCGGCTGCGGCACTGAGCGCGACACCCATGTACAGCTTCTCGGGAAAATCGAACACGTTTGGTCTCCTTAGCGATGCGCCATTATGTCATATGTCCTAACCCCAGCTCCTGTTTTCTTCGAGGATATCGCCGCCAGGGCAATGCCAATTCCGGCTGCCGCGACTGCCAGGAGCAGGCTCTCCGTGACCAGCTGCCGGACAACCCTCCATCGGCTTGCGCCGATGGAGCGCCGGATCGCCAGCTCTCGCTGCCTCGCCGCAGCCCGCGCTAGGAGGAGGTTCCCCGACGTTCGCGCACGTTAACAACAGAATCATGGTTACACCGAGGAACATCAGGGTGAACATCAGGCGGACCTGTCGCCTGGCTTCCGGCTTTGAAATGAAACCGGTCCCCGATACAAGAACGCCGGCTGTCTTCTCGCCATTCGCGGCCCTGAATTGCTGGTTCAGAACCTCCAACTCGGCCTTCGCTTCCTCTCTTGAAGCGCCAGGACCGAGTCTGCCGGCGAGTTCAGCACAACACTGCTTCGGCTTGGGGAGGGGTTGATTGTGGCGGATTTCCGTGAAGGTAGCTCGACCGTCTCCGGGGGAAATCACTGTGAAAGGGCGCTTGATATCGCCACACTGTCGATAGTCCTGGTACTCGTTGCCGCCAACCCTTACCAGCAGCCCGGTTTGCGAATCAAAGATCAGCCGGGTCGGCTGTAGCGTCGGCGAACTGCCTTCTAAGACGATCACGGCATTCCCAGCCAGCATCTCCCTTCCCACAACCCGCAAATCAGTGAAGTACTCTCTGATGTGCAGAGTGAGATTCAGGGAGGCGGCACCACGGCGGCGGTTAAGGTTGAGTGACGCACCGTTTTGTGGCGCAACCCCGCCGTGTGTGGTGCCGCCTCCCTTTACGGCTCAGCTGTTCCTGCTCAACGACAGCCCTGATTGTGTCTCGGAATCCGAATACACCCTGCTGACCCTCTAATAGATCCGACTCCCTAAGCTTACGCGTCGGAGGGGACTCTTTGACCTATCGACCGTGCTGAGCCGGGGCGGCGGGTCCAGGACGAGCGGGCATTCGGGCTAGTCCTCGGCCCTCTGGGTGCCTGAATCGACGCGACGGTACACGACAGTGTTGTTCACTGCCTGGCCCTGTTCGTTCTCCCCTTTGAACGTTGACGTCCGGGTTTTTCCGTCGTCGGCCAGGACGGTGCGGACGGTCATGACCGTGGTTCCTGCCTTCTTCAGGACGGCTTCAATCGTCTTGTCGTCGATCCGCTTCAGCGTCACCGTCTCGGTGCCGGGAAGGCCTTTTATCGGATATTCCTTTCCATCGTATTGTGCGACGTACTCGATGTGCGTGGGGTTCCCACTGGCGTCCTGGCCCTTGGCAACGAGCTTGACCCCGTCGGGAGCGGCGGGTTCGATAGTCAACGTCACACTCTTAGGAGCGGGCCCTGGCGAGTACGTGGACTGATCCAAATCTGCTGTCCAGGTTCCAACATGCTTGTTCTCTCCTGCGAGCAAGAGGGAGACGACCGAAACGAACACAAACAGAAGCACGACGGAGTTGCGCGAAAATCCTTGCATACTACCTCCTTTGCTGCTTCCCCGGATTTCGGTGGGATCCGAAAGTGGATTACTACGAATGATACCAATGGGCCCCGGATCGGTTCCACTTTTCAGCGTGGGAGGGCGAACAGGCCATGGACGTTCTTAAAAACGGCTTCCGCTTGGGCATTGAACTGGCCCTCGGCGGCGGCGCTGAGTGCCATGCCTACGTATAGCGTCTCAGAGAGGTCAATGACTTGGCTGGGCGTCGAGGTGGGATTCCACGTCTTCCCGTCCTGGCTGATCATCGCGTGGAAGGCCTTCCCTTCCCTCTTCAAGCGCAGCCAGACGTTCGGGTACTGACGCTTGTACAAATCCGGTCGCGGGCGCTCGCGATTCACATAGCCGTAGACGAAGTTGCACGCCTCGTCACCCTCGTGCGGACGTTTGCACTCCTTGGGCTGGTTGCCGAGCCAGGCGCCGGGGACCTTCCTCAGGTCGAACTGAAAGGCATCCGCACCATCGCCGTCATTTGACTCCGCCCAGATAGCAACATAGCGATCGCCGGGGCTATTACCGTCGCGAGCCATAATTCCCGCTTTGGCCGAAGTCCGGTGATCGCTATAGAACTGTGTCGCACCCCGGTTGGTCACCTGCTCGATCTGGGAAATGACGTCGAAATCACCTTTCACCGTCGCAAAGGCGAACCGCCCTTGATCCTCGCCGCAGTGATGGCCGAATTCGGTTCCATGAGCGACAAGCTCGATCGTGCGTCCCTCATCTCTCACCTTAGTCTCTCCGGGTGTGGACGGCGCGCCTCTGACGTACCGGCAGTCGCCTCGAAAATCAAGGCTCGAGAGCGCCTGAGCCTCGAGCGCTGGGAACATGATCGTGGCGGCAACGATGACGACGCAAGCAAGGAGACACAAGGCTGACTGAGCGCGACTTCGCACGATGACTCTCCGTTTCGGTTATGCGCTTAACGACAACTAAAAATTGACAACCAGGCCCGCGCCCACTTTGAAATTGTGTGCGGTCGTGCCCTCGGCCCTGACCAACACATAATCAAATTGAACAGCCCTTAGTGAAAATCTTCCCCACGCCTTGTAGTCGAGCCCCGCCCCTAGAGCTGTACCGAATTCCAGGCCGGTCGCCGTATAAGACCCCCGGTCAGCGCGGATCAGATAACTGGCAAAGAGCGCGTGCGCGAACGGCTCCAGCTTCTCGCGCCTGAGTTTGAAGGTAGGACCAACGAGGAAAGCATAGCCGCTCGTGTCAATTATCTCCTCACGATAACGAACCTCCCCATACCCGCTCGAGACTCGCGCCGTCAGTCCCAGCTTGGGACTGAAGAAGTGAGTGACGCCGGCATCCCAGCCGTGCAGCGTATAGGGCTGGCCGACGTCCTTACCGTCGGCCCGGAACACTCCGTACCCGCCCTGCAGCTCCCAGCTGCCTTCTCCCGCCGCTAGAAGTGTCGGCATGAACAGCATACAAACAGAGGCCAGAACAAACTTCTTCATACCTCCCCCCTTTCAACCGGTAGTCTTTTGGTATTATGTAATACCTTTTTGGCAAGTGGCAAGAAGTATGTGGAGGAATTGCGTGGTCCATAGGCTAAAATCTGGACCGATGGCGGAACTCAAGGACCTCGGCACGTCGAAAGCTTGTCGCTGGGAGCGCAGGCGCGCTTCTGCCGGATTGCTGCTTCTAATTTCGTTCGCCGCCCCGTTCGGTCTCGTTTGGGCCCAACGGCCTGGCGCTGGAAAGTATAGCAGCGCCTCGCCTCCACCTGTCCTCTTCGCGGAGGTCGCGCGCCAGGCAGGGGTTGATTTCGTCTTGAACAACAGTGTCACCCCTCGGAAATACTCATCGAAACCATGATCGGGGGTGTCGCCCTGTTCGATTTCAATAACGACAACCTTCTGGACATTTACCTCCCGAACGGGGCACGCATCCCGGACTTCGACAAATCTGACCCGGCATTCTTCAACCGTCTGTACAAGAACAACGGGGATGGGACGTTCAGCGATGTCACGCTGAAGGCCGGAGTGCAAGGGAGAGGCTATGCTATGGGAGTCGCGACCGGCGATTACGACAACGACGGATGGACGGATCTGTACGTGGCCGGGGTGAACCATAATCACCTCTATCGGAACAATGGCGATGGGACCTTTACGGATGTGACGAGTCGAGCGGGAGTGACAGGCATTCACCCGCAATTGGGGAAGCTCTGGGCCATCACCGCCGGCTGGTTCGATTACGACAACGACGGGTGGCTGGACCTTTTCGTGAGCAACTATCTCGACTGGTCGTTTGAAAACAACCCGCTGTGCCAGACCAAAGGCCTCACCGCGTATTGTCACCCCGACAAGTTCAAAGGTACGCCGAACATGTTGTACCGGAACAATCGCGACGGGACATTCACCGATGTCTCGCAATCGTCGGGCATAGGAAGGCACGTCGGCAAAGGAATGGGGATCGCGTTCGCCGACTATGACGACGATGGATTCACAGATATCTTCGTGTCCAACGACACGTGCCAGAATTTCTTCTTTGTCAACGACGGAAAGGGCGCCTTCCTCGAGGAGGCGATCTTACGAGGAGTGGGGTATATCGAAAGCGGAAGGCCCGTCGCCGGAATGGGCGCCGACTTCAAGGACATCGACAACGACGGGAAGCCCGACATCTTTCAGACGGCGATGTTCAGCGACACGTTCCCCCTCTACAGGAACCTGGGCGGTCAGTTCATCGATCACACCGCCACGGCTGGGCTTGCCCGTTTCACCAGGCGTCTCACCGCCTACGGCCTGGGAGTCTTCGATCTGGACAACGACGGGCTGAAGGACCTCTACACCGTGAATGGCGCCATCCTCGACAATTCAATGGAAATAGACAACCTTCCATTCAAGATGGCGAATTCGCTCTATCGAAACGTCGGTAACGGGAGTTTCGTCGATGTGAGCCGAAGGGCCGGTCAGGACTACCAGGCGCCGCTCGCTCATCGGGGCGCGGCATGCGGAGACCTGAACAACGACGGCCGTCTCGATCTGGTGGTCACCTCGCTGAACGGACCCACACAGGTTTTTCTGAACATAACCCCAAACCCAAATCACTGGATTCTTATCAGACTGATTGGGGCCGGAAGCAACCGGGACGGACTGGGCGCCAAGGTCAGGCTGGTTGGAGGCGACGGCATCGAACAGTACAACCAGTCGTTCACCACGGCCGGATACAGCTCCTCGAGCGACAAGCGGGTCCACTTTGGACTCGGCCGGGCGACGAGGGTCAGGCACGTCGAGATCCGCTGGCCGAGCGGTCGGGTTCAGATCTTTGATGATCTGCCTGTAGACCGGATAACGACAATCAAGGAAGAATAGGGCAGGTTCAATGTATCCACGAACGAACACGAACAAGGCACGAAGCAGTTGATTTTGAGTTGAGGGAAGGCTACGGATGCTAACCTTTATCACATTCATTCTGGCAACGGTCCTCAATGGCGGACCGCAGGTTCAGCCCGGACCGAGCGTGTCCGTGCAGGTCGACAGTCAGATCGTATCCGCACAGAAGCTCATGGAGACGGGGAAATTCCGCGAAGCGCTGGGGGTCTTGTCCGCGCTGGCGGCGGGCGAGAAGGCGCTACCCGCGGATGTTTTCATGCTGCTTGCCACCTGCCACCTGAACCTCGCCGAGCGCGAGCAAGCCTTTGAGGTTTTCGAGAGGGGGATGTCGATTTACCCCCAGCAGCCCGTCATGGAGGAGTTCTACATCCGACTCCTCACCAACTACGTGCCCGTGGCGCAGATGAGGGACAAGCTGGAGAAGGCGCTCACGGCGTCGCCTGATTCCCTGGTCCTGCTCCGCGCCTCGGCGTTTGTTGAAATGCGCGTTGACGCGAAAAATGATCGGGCGCGTATAGTTGTCGAAAGGCTTGTCGAGCTGGCGCCCGACAACCCGGACAGTTATTACGTTCGCGGACTCCTGGCCAGCCTCAACAAGCAGGACGACCTCGCGATCAGCGACTGGGAGAAGGCCTTGAGCCTGGCGAACGACGACGTGCGGATACGGATGGACATCCAGACCCTGATCGGCGAGACAGAGGATCGCCGCAATCGCGCCGACCGGGCGGAGGCTGCTTTCAAAAAGGGGCTCGAGGCCAACCTCAGCCTTGAACAACACAACCCGGCCTCGGCGTTTTTCTACGCCGACTTTCTCGCCAGGCAGGCGCGATTCGACGAGAGTCAGAGACTCGTCGAACTGATTCTTGGATGGGCGCCTGCATACGGGCCCGCCCTGCTGCAAAAGGCTTCACACCTGGCTCGCCTGAAGAAGCTCGAGGAAGCGGCGCTGGCCGCCGAGCAGGCGCTGGCGGGAAAGGACCTCAATCCGCAGCAGACGCGGGCCGCGCACCTCCTCCTGGCCAGGACTTACTTCCAATTGAAACGCATGCCGGAGGCCGAAAGACACCAGCAGTGGCTGAAAGAACAGTAGACTGCCAATCAGTCCCTAATCGGTGCTGAAATACTTCTCAGGTCCGTTAGGACCGGCACGTCTATAGGAACCGGTCGCCGAAGGCGACAGAGGTCCATAGGACCGACACGTGCGTGGAAATCGTGGATGCACGTGTCGGTCCTACGGACCTCAATCAACGGTGGCAACATAACTATAGGCGTGCCGGTCCTAACGGACCTGAGAACGTATATCACCGCGGCATCCTTCTTTTGGGCAACTACTTTGGCGAGCAAACCGTGATCAGACGCTCAGAGTTCGGGAAACGGGATTTCCCGCTCTCGCAGAACTGGCGGGCCTCGGCCGGCCGACCCGCGGCAGTGGCGCAACTGATCAGAAGCGCATAGTAGTCCTCGTCCCGCTCCGCCTCGGGATTGGGGGCGCCCAGCAGAAGGTCAAGGGCGGTAGCAAAATTCGACGCCGACGCGTGAATACGGGCCAGAGTCTTCCGAACCTCGAGCATTGCCGGGTCGATCTCAAGCGCGCGCTCGAGCTCGGGCCTCGCCCCGTCGACGCGATTCGTCTGCAGCAGCACCAGGCCCAGAGAGGCATGGCCGTCGGCCGACAGCGGCTGCAGCGCCAGATACTTCTTGAATGCCTCCTCCGCCTTCGGCAGTTGGGAGGTTTGCGCGTAGCACATCCCGAGAGCAAAGTACGCTTCGTAAAACTGGGGCGCGCGGCTGACCAATTCCTCGTACGTCGCCGCCGCCTGAAGGTATTGTCCCTGCACGAACAGGGGCTCCGCCTTGAACAACAGGTCTCTCAGGATTCTGCTATCCTCTTTTCTCTTCGCTTCCCCGGCGTCAATCTCGACGACCTCGCGCGCGTACTTCTCGGCCTTAGCTTGATCTCTCTGGGCCTTGGCCACGCGGATCAGCAGCAAGTACGCGTCCTTGCGCGGCACGGGAAATTCCTTGATGGCGGCCAGAGCGTCTGACGTCGCGCTTTGGAAGTCCTTCAGGTTCTCGTGGGTGACGGCCCTTCCGTAGAACCCTTCCGACGATTGCGGATCAAGCCTAAGCGCCTCCGTGTAGGCCCATCGGCTCTTTTCCCAGTCGCGTCGTTCCTGGAGAGCTTTGGCGTATGTCAACCACACGATGGCCGGTTGGCTGGCAGTCGCAAGGCGCTTCAGGGCCTGGTCGAAACGAGTCTGGGCTTCCTCAGTCCTGCCCAGTTTACTGTAGAAGTAACCCAGGCTGGCCAGCGCCCGGGCGTCCTGCGGAGTGAGTTGGACGGCTCGCTCGAAGCACTGCAGCGCCTCCTCGTCGCGCCTGTCGGCCAGGTAGAGGTTCCCAAGATATTGCCAGACGGCGGAGTCAGCCGGGGCCGCCTTGGAGCATCGCTCCATGAGGGCCAGCGCGCGGGCGCCGTCCTTGGCCACCAGGGAGTAAAGCGTCGCGAGCACGTGCAGGGCCGGCGCCGAGTCGGGGTGTTTCTGCAAAAAGTCTTCCAACTCGAGCATGGCGTCGTACGGCTGGTCCAGGTTGAACAGGGCTTTCGCGTGGCCCGCGATCGCTGCGGCAAGAGTGTCCGGCGACTGCCGGGCAATCCGAAAATGCTCCTCGGCCGCCTTCCAGTCCCCTTCTTGACCGAGGCACTCCGCCACTTTCAGGTGTTCGACAGGCGAATGCGCAGACGATGGGTCACACGGGGCCTGCGTCGGATGTTGAGGCCAGGCTGAAGCACCAGGCGGGCAGAACAGCAGAGCCGCAATTGCGGCGACAGAGCAGGAACCTCTCTTAAACATCACAGAGATTATCCACGAACGGGACACGAACAAACACGTTGTTCGTGTCCCCGTTCGCGAATGACTCCGTCTTAGAACGCCAGTCTCACGGACATTTGGATACGCCTGGGCGTATTTCTGACGCCGGTGATGAACCCGAACGTCGAATTACGCGGGTCGGTGTCGATGTTACCGTACCCGTGCATGTTGAAGAAATTCTCCGCCTCCATGGCGAACTGGACGTACCGGTTGCCGTCGCTGCTGAGGATCGGGAACCTCTTCATCAGAGACAGGTTGAACATTGTCGCCCCAGGGTGGCGGACACCGTCGTAACTGGTCATGTCTCCTGGACCAAACTGCGGTGGGCCGAAGAAGTTCTGGTTCGAATTCCAGTGGAGCTTGGAGACATCCAGAATGCCCTTACCGACCGGGGGCGTCTGATCGGACGAGTAGAAGATGTCTTTCCAGCCGGATATCGCCGGATTACGCAGGTTCTGATCGCCAGGATCGGCCCACGACATGCCAACGATCTCCATTGGATAGATATAGTTGAACTGGTGTGTGAACTGGGGCCACTGGAGCGGCCGGCCCGAACGCCAGATCGCATTCCCGGCCACGATCCAGCCCCCGACGATCCCGTCAAGGACCGGGTGCGCGTTCGCCAACCAGGCGCGATTCTTGCCAAACGGCAGCTCGACATCGAAGGTGGCTGAGATTCGATGTTTCTCATCCCAGATGCTTGTGCCATAGTTATCCCGCGTGTCGTCCACGCTCTGCACCCATTTGCCACCACCGGCATAAGCCTTGGCGTTGGGGTCGTTGTTACCCGGTCCGCCCACATCGTCTTTCAGGTTGGAAAGCGTATAGTTGAACAGAAAAGAAGCCCCATGGCTGAAACGCTTTTCGGTGCGCAGGTTCAGGGCATGGTACATCGAGGTCCCAATGTTCCGCCCGGCCGTCGCGACGGTTCCGAAGTACGGATACTCGGTCATGAGGTGGCCGATGTGGAGCTGGTCGCCCTCACTCCACAGGGTCTGATCGAGAACGAAGGGAACCGGCACTCGCGTGGAGTAACGCCGCTGGAAGTCGCCTCCCACCCCGCCAACGAGAATGTCCTTCGGGACCCGGCTGATCATGGCGCGTCCGAGAAGGCCAACGCCCCGGTTGCCGGAATATTCGGCGCCGACGACGAGACTCCCCGGCAATTCCTTCTGGATGCCCAAGGTCCAGAAGAGCTCCCGGCCCTGGCGCATTCGTTTGTCGACGGCGCCTAGAGACGGCTGTTTGGTATTCCTCTGGTTGGCAAAGGCCGTCGTCCGCTGGAACTTGATCAGATCGGAGTTGGGCCATGGGTTATCGAACGTACTCGTCCAGTATTGGTTGAACCCGTACCTGGGGTCGTGGTCCGCCCAGGTTTCGGTTGTTCCGTCCGCCATGGTCCAAAGGTCTGTCGTCCTGCCGAACGCGTTCGGGTCGCCGGTGGTGGGGAGGTACATCATCGCGAACGAAGCCCGAACCACAGTACTGTTGTTGACCGAGTAGGCGGCGCCAAGCCGCGGCGCAAACTGGAGCGGATGATAGTCTGAGCTGAGCCGCGACGGATGCTCCGGAGTGTTGACGAAGGCGAGCCCGCCGTTGGGCAGCCCGTTCTTCGCCCATGCCGGCGGCCGGGCCTTTAGGGCTGCGTTGTCGGCTATGGTCTGGTCGGTCGCGTTCGGGCCGTTGATCGGGAAAGCCTGGTCGATCAGCCCGTTGAAGCTGACTCCGGGTTGAAGCTGGATCGGCGACGGCAGATCGGGGTCCCAGACCACGAGCTGGTCGAACCGGTCGGTCGTCGGAGTCTCCATCTCCCATCGGACGCCGAGGTTCAATGTCAGCTTGGGACTGACCTTGAAATCGTCCATTACGTACGCGGCGTGGTAATTCATGTTCAGGGCGCGAGTGACGAAACCGCGCATGGTGCTGAGTCCGCTGATGCCCAGCATGAACGTCGGCCAGCAGTTGGCCTGCCCCTGGTTCGTCCACGCGTCGATCGCGCTGGTCACCGTCGTCGCGTTTCCAAGGACGTAGAATTGTCCGCTTCCCGATTGATACTGATTGTCATACCACCGCCGGTGTTCGTATCCGAATTTGACGGTATGACGGCTCATGATCTTGGAAAGGCTGGCGGCGGCGTCAAGCGCCGTTGAGGCGTTGAACTGGAAGTTGTCGTTGCCGATGGAGGGCGCGCCGCCGGTTGCCACCTGGTACGAGGGTAACGTATTCGTTCCGCCCAACATCGTCGCTGTAATAGGATCGAACGGAAGGTCTGAGTTGCTGAACTCCTTCGAGAGTGTCCGGCCCGTGCGAATCGGATTGTAGTGCCCGCCCACACGCGCGTCCAGAACGGTCGTGGGACTCATCGTGTAGATGTAGCTCAGAGTCATTCCCCACTGGCCGTCCAGACGGGTAGAGGGCGATGGGCTTGCCGGACCATACCAGGCGGTCTGCCCAGTGTTGTAGTTTGTTCGCGTAAACCTACCGTTGATGTTCTGTTTCTCGTTCAGGACGTGATCCAGCCGCACGGCGAAGGAATCGTTGTTGGTAGCCGTGTTTCTGGATCCTGTGTAATTCCCGCACCATGAACATGTGGCGTTGGCTTCGCGATTCGGCAGAGGCCAGTACTTCATCAGCGCCTTAGCCATTGGATGGAGGCGATTCGCGGGAATATGGAGACCGTCGCCACCCATGAGGACTGTCCTGTAATAGTTGCCGTTGTCGAAATAGCCTGGGTCAAGCGTCGTCGGCTCGTAGATCGCAGGCTTCACGTTGTTGATGCTGACGGCGGAGAAATCTCCGTTTCTCATCGCTTCAGTCGGGACGTCTCCCTGGACGATTTCGCCGCCCTGGCGGTAGCGCGAGCCGTCATAGGTGAAGTAAAAGAAGGTCTTGCTGTGGCCGTCGTAGATTTTGGGCAGCCAGACCGGACCGCCTACCGCCGCGCCGAAAATGTTCTGGTTGAAGGCCAGCCGCTCTTTGCCAAGCCGATTCTGGTCCCACGGGTTGGCGTTGAAGACGGTGTTTTGATTGTAGTCGAAAACCTGCCCGTGAAAATCGTTCGTGCCGGACCGGGAGATGATTTGAACAACTCCGCCCGAAACGCGACCGTATTCGGCGGCTACAGGGTTGGTGACAACCCTGAACTCCGCAAACCCGTCCATGCTCGGAATAATGCCGCCCACCTGGTGAGCTCGGCCGGTGACCGCCGAAATGCCGTCGACCAGGTAGTCGACGCTCTGGTTGCGGCCGCCGTTCAAACGCGTGTCCTGGTCCTTGGAATCGGCCCGCCCACCGCTTCCCTGCACGTTGCCGGACAGGGCAAGCAGTTGCAGAGGGTCGCGATTCAACTGAGGCAGGTTCTGAAGCATCTTGTTGGTGATGACTTCGCCGGTTTCCGCGTCCGCCTTGCGCAGCAAGGGAGCGTCACCCGTCACGTTCACCACCTCGCTGACTTCTCCGACTTCCAGGGTCAGGTTCAGCGTGATCCGGTCCCCGACTTGGACAGTGAGACCCTCGCGCTGAAGCGTCTTGAACCCGGGCGCTCCAACCGTCAGGCTGTACTTTCCGGGAATGAGGTTGGCTACAAGATAATCGCCCACATCGTTGGTAATCGTTTGGGCCTTGACCGCGGTTCCCACGTTGGTCGCTGTGACCTCCGCGCCCGGCAACACCCCTCCGGTCGAGTCGACCACCTTACCGGTGATCGTACCCAATCCGGTTTGCCCATACCCGGTGGCTGCCATGGTCAGCAGCAGGCCGAGCAGAATCCACGTTTTGCGCATACAGGTACTCCCCTCCTACAGAATGTTCCTCATACAGCAAGGATGGATTAAGCGCGAGCGAGAGCGCGCGCGCGAAGAAGCGGCATGAACACGGGCCTGTAGGCAAGTGGGCTCCTGACACGGGACCGCGCTTTGGGAGTGTCCTAAGAGCTGGCACATCATTTCGGTTTTCTCTTTCTCAGTTCCCGCTAATCACGCCTGAACACCAAACAAGAGCCTGGGATGGCACTTGAGAGGTTAGCCGCCAGATCCAGGCCACGCAAGTTATTAACCGTTAGAAACTGGTCATACGTAATACCAATAGCCGCCCGGTTCGGAGTCCGAGCCCGGTGCTGCTATGAAAAAACGCGACTGGTTCTCCGCTTGTTAGGGCTGTTAATAACGTAGGGTTCCACGACGTCCGCAGTTCAGGCTCGGCAAGCGAGTTACCGTCTTCGACGAAGGAACCGACATCGGCCTGGTGTGGACCGGCTACCGGCCACCAAGACGTAAAAGCGGGGTGAGACGGAAGCCAGCCCTTGACCGGGATGCTTACGAGTAATGTTTCAGGCTGGCTCATCCGATGACGCCTCTCGGTTCTCCGCCCAACCCCACTCTTCACGCTTGAACTCCGAGCAGAGCCTGGGATGCCTGTCGAAAGTAGTGCTCCACGCTTGGTCCAACAAGTTAATAACCGTTAAAAAAAAGCCGTCGGGTAGTATGTAATACCAATTGCGTCGCCTATATTATCAGATGTCATACGTCATACAACTGAATTTTTGCCGGCGAGCGTTCGCTCTTTGTTAAAAGCGTTATCAGCATCCTGGCACAATCCGCCCTTCAGGCAGCTATCCTCACCACCGTATTCTGCCTGGCTGACTCGTAGGCGGAAAACACCAACCTGACGGTCTCGAAATTGTCCGCGCCCGTCGTCTCCGCTTTTGCCCGTCGCAGGAGATCGTCCAAAATGTTTCGGTTGCACGACACGATGCTGGGCGGCTCGACTTTGTAGTCCGGGTGTTGCCAGGCGTAGCGCTCTGGCGTGACAACTTCGCAGGTCGTGCCCTGCTTCGTCGTCACCCGGATTTCCGGCCCGATGTCCAAACGCAAGCTGCCCAGGGAGCCTTCAATCAGCATCAGGCTTTGCGGGAAAGCCTCCCGCTCCATGAGCGAGGCAAACGAGATCTCCTGGGTGCACACGACGCCGCTTCTCATCTGCAGAACGGTCGTGACAACGTCCTCGCCCTTCACGCCCTTGTTCACCGTCTGAGTCCGACAGTAGAGGCTCTCGACTTCTCCGAACAGGAAGCGGCAGACGTCATATTGGTGGGAACCCTGATCGGTTATCGCGAACTGCTCCAGCTCGGCCAGGAACGGTTGATTGTCGAAAACCGGATAGGCCGTGTTGAAAGCCGTCCGCGCTCGGAACGGCGTCCCGATAACGCCCGAGTCAAGAATTTGTTTGACGCGTCGAATTTGCGGCTGCCAGCGGTAGTTTTCATGAACGTAGTAACGGACTCCGGCTTCTTTGCAGACCCGAACCATGCATTCGGCGGTTTCGAAGCTGGGAGCCATCGGCTTCTGACAGATGACGTCTTTGCCGTGCCGGGCGGCCATTTCCACGAACGTGCAGTGGGTGTCCACGTCGGTGATGATGTCGGCCACATCAAACTCGTGGTTGCGGAAAACCGTTTCGGGGTCGTCGTAATAGTTCGCAATACCGAATTGTTTGGCCCTGGCTTCGGCCCGTGACAATGTCCGGTTGTACAGGGCGACGATCTCGACCTCGGGAAGCTCCAGCCACCCGCCAATCTGGAACTGGGACCAGAAACCGCATCCGAAGACCGCGATCTTGACTTTCGACATAGGTTGAATCTCCGCTTTGGTTACCCGGTTGTCCGGTTATCCAGTTATTCGGTTGTTCGGTTGTCCTGCCGCTAAGCCCTAACCCTATAAGCTGTAACCGGATAACCGGATAACCGAGAAACCGGATAGCCGGATAACCCTTGCCCTTTCAGAATCTCGCTGCCGTGATCAGAACCAGCGCCAGCAGGTAGAAGACAAACATCAGCGCCAGGATCTTGTTCGTTCCCTCGGGCGCGTGCTTGAATTCTTTCCAGACAAAAACACCCCAGATCCCCGCAACCACCGGAGCGGCGATGCTGAGACCGTACGAAATAGCCGGTCCGGCGGCCCGGACGGCCATGAAAGTTAGGACGTTGCCGCAGCACCAAATCATCCCGCCGAGCAGCCCCGCAAGGTGCTGCCGGCTCGTCCCGTTCAGGTAATCGCTCCGGCTCACGGGCTCTCCCTGGACGGGCTTCCGCATGAAGTAGGAGTTGTAAACGAAGGTGCTGAGGAAGACCCCCACGGAGAAAAAGACGACGGCCGAGTAGTTAGTGAGTCGCCCGGCGGTCGCGGGCGAGAAGTCGGGGTCAATGGATCTCTGGACAAACAGATAGTAGACGGAAATCATGATCCCGACGAGAACCGAGAGGACGATTCCCTTGGTGGGACTTTTCTGCCGCTGCCTCGCGACTCGCCGAAAAGCGGCCATGCTGAGAAGCACGGCGATCACGATCGTGATCGATCCGGCCGACAGCAACAAGGCGTTGCCTTTAGGCCGGTCGGCGTACTGGACCCATATCCCGAGCACCCACGCGAGACCGCCGCCGAAAGTGAACGCGATCGCCATACCCGCCAATGAGATGGCAGCCACCAGGGAGAGCGTCCCCAAATTCCAGATCACACCGGCCAGAATCGCCATGCCGACGTAAGGGAGTTGGGCCTGTGAGAGATCTTGCAGGAACGGTCGGCCTTCGGAGCCGAGACTGCCAATCGTGAAGGCAGCCAGCAGGGACATCAAGAGAATGCCGGCGGCGTAGTCCCAGTAGAAAAGTTCGAAGCGCCACGATTTTCCAGCCAAGACCTGGGCGTTCTGCCAGGAGCCCCAGCAAACCATGGCACAGAAGCAGAGTAAAACGGCGACTGGATAGCTGTCGACCATGAACATGGCGGACCCTCCCTGAAGGACACCAGAAGATATCCACGAACGAACACAAACCCCGATACCCATTCGTGTTCGTTCGTGGATGAAGTTCTTAACTCGCCAACGCTGCCGCTATACTCGCCCCCTTCTCAAACCGATAGTCTTGGTCGGCGAGGCATTTTTCGAGCGCGGCCAGGAACAACAGCACGTTCGCTCTGGTTGACGCGGCGCCCATGAGCCCGATACGCCAAGCCTTCCCTTTGAACGCCCCCAGCCCGGCGCCAATCTCTATCCCGAATTCCTCCAGCAATTGACGACGCACCCGGCTGTCGTCGACCCCTTGCGGCACTGCGACCGCGTTCAGCATCGGCAACTCGAATCCGGGTTGAGCAACATAGCAGATTCCGATCGCCTCCAGCCCCGCGCGTAGCATTCGGTGATTGGCCCAGTGGCGCGCCCAGCGAGCCTCCAGCCCTTCTTCCCGAACCAATTCCAGCGCGGCGAGCAAGGCGTAGTTCATGTTGATCGGCGCGGTGTGGTGGTACAGGCGCTCCGATCCCCAGTATTGGCGGATCATGCTGAGATCCAGGTACCAGCTTTGGACTTTCGTCTTTCGGGCATCCATCGCCCGCAGGGCTGCCGGGCTGAAGGTGACCGGCGCGAGGCCCGGCGGGCAGGACAGACACTTCTGCGTGCCGGAATAGCAGGCGTCAATTTGCCAGCCGTCCACATCGACTTCGATTCCACCCAGGCTGGTAACAGCATCGACAAGCAATAGTGCGCCGTGATTGTGAGCGACACGGGAAATGTCTTCGAGCGGCTGCCGGGCACCGGTCGATGTTTCGGCGTGGACGATTCCGATGACCTTGGCCGGTCTGCGGCCGAGGGCTTGATCGACGTCTTGGGGCTCGAAAACCCGGCCCCATTGGGTCTCGATCACACTGACATCGGCGCCGGCGCGGGCCGCCACGTCGGCCATGCGCTTTCCGAAGACTCCGTTCACACACACGAGCATCGGGTCACCCGGTTCTATCAGGTTGACCACGCAGGTCTCCATGCCGGCGCTCCCCGTTCCTGACATAGCCAGGGTCATGGGGTTGGCCGTCTTGAAGGTGTATTGCAGAAGCTCTCGAACTCCGTTGAGAACCTCCAGGAAGGCCGGATCCAAGTGCCCTACCGTCGGGCGCGCCAGCGCCTCGAGAACTCTCGGGTCTACGTCAGACGGCCCAGGACCCATCAACACCCTGTTCAAGCTCCCCTTCATGCTCGTCGCTGTCTCCTTTTTCCGTTCTTGGCCGGGCCAGGGTTCTCCCGGCCGATCGTCTGTCTTTGAATTTCGCGGGCGCGGTCCAGATGCTCGGCCATTGCCTGGCGTGCGCCAGCGGCGTCGCCCGCCTTTACTCGCTCCATGATTCGGCGGTGGTCGGGCAAACCGGAAAGACCGACCTCGGGATCGTTTGAGACACGCACCCGGATCTGTTTCATAATCTCGGCGAAAGAGTCAAGCAGGATTACCAGCAGCGGGTTGTGCGCGGTCTGCGCGAGAAAGCGGTGAAACTGACCGTCTGCCTCCACGTAGCGCGCCGGATCCCCCGAGTCTTTTTCCAGCCGGTCTACCAGCCGTGAGAGCTGCTCGATCTCCTCGGGTGTGATTTGCAGCGCCGCGCTGCCCGCTATTTCGACCTCGAGGATCGAACGAACACTGTGCAGGTCGTCCAGGCTCAGTTCATTGACTTGAACCATCAACCTCAGGTGGTCCAGGATCTGCTCGCCCCCGATCGCCCTTACGACAGTCCCGACGCCATGGCGGGTTTCCACCAACCCCTTCGCTATGAGTATTTGCATTGCCTCGCGGATCACGGTCCTGCTGACCCCGATCTGCTCGGCCAGTTTCATTTCGGGTGGGAACTTACTTCCCGCCTCCAACTTGCTTTCGCCGATCAGCTGGATTACCTGGTCGACAACGTTGTCGACCAGGCGCTGCTTGTTGTCGAACGCCTGAAACTGTGCTTTTTCGTTCATGTTTACTCCGAAATAAATCTGCGCATGTAAGCCACACTCTCCGCAGCCCAATCCTGCTCGAGCCGGATTGTCTCTTCAAGCGTCTTCTGTTCGGGGGGCCACAATTCCAGAATCACGTTGCAGTCGTACCGCGACTGCCCGCAAGTCTGGAGAAGCCAGGGAATGTCGAGCTGACCCTGGCCGGTCGGGCGTCCCTCGCAGACAAACCCCATCATGTGCCAGAGCCGCTTGATTGCGACTTCCTTCAGATGCAGGCACATGATGTGCGGCGCAAGGATCTCCGCCACGTATCTCCATCCCTCATGGATAGCCAGGGAATTGGCGGTGTCGAGCACGACTCCCACGAAAGGGCTGCCGGCCTGCTCGACGGTCCTGGCGAGCTTCTGCGCCGGGATCTTCCCGTTTTCCATCGCCAGCCGGATTCCGCGGGCCTCAAGCAAAGGCACAATCTGGGTCAGATACCGGGGGATCTCGGCAATCGGGGGCGTCTGCCCATTTATTTCTGGAATCGTCCTAAGCAATCGCGCGCCGAGGCGCTCGCAACGGGAAACCTGGTTTTTCAAGTGCTCCAGCTCCAAACCACGGGTCCCTAGTTCCAATTCAACTCCGAGGCCGAAGGCCTGCGCTCGGAGCGCTTCGAGGCCTTCCTCGCCGAGGGGATCAAGCGGAAGATTGGGGCCGAGTTGCAGCACTCGCACCCCGAGCTCGCAGGTTTTCTGGAGGAGCTCAAAAGCCCCCATAGGTCTCTCGGGTCGAGCGCCGTCGAAACCAATCGACCACATGTACGTGTAAGTGTTGATGCCGAGCTTCATCGTTCTCCAGACTGACCTGTTGTTCCGCCTTGACACCCGCGTCAACCGATCGTACCATCTTGGCGGTTGTAAGATATAACACATCATACAACTGCTGGGGTAGTTTTTTTTGCCGTTCAGAACGGAAATCCACGAACCACCCGAACGGAGACGGACCTGAGCCGATTCCTTCTTGGGAGTTCGTGAATGGAGTTGGAGGACTCGAGATGGCAGGAGCTCTGCGGCTGGCTCTACTTTTGTTGTTCTCTGCGACCACGGCGACCTTTGCAGCCGAAGGCGGTCGGGTCACGATTGGATTGAATGGCGTCTGGGACTTCCAACAGACCAACACCGCGGCGGTTCCGCGCGTGTTCAATCACAAAATCCCGGTTCCCGGGTTAGTCCACATGGCGGAACCGAAACTTGACCAGTGTGATCTGTTCTTCTCGCCGGCGCGCCAAGACGGCAAGACCCCCTTCCCCACCCGCCCCGCGTACGAACCTCGGTATAACTGGTACCGGCGGCTGGTCCAGGTTCCCAAGGAACTGGAGGGCCAGGAGGCTGTGCTTTCGATCCTCAAGAGCCAATTCGTGACCCAGGTCTTTGTGAACGGGATGGACGCGGGTTCCTCAATGGCCTGTTTTACGCCTCTGGATATGCCTGTAACGTCTTTTCTGCGTTACGGGGAAGCGAATGAAATCCTCATCCGCGTTGGGGATCACCGGTGGTTGCCGAGCGCGGCCCCGGGGGGGTTGGATGGCGAGAAGGTGAATTACACCCCCGGTATCTGGGATGACGTGCAGCTGACGTTTTCCGGTCGCTTCCGGATCCATCGCGCCCTGGTGCTTCCCTCCCTGAAGAAGAGGATCATCACCGTGAAGCTGTTGGTCCAGTGCCTGTCTCCCGCCCGAACCGGCTACGGGGTTCCGCTCATGGAGCCGTTCTCCACCCAGATCACGATCAGGGAAAGAAGCGCCGGGAAGAGCGTTGCGGCAGCCAGCGGCGCCTTCCAGATGAGGGGAGGCAAGATTGCCCCGGTCGAGCTTGAAGTCCCGATCGAGTCTCCGCATTCCTGGACACCAGAAGATCCTTTCCTCTATACCGCGGAAGTCACCCTCGTGGATTCGAACAAGACCAGTGACCGCGTGGAGAAGCGCTTCGGGATGCGAGATTTCGAGCGCAGCGGGAAGTACTTTTCGCTGAACGGGAAAAGAGTCATGCTGCGAGGCAGCAACATCACCCTGCACCGCTTCCTGAATGATCCAGACTGCGGCGCCCTGCCGTGGAACCGGGAATGGGTCCACAAGCTCCTCGCGGAGATCCCCCGGAAACTGCACTGGAATGCGATGCGGGTGAGCGTTGGAATCCTGCCTCAATTCTGGTACGACATTGCCGACGAAGCGGGCTTGATGCTCCAGAACGAGTGGATGTACTGGGGGGCGCACGGATGGGATGAGCAAGCGCGCGCCGAGTTCACCGATTGGGTTTGGGCGGACGGCAGTCACCCGAGCATCGTCATATGGGATGCGATGAATGAACACGAAGACAACTTCATCGGCAATGTGCTTATCCCGGAACTCAAGCGCCTCGACCCGACCCGAATCTGGGACAACGGATACATGACGACGGACGATTACCTGGTCAACGTTCATATCCCCAACGCCCAAAGGAACGATCCGACGGGAACGTTCATCAGCCCAAACACTCCGCCGATGAACATCACCTGGGACGACGACATGGACGAAACGCACCCTTACCTCCATCAAGTATGGAGAAGAGATTTCGACAAGTGGACAGACGAGGACTCCCTGCGCATCGGTGACCTCAATTACTGGTCGGATTATCCCCGCTCGATGGACTACCACAGCGCCGCGCAGGTCGTTAACGAGTACGGCTGGATTTGGCTCTGGCGCAACGGAATGCCTTCTCCGCACAGCCCGGGTTTTTATCAGTACTATCTGGGGACGATTGATAACGTCCAGGCTAATCGGGAACTGCAGGCCTACGACCTGCAATGGGAGACGGAGCTATTCCGAACGCATGAGTCGGTGGCGGGCGTGATGGCTTTTGCTTACCTGACCAACAACTACGGAGCAACCGGAGACTGGTTTGTCGACAACATCAAGGACCTGAAGCCGAGTCCCACACTCCTCTGGTTCAGGCACTGTTTCGCGCCTTCCGCGGTGTTTATCGACCTCGCCGATCACCGCTATGACAAGCATCCGAAGCCCTATCAGCCAGGCGCGTCGCTGGTGTTCAACCTGATCGGCGTCAATGATCAGGGAGAAGAAGTCAACGGAGCGGTGACGCTGCGATTCCTGAACGAAAAGGGTCAAGAAGCGACAAAACAGAGCATCTCGATAGCCATGCCAGCCTATTCAAGGCAGCCGGTTCCCGTCGAGCTGCAACTGCCGAAGGCCGGAGGCGGTTACCTGCTCGCTGCCGAGTTCCGGGAAGCAGGCGGCAGGCAGACTGATCCCGTCATCAGCCGGCGATACATCAAAGTCGGCGACAGCTCGTCGTGCTCGTTCTATGAACTGAAACCATAAAGAGTATTTTTCGGCCGTGGAGCGCTTGCGAGCGCTTTTCGCGAGCCTTGGAGTGCGCAAGCCAGGCTTGCGCCCTTTTTGCGTAAAGGGAGCCCACCATGGCTTGCGCACTCCAAGGCTCGCAAAAGCTCCACGGCGCAACTCGTTTCGCGCCGGAATCGGGAGACTGTCACTTCTGTTGGAGGTATCATGAAACGTTTCAGAAGCTTGCTTCTCTTGTCGGTTACAGCCTTCGTTCTACACACCCCCACCCTGGCCGGGGTTGCCGGTCCCATAAGAGTCGACCCCACAGGCCGCTATTTCGTCGATCGCAACGGCCAGCCGTTTTTCTGGTTGGGAGATACAGCCTGGCCTCTTCTTGTTCAGTACTCGAACAGCCAGGCCAAGGCCTACCTGACTGCTCGGGCAGACCAAGGCTTCACAGTTATTCAGAGTGTCATAGCCTGGGGCCAGGGGAACGGATTCGAGAAAAAGGTTCCCCTTCCGAACCCGGACGGACAACACCTGTGGATCAACAACGATCCGGCGACGCCGAATGAAGGCTTCTTCAAACACGTCGATTCTCTCGTCGCCTTCGCTGAGGAGCGGGGACTCGTTATGGCCTTGTGGCCGACCTGGGGCTATTACGTGGTCGAGTCCAAGACCATCACTAACGACAATGCGCGCGCCTACGGCCGATGGCTTGGAAGACGCTACGCGAAAAGCCCGAACGTCATTTGGGTCATAGGTGGAGACCGCGTCCCTGTTGGTTTCGAGGACGTCTATCGACAGCTGGCTCTCGGGCTGCGGGAAGGCGACCAGGCAGCGCACCTCATTTCCTATCACGTCTCAGGAGGACGATCGTCGTCCCAGTATTTCCACTCGGAGGACTGGCTCGACTTCAACATGATCCAGACCTGGTGCGACTGGTTCCAGATTTACCCGATGGTTAGCTCGGACGCCATGCTCTCGCCCGCCAAACCTGTCGTTCTGAGCGAGGGCGCGTACGAAAACGGCCCCGAATACCCGACCGGCCCGATCACCCCACTTCTCGTTCGCCGACAGGCCTGGTGGACGGTCATGGCAGGCGGATCTCACACGTACGGTCAGAACCAGATGTGGCGGATGGAGCCCGGCTGGGATTCCACGTTTGAGACCCCAGGCGCGCTCCAAGTCACCCTGATGAAGAGGATCCTTTCCGGGCTGAACTGGTGGGAATTGATCCCCGATCAGAGCCTGTTCGCGTCGGGAGTCGGCAGCGAGCGGGCGCTGAACGCCGCGATGCGCTCGGCCAAGAATGACATGGCTCTCATCTATCTGTCCTCGCAATGCCACGCCTTCATTCAGGTGCACAAGATCGCATCCAAACAGGTTAAAGCAACTTGGATCAATCCGGCGGACGGGACACGGAAGGACGCCGGCGGTTTCCCGACCGGGAACCTGACCGGGAAACCCTTCCCCGACAACCGGGTCGAACTGTTCACGACGCCCGGACACTGGGAAGACGCGCTCCTGCTGTTGGAGGCGGTCGAGAACAAATAGGCAAAAAATCCACGAGTCTCACACGAAAGCGATTCGTGCAAGTTTGTGGACGCGTCTGACTTGACCTCCAGACCACGTAATTGTGTCAAGAAGACCCGCCTGCATGGTAGGATTTGGGTCGGCTGAGCGGTACCGACCATGAGCGACGAGATTTCCATCTCCGAAATCAGACAGGAAGTCGACAGTATCCTGAAGAGCGAACACTTCCGGAACTCGGACAAGCTCTCTCGTTTCCTCGATTACATCTGTGCCAAACAGGTCGAAGGGACCGCCAGCGAGCTAAACGAATATCTGTTGGGTCTGGAAGTTTTTGGCCGGAAGGCCGGGTTCTCACCCTCCGAGGACTCCATTGTTCGAGTCCGCGCGCACGAATTGCGGCGGCGCCTGAGAGAATACTATGCCGGGGAAGGACAGGCGAGCCGCATCCGGATTGCCCTGCCGAAAAGACACTACATTCCGGAATTCACCCGGGTCAAGGAGGCCCCTCCAGAAGGCGTTCCGACAGGCGCCCCTGACAAGAATCCCGCTCCAGCCAGCCAAGCCGCCGGGGCGAACGTGCTTGAGCCCGCCCATCCGAAGCCAGAAGCTCCCCCAATGCGCGGAATCGAAAAGGCCCGAGAGCTTTATGCCTTCTACGCCGATCTCCTCGGTGAGCTGAACGAGCGCGACCCGCAGTTGACTCTGATCAACCTGAGCAACCCAAAGGTCATGTTCAGCTTCGCCTGCAGCACGCCGTCCGCGCCGGCGTACCTGGGACGTCCTTCGGTCTCGATCACTCCGCAGCTGGCCAAGCACCTGCCCGCAAACACAAACGACGTCGCGCTTCCCTTCGCCACGAGCAAACCGCTGTATCATTTCCTGCACTCTACCGATGACGAGTACACCGGAATGGGTGAAGCGGTGTGCGCGTTTCACCTGGGGCGTCTGCTTCAGATTCTCGACCGCCCGGTTCACATCACCCAGGCGCGCTTCCTGACGTGGGACAAGGCGTCAAGGGACAATCTGATTATCCTCGGATTGCCCGTCATGAACGCTTGGACCGAGGCCAACCTGGCGCAGCCGAACTTCCGGTTTGTCTCGGCGTGCTGGCACAATACCCAGCCGAGGTCCGGTGAAGAGGAGACCTACCAGTGCGAGCTCGAGGGCGGTTCCGTTCAGAGAGGGTTCACCGATTACGGAATCATCTTTATGCAGCCCCTGCCCAACGGCAATCGAGTGCTCCTTCTTGCCGCCGCGTCTAGCTACGGGACTCTTGGACTTGGGGAGTTTTTCTGCAACCCGGACAGGATGCAACCGGTTTGCGAAACGCTGAGGATGAAGTCCAAAGACATGAAAGTTCCCTCTGCCTACGAGATCCTCGTCAGGGTACGCATTAAAGACAACCTGCCAATCGAGACCAGTGTGGTCGCCGTGCGGTGAATTCTATCCGCGAACCAACACGAATCTGTACGAAACCGTTGGTGTTGGTTCGTGGATAGAATTCAATACCGGCCATACTTCCGCGCTGTCTCCACCAGTCGAAAGATATTGGCGTCCGGTGTATCGCGGCCGCACTGGTCCCCGGTGGACAGGACGAACCCCCCACCCGGCGCCGCAGAGTCCATGGCTTTCTTGGCCGCCTCCTCGACCTCGGCCGGCGTCCCGTGGAGCATCACGCTGGTCGTGTGAAGGTTGCCTTTCAGCGCGAGTCGGCGCCCCCAGGTCCGCTTGATCTCCGCGAGGTCGCAGTCTCCCATAGGCGGCTCTTCCAGAGGCTCGATTGAGTTCAAGTCGGTCTCGGTCGCACACAGCTCCACCAGCCAGGACTCCTTTCCACATGAGTGGAGGTGCGATGGGATCCCGGCTTCTTTCGCCATGGAGGTGAGCGCCTGGATGGTCGGCAAAGCCAATTCTCGAACCATAGCCGGAGACTGCAATGTCAGGAGTCCCGACGCTCCGATGAGCAAGAAATCCGGTTTTGCGGCCAGAAGCGCTTGCGCATAAGCGATTGTGTGCTCGTGCACCAGGCGCACCAGAGCGGCGAACTCTTCCGGCTGATCGTAGTAGGCGAAGATGGCGCTTTCCAGTCCCCCCTCGAACAGATCGACGAACGAAGTCATCCCCGGCAGTCCGACAGCGCCCCCGACGGCGCCAAGCTCGCCCATGGCTTCCATATGCTGGTGTAGCGGCCGGTCATCGGTCTGGAACTCAGCAGGGTAGAAGTACGCCAGCTTGGGCAAATCTTCTGAAAGGTTCTTCACCATCTTCCCGACTTTGGTCGGGGGATCACCAATCGCAAAAGCAATGACCTCCTCGAGGTCTCCGCCCGGAGTGCGATGTACCCGCTCCACAAGGATCTGATCGTCGGTCCATTGCAGTACGCGGTCCTTGCTGGTGACTGGATCCCTGCAAGGGATGACCGTCAGCGCCCCCTTGTCGGACCAGCCGTCAAAGCCGAAGTGTTTGACGGCCTCGATGTACGCCTGCTCGAGGGGCGGATCGTTGTAGAGATAGATGTCCCAAAACGGCTGGCCGGTCAGCCGCGCCGGAATCATGTTGGACATGTCCGGAGAGACGGGGACCATGTCCGGCTGCCGGTTCATGAAGGCGGTGATCATCCGCTCGCGTGAAGTCATAAGCGCTAAAGCCCACGGGCAACACAAGTCGGGTCTTGCGACCCTGGGCCGCTGACCGGGTTCTCCAGAAGATGCTCGAGGAGCTCCCGCAAAGGAACCGTCGCCAGACCAATGGCCGTGTCGGCGCAACCGTAGTACACGCACAAGACACCATCCTTGACGACATTGCCTGTTGGGAAAATGACGTTCGGAATGACAAGCCCGAACTGTTCATAGTATTCCTCGGGCTCCATGATGAAGTTCGGCGTCCTGGCGAGGACCCGCTCGGGCTCCAGCAGGTCAAGGAGCATAGCCCCCACCCGGTAGACCGAGTCCTGGTCGACCCCGTGGTACAGGAGAAGCCAGCCATATTCGGTGCGTATCGGGGTCGCGGCCGCGCCGATCTTGCCTCCCTCCCATCCATAGGCGGGCCTGGCCACGATTTGCGGCGGAGTCCAAGATTGGAGGTCCTGCGAATAGGATATCCAGATGGATGGGCGGTCCTGCTCGCTCGAAACATTCGGGTGACAGATCGGCCGGCGGAGCAGCGCGAATTTGCCGGCGATCTTCTCAGGAAACAACACTACGTCGCGATCGTCGATCTCCCGGGGAGTTACGAAGCCGAGGTGCCTGAAGTGAATCAGGTCTTCGGAAACCGCGATCCCCGATTGAGTGATCATCGACCATGCGCACTCCTGCCAACCTGGGTACGACTGCGTGTAATAGTCGGGCACTCCCTGCCCGGTCGGCCAGCAGTCCATCGGATGCGGCTGGAGCGCAAAGCACATGTAGTAAAGGCCGTCGATCTTGACCACCCGGGCGTCCTGGACGCTTCCGTCGGGATAGCCGGCCATCGCGGCCGTGAACACCGGCTCATCGACAGCGTGCCCAAAATGCACCCCGTCATCGCTGACCAGCAGTCCGATGCTCGTCACAAACGGGCGCAAGGAGCCAGCAGCCCTTTCGAAGAGATAGAACTTCCCGTCTTCCACGATGGCGCCCGGGTTGAAGACAGAAATGTTGCGCCAAGGGAACAGCCCCGGCCGCACGATTGGATTTTCTTCACACCTCTTGATTTTCATCGTTTTACGGAGCGCGAATGAGTTCTAAGTTGTCATTCACGAACAGGCACGAACATGATTGTTTCGTGTCTGTTCGTGGATCAAACCTGGTTAGCGCGGATGAAGTCGATGACTTCATCAACGCGGGCGAAGGCCAATGCGACCACCGTATCGGCCGCCCCGTAATAGATTGCGATCCTCCCGCTGTCTCCGTCGGCCAGAGCGGCACAGGGAAAGACCACATTGGGCGTATCCCCGACGCATTCATACTGGGTTTGGGGAGACATTAGGTACGGCGCCGCCCGACAGATGACTCTCCACGGCTGTTCCAGGTCCAAGAGAGCCGCGCCCATGCTGTAGACAAACCCGTTGCAGGAGGTCAGCACACCGTGGAAGAACAGAAGCCACCCTTCGCTGGTCTCGATCGGGATCGGCCCGGCGCCGACTTTCGTGTAGCACCAACTGCCCGTGCCCAGGACATAGCGGTGGCAGCCCCAATGAGTCATGTCGGGGCTCTCGCTGTAGTAGATTTCGCCGAAGGGCGTATGGCCGTTGTCACTCGGCCGGCTCAGCATCGTGTACTTACCGCGGATCTTCCTGGGAAATAACACGCCGTTCCGGTTGAACGGCAGGAACGCGTTTTCAAGTTGGTGGAATGTCTTGAAATCGTAGGTGTAACCGACCCCAATTGTCGGCCCGTGATAGCCGTTGCACCAGGTGATGTAGTATCGATCTTCGAGCCAGGTCAGGCGCGGATCGTACCGGAACTCCAGCCGGCCGACTTCGGGATCGTCACATTTGAATTCAATGGGGGTGGGACAGATTCTCCAGTTCAAAGCGTCGTCGCTCTCGCCGTAGAAGATGTTCATGAAACGGCGGGTGTCATCAATGCGGAAGACGCCGACAAACTTCCCGTCATGCGGGATAACGGCGCTGTTCATCGCGCTGTTGGCCCGCGGTATTGGGTTGCGCGGTATGACGGGGTTTCCGGTGTAACGCCAGACAACCTCGCTGCTACCGGACGGCCGGTCTTCCCACGGCAGATTCGGAATTGATTGGGCATTCACAAGTTTCACAGCCATTGCCTTCTCCATTCTTGTCATCCACGAACCGACCCGAAGAAAACGGACTATTCGTGTCAGTTCGTGGATGGCCTTTCTTCCACCTCAAGCCCCGACCGCCGTCTGTACTTCGCCTTGCGCAGCCCGACGAGCCGTCAACTCTGCCTGGATCGATTTCATTCGTTTTTCATCGAGCGAATAGAACAAGATCAGCAGTGTCGCCAGCAGTGCCGGAATGGCCGGAATCAAGCTGAACAGAGTCACGATTCCAGTCTGAGTCGAAACACTCTGCACTTCTCCCGCCACAAACCCGTAATAGGCCAGAAGCCAGCCAGCCACCGCCCCTCCGAACGCCCACCCCATTTTCTGAGCCATGCAGGATGCCGAAAAAACCAGTCCGGTCGCTCGCCGCCTGTGTTTCCATTCCGAGTAGTCAGCGATGTCGCCGTACATTGCCCAGATGACTGCCATGCTCGGTCCATTCAGAAAGAGGCCGATGAACTGCATGACAAAGATCAAGGTCAGTTGTTTGGGCGCATAGAGGAAATAGCTGGCGGTGATGACGGTTATAGCCGCCATTGAGAAAAGGTACGTGTACTTCTTGCCGAGATACTTAACAAAATACCTGGTGCTCATCACTCCCAGGATGCTTCCCGCGTAGCCGAGTACGGTGAACACTGCCATGAACCCCTTAGTGTCGAGCTCATAGCTGTGACCCAGGACCGTGAAGACTTGGGACCCGATGTAGTACTTGAAATAGTAGACGGTCGCCGCCACCCGCAAGGAAGCGTAAACCAGGGTCGCGATTCCTATGACGCAAAGCAGGAGCCAGGGGACATTCGTGAGCAGGTCGGCGAAATCCCGCCGGAAGGTCGTGCGTTGCTGCACGGGCGCCTGAATTCTCTCTCGGGTGAGTGAAAAGGTCCCAAAGAAGAACAGAACCGCAACTGCTCCAAAGGCAGCCATTGTCAACTGCCACCCCAGTTGAGCGTTTCCACCGCCAAAATACTCAACCAGGTAGAGGGCGACCGCCTGAACGATCAGACTGCCGCCGAAGGCAAAGCACATCTTATATGAGGCCAGACTGGTCCGATCAAGTGAATCTGCAGACACTACGCCCAGCAAAGCGCCGTAGGGAATATTGATGGCAGTATAGAGGAGCATTAAAATCGAGTAGGTGACATAAGCGTAGACGATCTTACCGGTCAGCCCGAATCCCGGAGTGGTGAACGTGGCCACTCCCATGATCGCCAGCGGCAGACTGATCCAGATCAGGTAAGGCCGGAAATGCCCCCAACGGGATCGGGTCCGATCGGCGACCATACCCATGAGAGGGTCGATGATTGCGTCACCGATCCGGGTAACGGCCAGCATCGTCCCGACAATCGCGGCCGGCAAGCCATACACGTCGGTGTAAAAGAAAAGCAGATAAGCCGAAAAGGTCTGCCAATAAAAGCACGAGGCCCCATCTCCGAGCCCATAGCCGAGCTTCTCGAGGAACTTGACTTTTCCGGCTGAGTTATTCCTGATCTGCGATTCCTGATCCACTCTAGAACCTCCGACGACCGACACTGTCAACCTGAGCGCCAAGATGACAAGACAAACGGGCTGAGACAAGTTAATAACGGTTAACCAGCCTGGTCATACGTAATACCGCGCAAGGCGGGGGTCAAGGGTTCAAACGTTCAAGGTTCAGAGTTCAGAGTTCAGAGTCCAGAGTTCAGAGTCCAGAGTTAAGAGCCAAGGTTAAGAGTTAAGAGCTCGTGTTCGTTCGTGGAATGCGGACCTTGAACGAACAACGAGATTATGGCTAACCCGCGAGGATCGCGGCCACCTCCCGCATCGCCAGGTCTGGGCTGAAAAGCACCGGGACACGACAGCCGTTCGCCAGGATAGCCCGCCGGCAACGCGCCATAGTCGCCTGCGCCAAAACTATTGTGTCAACTTCCGGCACGGCTTGTGCGACGGCCATCGCCACAGCCTGATCATGTGTTGCCCAATCCCCGGCCCTCAGGGCCTCCAGGGCCCCTTCTACGAAATACGTCATAATCCTGATGGCTTTGCCCTGGTTATCCGCTTCCTTCATGAGCGATTGTCGTGTCGGTTCGACGGTCGTCGGATTGGTTGCAAATACCCCGATCCGCGGGCCGATTTCCACCGCCGTTCTCAACATCGGGCGATCAATTTCCAGCAGCGACACCGTAGTCTGTGCCCGAACCAATTCGACAACCGGGCTGATCGTCGAACATGTTATAAGCGCCAAGCGCACGCCGAGCTCTTCCGCCATCCTCAGATGTTCCAAGACACGCTCGGCGTCCTCTGGCGCCAATCGTCCCCGCCCCCGTACACGTTCCAGCAAGGGCTCATCCAGAACGTGAAGCCAGCGACAGGAGGACAAGGTCTGACGGCATAGCTTGTCAAACACCTCGACAAGTATCGGGATTGTGTGGATCAGCAGGAGATCAGGCGCCATCGGAATTGTCCTGGCCTACACTCCGCAGTGAAGGGAAAATCCACCTCGTGAGGATGTTCTGTTCGTGGTCGTTCGTGGATGAAAACCAGTCCACGAACGAACACGAACAGCACATCCTCACGTCACCCCGTCACCTTGTCACCCCTTGTCCGCTTGCCAGCTTCCTTCCCCGTCAGAACTTCCCTCTGGACGGCTTTAGCATGCTCGAGGTGATCATACATCGCTTCGGCGGCGCCCTCGGGGTCACGAGCGGCAATTCGCTCGACGATGCGCCTGTGGTCGGGGTTGACAATTTCAGCGAGACCGGAGTACCGGCGGACACGGCTGCGAATTTCCTGCATCACATCACGGATGGAATCAAGCAGTACGCCGAGGAGCACGTTGTGACTGGCTTCGGCGATTCGCTTGTGCAGCTCCGCATCCTTTTCGGCAAACTCGGCCGAACGAAGTCCGCCCTTTTCCATCTGTTCGATGATTGCCTTCAGGTCGGCGATATCTCTTTCAGTCGCATTCACCGCCGCCATTCGAACGATTCCTACCTCCAGGATGCTTCGGACTTCGTGCATATGGTCAGGCGTAATCGCCTGGTCGTGGGTTCGGATGAGCATCGCGAGCGGCTCACTGATCTGATCGCTGGTCATCTTCCTGACCGTCGTTCCGCTTCCCGGCCGAATCTCCAAGAGGCCCCGGGAGACCAGCATCCGGACCGCCTCACGCAGCGCCGTCCGGCTGACCCCCATCTGATCACAGAGCTCACGCTCTGGTGGCAGTTTGGCGCCGGGAGACAGTTGGCGAGCGGCGATCACGGACTGAATTTCATTGGCGATACGGTCAACGAGTCGGTCGCTTGCTCCAACGTTTTTGAACATAGCCCAAAGACCTCACAGTTCGGCCACAAAAGCAATTGTCCGGCCAACGGTTACGAACTCTCCCTCGGCCGCTCGGACATCTCGCAGGACTCCAGTAGCGGGAGATTCCAGTTCGGCGAGCGCTTTGTCCGTTTCGACCTCCAGAATAACCTGCCCGGCCTCGACGCGCTGCCCCTCGGAAACGAGCCAGCGGACGATCTTTCCTTCCTCCATATGGTCAGACATCTTCGGCATAAAAATCTCAGTCATAGTGATTGTTCCGCCTGGGTCTGACGGTCGGGCATCCGGCCGGGCACGAACCTTCTCAGCGAGACGACAGAGCACCGCGCGGCCGTATCGGGAGTCGGCCACGGCAGTATTTCCGTACCGACGAAGCCCGAATACCCGATTTCATCAAGGACACTGAAAATGGTTCCGAAGTCCAAATGCGCCGAGCCCGGCCATCGGCGATTGTTGTCACACACGTGCACGTGCCAGCAATATTCGCGCGCCTCGCGAAAACTCTCCGCGATGCTCACATCCTCGATATTCATATGATAGACGTCGAGCATCAGGCCGAAGTTGGACCGTCCAACACGCTTCACCATCTCAATCCCGTCTTGTGTCGTGATGATGAAAGAGACCTGGTTAATCGTGATTGGCTCGAGGAGGAGGCGCACTCCCTTCGGGGAGGCGTAGTCGGCCAGTTCCCGAAAGACCGCGGTCGCCACCTGCAACGTCGCCTCAGGCTGCGCCGGATCGCCCAAACCGCGGACCCTTCCTATGTTGATTGGCGTTCCGGGACCGAACCACGAGGATGCAAAATCGATCAGCTCTCTGAATCGGGACATCGCTGCCTGACTGACCGTAAGATCCGAGTTGACGAGTCCCAGCTTTTCCTCGCCCCAGAGCGCCCCGGTGCAGATCCCTGCCAACTCGAGTTCGTTTTCCTCGAGTAACTGTCGGATCAGGGCGCCCTCTAAGCGGTCAGGCCGCCTGACCATCAGCTCGACGCCGTCGTAGCCCAAGGCGGAAAGTTTCCTGAGCGAGGTTCGCAAATCACCGGAATATACTGCCAAGGCGGGCATCTCCAGATCCGGCCCGCCCACCATCGCTGCGATTTTGATCATGATAGACACCGTTCCAGGTTAGCCGGTTAGCCGGTTAGCCGGTTGGCCGGTTAGCCGGTTCATTCCTTCTGCCACGCTGACATGTCGACGAATATTTTGTGAAGCCACCGATTGCGCCGCGGGTGCGCGCCGCGTCGTCATAAGCGTCCTGACACTCGGGCGTCGAGACATACTCGAGGTCCAACGCCAAGTAAACTCTGCTCCTTTCTCGTCAGAGTGTAGATTTTCCTTGCCAGGATTCTCGACAGTTGCCACGCCTCGATATCCTCGAATCGCTCGATTCTCATCCGCCCCCCTGACCCCTGAACCGTCCAACCGCCTAACCGGATAACCGTCTAACCCTCTAACCCTCTAACCCATCACTTTCCGGACGGCCGCCACCACATCGCTCGTCTCCGGCCAGAGACCTGCCCCCAGGCTCTCGGCAAATGGCACGGGAGTGTCCTTACCGGCAAGGCGGATGATGGGGGCCCGCAGGTACTTGAAGGCCTGCTCGATGACCACCATCGCCCACTCGCCGGTCGGGCCGTAGGAACGGCATGGTTCCGCAACAACAATTACTCGACCGGTCTTTCGCGCGGACTCTCCGATCGTCTCTTCATCCAGCGGGCTGATCGTCATCACATCGACGACCTCGACGCTGATTCCCTCAGCTTCTACGATTCGAGCCGCCATCATCGCCAGCCAAACCATGTAGCCTGACGCGATAATCGTCACATCCGTACCCGGGCGCTTAACGTCACACTTGCCCAACGGCAGGACGAACTCCTCCTCGGGGACCAATCCTTTGAACGAATAGAGGAGTTTGTGCTCGAGAAACACCACGGGATTGTCATCCCGGATGGAGGCTTTCAAAAGCCCCATGGCGTCATAGGGCGTCGAGGGAAGCACGACCTTCAGGCCCGGAATGTGGGCGTACCAGACTTCGAGGCTCTGTGAGTGTTGGGCGGCGATGCTCTTCCCGGCGCCTCCGCCTTGAGCCATGCGAACCACCCAGGGCACCTTGGCCTGTCCTCCGGTCATCAGCCTGAGCTTAGCCGCCTGGTTAGCGATCTGGTCCAGTGCCAGGCCGGAGAAATCGACGAACATAATCTCCGCTACCGGTCTCATCCCGACGAGGGCTGCGCCCGTTGCGGCGCCGATGATGGTGTTCTCGGAAATCGGTGTGTCTCGCACCCGCTCCGGTCCGAATTGATCGTAAAGAGTCCGCGTGACCCCAAAAGCCCCGCCGTGCTTGCCGATGTCCTCACCCATCAGAAAGACCGACTCATCCCGTAACATCTCCTGGCGGAGCGCTTCACGAATGGCTTCCTGGCATGACATGAGACGCGCGGGAATGCCCGGCTGAACCTGGACAATAAGGTCCGCCGGCATGGCGGAGGTGCTGGCGCCTAACGAGACGCTGTCCCGGCTTGCGGTCGTCGTGCGTGGTTGTTCTTCAGGCATAGATGAATTCAAGAGCCGTGGCCGGATCAGGCGGGGGGCTCTCCTTGGCGAAGCGAACCGCCTCCTGAATTTCCTGCGCCACCTCGCTGTCAATGTCGCCGATCAGGTCATTGGACAGCTGGAATTCTTCAACCAACCTGGCCCGAAACTTCGGGATCGGATCATTTCTCCGCTGCTCCGCAACCTCTTCCCTCGTCCGGTAGACTTGCGGCTCGCCGGCGTAATGGCCTTCCAAGCGGTAGCTCTCGGTAACGAGCAGAGTCGGACCTTTTCCCAGGCGCGCGCGTTCGACCGCCTCGCTGGCGGCGCAATAGACGGTCAAGGGGTCGAAGCCGTCGACTCGAACTCCCGGAATCCCGTACGCGCAAGCCCGCTCCGCCAGGTCTTTTACTCGGGTGACGCGTTCGATCCGTGTCGAGATTGCATAGTGGTTGTTCTCGAGGACGAGCAAAAAGGGTAGGTCCCAGACGGCCGCCAGGTTGAGGCCTTCGTGAAAGTTTCCGGTATTGCAGCCGCCGTCTCCTGTAAACGAGGCCGAGACCCGGTCTTCACCGCGCATCTTGAACCCGAGCGCGGCGCCGACCGCGATCGGGATACCCGAGCCGACCACTGCCAAAGCGCCCAGGCTGCCGGTCTCGAAGGCCGCAATGTGCATCGACCCGCCGCGCCCCCGGCAGTACCCTGTGTCCTTGCCGAGAATTTCCGCCATCATCCGGCCGGTGTCCGCGCCTTTGGCGATGTTGTGTCCGTGGCTGCGATGGGTGCCGGCGACGAGGTCGTCCTGGCGCAGGGCCATGCAGACTCCTACTCCCGAGGCTTCCTGCCCGATGTACGGATGGACCGTGCTTTTGACCTGACCTCGTTTGAACAGGTCAATGGCCGCCAGCTCGAATTGGCGGATCCGAACCATGCGGCGATACATCTCCAGAAGCAAGGTTGGTTCGGGCTGGCTCATTCCGGTTCCTCGGTCTGACATAATACCAAATTACGGGAGGACGCGCCAACAACTTTGTCCCTTAGAGATCAGGGCTCTTCGATGCGTATCATCTTGTCGGCGTCAAACTTCACCAGTTGTTGGACTTTTCTCGGTCTGACATCATACCAAAAACCCGAATTAGGGCTTGACACCCGCTTCGGTTTCCCATAGCGTTTTGGTAATACATATGACCAAGCAGGGAGAAACGAGCGCGCTTGAAAAGGCCCGGAAACTGTTGCATGAGTTTAAAGGCGAGCGATACATCCATGGGCAGGGAGTGCTCCATCGGGTCGGCGCCGCCGCCGCATCCTGCGGTTCACGCGCCGTCCTCGTTAGCGATCACTTCCCGGGGGCGCAGCTGTTCCTGGAGGTCATTCGCCGATCACTGTCGGCTGCGGGCGTCGCGGTTGTCGCCGAGACTGATGGCGCCGCGCCGAACGCGCCTCGAGAGGATCTGGAGAGGATCACCCGAGCCCTCCGCGAACATCGACCGGACGTTATCGTAAGCTTCGGAGGGGGAAGCACGATCGACGCAGTAAAGGCGGCCGAGGTTCTGCGCACTTTGGGCGGCAGCATCGAAGACTATTTCGGAGTCGGCGTTGTGACCGAGCGTCTGACGCAGGCGGGCGTGCGCCTGAGTCCTCATGTCGCAATCCAAACGGCGGCGAGCTCGGCGGCCCACCTGACAAAATACTCGAACATCACCGATGTGAAGACAAGCCAGAAGAAACTGATCGTCGACGAGGCGATCGTCCCTGCTCTTCCGGTTTTCGACTATGACGTGACGCTTGGCTGCCCCTGGTCGTTGACCGCTGATGGCGCCATGGACGGCATTTCGCATTGCCTCGAGGTGTTATACAGCGCCGTCGGGAAGTCCCTCTATGAAAGAGCCGAGGACATCGCACAGACAGGTATTGGGCTCGTGCTCCGTCACCTTCCAGTGTTAAAAGCCGCCCCGGCGGCGGCCGAGGCGCGCCAGGCGTTGGGACTCGCCACGGACCTGGGAGGCTACGCGATCATGATCGGCGGAACTAACGGCGCGCATCTCACCAGCTTTTCCCTGGTCGATGTCCTTAGCCACGGGCGGGCTTGCGGTCTTATGAATCCCTATTACACGGTGCTCTTTGCCGGAGTCTTGGAGCGCCCCCTTCGCGCTGTGGGCGAGCTGTACAGGCGCGAGGGCTTTTCGAGCGCTGATTTCGAACGCCTGGGCGGACGCGAGCTCGGCCTGGCGGTGGCGTCGGCCATGCTCGATTTTGCTCGAAGCATGGCGTTCCCGACTTCGCTGGCTGAAGTGCCGGGTTTCACTGATGGGCACATCCAAAGAGCCCTCGCGGCCGCCAAAAATCCCCAACTCCGAATGAAGCTCGAGAACATGCCCATACCGATGCGAACCGACGACGTCGAGGAATTCATGGGATCCGTTCTTTGGGCAGCCAAAGAAGGCGACCCGGCACGAGTCAGAAGCTTCTCCTCCTGATTCAATGGCAGGAGCAAAATCAAATATGCATTTGCACGATGACGCGCTTGTGAGAGATATCGCCCGGACGGCTCAAGAAATCCGCATCGATGTCCTCAACATGGTATACAGAGCCCAGACCGGTCACTTGGGTGGCGCCTTGTCCGTGGCCGAAATCCTGGCCTGCCTATACTTCCACCACCTCAGGGTGCGCCCGGAAGAAGCCGGTTGGCCCGAGCGCGACCGACTGCTTTTCTCAAAGGGTCACGCCTGCGCGGCTCTTTACTCGGCCATGGCCCGCCGCGGCTTCTTCCCCGTCGAAGAGCTGGCCAGCTTTCGCCAGCTGGGCAGCCGTCTACAGGGACACCCGGACCGGATGAAACTGTCGGGGATTGAGATGCCTGCGGGGCCCCTGGGCCACGGCGTTGCGGTGGGCGTCGGAATCGCCCTGGGCGTGCAGCCGCAGGCCAAGCCGTCGGCCCTTACAGCTCCTTCGGCGCAGGCCCCGTTGGCCCGGGTGTACGTGGTTCTCGGTGATGGGGAGATCAATGCCGGGGTGGTCTGGGAGGGCGCTATGGCAGCGGCCAAATACCGGCTGGGTAACCTCACAGCGATCCTGGACTGTAACGGCATCCAGCAAACCGGGGCAACCGCTGATGTCATGCCCACTGAGCCGTTGGTCGCGAAATGGGAGGCGTTCGGATGGCATGTGCAGGAAGTTCATGGACACAACGTGCGGGAGATCCTCGACGCGCTGGACCGCGCCGATGAGGTCAACGCCCGACCGAGCGTGATTATTGCCCGATCCACGAAAGGGAAAGGCGTCAGTTTCATGGAATACGACCACCGATGGCACGGACAGTCACCGGACGAGGGACAGTACCTTCAGGCGTTGGCCGAACTGGAAGAGGAGTTGAAATGGCTGAACTAGAGTCGATGCGCCTCGCCTACGGGCGCGCCCTTGTGCAGCTCGGCCGCGACAATCCGGATGTCGTCGTTCTAAGCGCCGATGTGTCCAATTCCGATCACAGCTCGATGTTCGCCGACGAGTTTCCCGACAGGTTCTACAATGTGGGGATAGCCGAGCAGGCGCTAGTCGATATAGCGGCAGGTCTTGCGTACACCGGCAAGATTCCTTTCGCCAACACCTTTGCGTTTCTCTTTGCGACGCGGGCGCTCGAGATGGTGCGTACGCACCTGTGTTACGGCGGCGCCAACGTCAAGTTGATGGGCGCCTATGCGGGGCTGTCGGATTCCTTCGACGGCCCGACGCACCATTCCATTACCGACATCGCAGCAATGCGCAGCCTTCCCAATATGACGGTGGTTATTCCGAGCGATCCGGTTTGCCTCTCGGCGCTCCTCCCGCAAGCGGCCGCCTGGCCCGGGCCGGTCTTCTTCCGATTAAACCGAAATGGGTCCCTGTTCTGTTCAAGGACAGCAACTATGTCCCGAAAATCGGCAAAGGAATTGTCCTGCGTGAGGGTCGGGATGTCGCGCTGATCGGCGCAGGCCTGATGGTCAGCCGTTGCCTTGAGGCGGCAGAAATCTTGCAGCACAAACACGGGCTGAACGCAACCGTGGTGGAATTCCACACCGTGAAGCCTCTGGACGAAGAGCTGCTCGTCGCGCTCGCTTCCAAGCATCAAGCGATCGTAACCGCGGAGGAACACAGCGTAATCGGGGGGCTCGGAGGCGCGGTTTCCGAAGTGCTATCCTCTCGACGCCCTGTGGTCGTGGAACGCGTCGGAATCGCCGACTGCTTCACCGAAAGCGGGCCGTATAGTCCCCTCCTGGAGGCCTACGGTCTAGGAACGCAACACATCACGCGCGCCGCGCTTAGGGCCATTTGTGCCAATCAAGAACCCGCCGGCAGTCGCGATCACTCGGGAACGAGTCGGGAAGTTCCTGTCGAGCAAGGCCGAGTCCCAAAAGGGCGAGCACCTGTAGCCGGATAAGCGAATGACAAGCCTACAGTTAGCTTAAGCTGGCGAAGGGAATCGAACCCCCAACCTACTAATGACAAATCAGATCGAACCGCGGCCGCCCACTGCCGTCCGGTAATTCCCTTCCACGTAACGCTCAGGCGTCTCGGCCACTGCGAACGCAGATCTTCAGCCGGAGCTTGTGTTCGTGCACAAAGGCTGAAAGCCAATCGCGGCGGGTCTCGATCCACTGTTTTCGCCGCCACGAGACGGGGTTCACCTGCGAGAAGCCCTCGCCTTTCATACGTCGGGCGATTGACTGGATAGCAGCGTCCTGGACGCGGTCCGAGGCTTGGAGTGAAGCCGACAGGAGTCTTCATGATATCCCTCAAGACTGCACTACCTGCCCCAGACTTCAATCCTCGCCGTGCCTGTCGTCTGGATGGAGACCGCTAGTCTTGCCTCGTCGTAATTCCAGGATTTGTCCTCGCGGCCATTGACCTCGACTTTTCGCGGCTTCTTGTCGCTGTGCAACTTCGTTGTGGCCACACCGACCGGAGCTTCGATCACGCACTTCAAACGCGACCCGGAGGCTAATTCCGCGCTTTCAATGAAGCCATCCGACGAACTGATGTAAAGCGGGCCCAGGCCTGCCTTCGGATCGCTTCCCATATCCAGCTCGATCTTCGTGCCCCCGGCAAGGCGTTTCGACGGGATCATGTACGCAGGGTACGGTTTGCCATCGACCTTAATCGATCGGACGTAGATGTTATCACCGTGGTTGTTCCCGGCCTCTACCGTGATTGCCCTTTTCCCGTTTCGGATGACGGCCTTAGTGATCGAAGGCGATGAGATGAGGTACTGGCCTGCAGGCGCCGATGACGGGTAGAGTCCAAGCATCGAGCACATCAGCCAACCGGAAACACCCGCGTAGTGGGTCTGCCACCCCCCATGGGGCGGTTTGGGTTTCACTCCTTCATACATGATCCCCTGGTTAAACAAAGGAACCCACGTATCTCGAATGATCTTCTGCGCTTCATTCGCCGCGCCTGCGTAATAAAGCAGGTAAGGATACACGTACTGGTAGTCGTTGAACCACGCGTTGTTCAGACAGTATTCGCTGACCCGCTCCACGAAACGATCCTGTCCCGGCAGGTTGAGCAGACCGTACGGGTCATGAGGTACGAAGAAGGCCCAGTCTTTGGTTGTCCCCTCGAAGAGGCCCTGCGGATTGGGGTTCCAGGTCATCTTCGAATTTTCGATGGGGCCCCAGTTCCCCTCCCCGTCCTTCACGCGAAACGCCTTGCTCGAACTGTCCCAGAGTTTCGTGTAGCCGTTGCTCAGGCGCAGGTACTCCGCCACCGCCGAGTCGTCCTGGTTCGCTTTCGCGAGCAACGCCATGGCATGGAATCCGGTGTGGAATTCGAGCGATCGCGAACACGCGAAGCCGCCGGACTCAGGCTGCACCAAATGGCGGTTCGTCCGCAAACTCACAGCCGTGAACTTCTCGTTCGTGTAGTTGTCCTTCAAGGCTGCGTAGATCTTGGAATAGTCCACTGGGAGGCTGCCGTAGTAAGCGTGTGCCATCAGAGCCGGCGTGAAGCGGATGTTGTTGTGACCGGAGGGTCCCGCGAACAGGCAGATGTCGCCGTCCATGCAGCCGTCAAGCTGGTAGCGGGCCAGGTAGGTATTGACCACGTCAGTCATCACCTCCGGGTAGCTGAGGATCAGGAACGGGTAGGTGGCTCGGATGTTGTCCCAGCAGCAACTGTGGTATCCGCCGATGAATTGCCAATAAGCACTCGACGCCACGGATCGGGCTCTCGGATAGGAACCGGCGTAATATCCCTCGCCTCCGTCGACGACGTTAGCGTACATCGTGTAAAGCGCGGTGTACGCCATGCGTTTGGCTGAGTCGGAGCCTTCCACTTCCACACGGTTGAGCACCTCGTTCCAAGCCGCATGGCAACGTTTCTGCATCGAGTCGAAGTCCGAATACTCGGCAGCAAGAGACTCCTCGGCTTTCTCCAAACTCGTGAAGGATTCGGCGATGGCTACCGTGACCGTAGACGCATCGAACTGCGCGTACATCAAGGGCGCATCTCCCGCCACCCGCGTCAGTCTTTCGGCTACTCTGCCAGTCGAATCGAGGGTTCCCGTGGTGATCGAAGGGGAAGTGAAACGGATGACGTAGAAAGCCCCCTTCTTTCCCGGCTCGCTGACTGTTGCGTGGAACGTCCGGTCGTCCACGCGCGTCACTGTCCTCTGGGTCCACTTGTAAAGCTTCGCCCAGTCATCCACCCTGGTTTTCGTAAAATCGAAGACGAGGTACTTCTTCTGCGCCTGGGTCGGAAAGCTCACTTGAAACACCGACACGTGCGGGGAGACCGTAATCGCCATGGCGCTGGCCCCGCTTGGCTTGTCAGCCCGGTATTTGACAATGAGCCTCGACGGATCACCGGTCACCTCGGAGCGCCAGTCATCCTTCTCGCCCCTGGCGACGACCTCCTCCAAGCAAGGGTAGACCCGTGGGACTCGGGTCATGACGTCCGCCGCCTCACCTGCGACATTCGACCAGGCCCCAATCATCCCTAACGGATACCGGATGAAACCGACCTTGTTCTGGACCGCATTGCAGAACGGGGTTTTGTCCGACGCAGCGGCAGCCGGGGCGAAACAGGCGAAGAGCGCCGCCAGGAGGACGGACAACAACCTGAGACTCGACAGGCGGTGGGGCCCTGTGGATGCTTCATCGGATCTGTGGCGGCTTGTATTTCTTTTCATAGGATTACACCGGTGGTGCGTCGGGGTGTCGTTCAATCGTGCGGAATACCGAGCGAGTCCATGATCCCTTTCATGTAGCCGACGGCCAGAACTTTCCCTGTCATCGCATACCCGGGATTGTCGTTGGTTTCGCCCGCCATGGTCGGGGCATGATCGGGACGGATCGGACCGGTGAACCCACACTCGTTATAGGTTCGGAGCATCCCGGGCATGTCCGTCGGGCCATTGTCATGAAAGGATTCGCGGAAGTGCTCGCGGTTCCCCTCGATGTCCCGGAAGTGAACGAAGAAGAGCTTCTTTTGACCGCACCATTCTCTCGCCAGGGCTTCGATATCCTCTCCCATTGCCTTAAAGCTTGCCTGGCAGAATGTGATGCCGCTGGCCGGGCTGGGGACCAGGCTGAGAACGCGCCGGAGATTGGCTGCACTCGTCAGGATGCGTCCAATACCGCGCAACGGCGAGATCGGCGGGTCATCGGGGTGCAATGCCATCCGGACGCCGGCTCTTTCAGCAACAGGGATGATCGCTTCGAGGAAGTACTGGATGTTCGACCAGATTGTCTCTTCGCTGACCTCACCCCACTCGGTCAACCCCTGCTCGTCTGCGGCGCGGCGGTCGAACTCACTTGTCAATGCCCCTCCCCGCTCCGGGATGCTGGTGTTGGTGCGATACCAGCCGAGGCCAGCCATGAAGTTGTAGCATACCAGGCGGATGTCCAACCTGCCCAACGCCTCGACCGCCGCCCGGTAGTTCTCGATCTCCTCGTCCCGTCCCGGCAGGCCGAGCTTGATCTTCTCGGCATTTACGGGATGACTCTCCACGCCCGCCACCGTTAGACCCGCCGACTCGAAGTATTTCTTGATGTCCGCCAGTGTCTCCGCATATCTCTGCCTCGGGACACTCGCCAAGGACGGCCGAACGCAGGCGATCGAGTGAGTTATGCCGATCTGTCGCGCCAGCCGGACCTGCTTGTCCTGTCCCGGCCAGAACATCTCGGCTATCTGCATCGCTCCTCCTCGGGCCCTGTCACTTGCCCGTCTCCAACTTGATCGTCTTGATCACGAAGGGCGCCGCCTTGAGGTGGTCCAGGATGGCTGGGCTCGCCTCTTCCTCGAGCAGATTCAGCTCTCGGAATGTTCGCTTTTGACCCAGGAATTCCACCGCGGTTTGCGCCACGGCCCCTTCCATTTCGTAGAAACGTAACACGAGTGAGCTGTCGTTGTCGGCCTTCTTGACGGCGCTGATGACCAGGTTTTCGGCAGCTACAGATGCAAAAGCGTTCGTGGGCGGCAGGGACTTCGCGGATAAGCGGTCGACGACGCTTACAGGAATCAACGAGTTGTTAAACTCCATCCCGGTTCGATAGGCCTTGGCGGCTTTCCAGTCGCTTGTGGCCGCCGACAGTGAGTACCGGAGGATGTATCTCCCTGCTGGCGGGTACTGCATGGAGGTTACTTCCTGCCCACGCACGACCTTGACCGAAGTGTAACGCGGCCCACGAAGCATTTCCGCTCGGATCAGCCCATTCTCTATCTTCATCAATTGCTGGCTGGCCGCTATCGTGATTCCCCACTCGGCCGTCCCGGCATGGACCCAATCGTGGATGTGGCGAACCTGCCTCCATGAATCCGGCTTGATCTCGTCGCCGGCCCGCGGTCCGCTTTTCGGCATGATGTTGTCAAACGCGTTGGCGCCAAAAGGGACACCGTAATGAATAGCCGCGTTTTGATCTTGAAGAGGAAACAGCTGCTGCAAGCGGACAAGACGGGGGCCGCGCCACTCGATGGTGTTCTCGATGTCGACGCGATTCAGGCCACGGTAAACGGTAACACGCTGTACGATTGGAATATCGGCGATCTGTCCCTCAATCTTCACGACCGTCCGAATCGGGTTGTTTTCTTCCAACTCCACCGAATTCACGCTGTTCGGGATCGTGCGGCCGCTGAGCGGTTCGATGCCGATATAGTTGCCGCCTCGCTCCTCCACGGCGACGATTTCCATGTCGCTGCAAACGTCACGATTCAGCGCTTTGTCAAACATAGAGACCCGGCCGGTCGCTCGGTCAACGGTGACTCGGACGAGCTCGTTTTCAACGACGTCCGATCCGAAAGCCCGGCGAGATTCGGCACGGTCCTTGTCCGAATCCAACTTTAGAGAGGCCGCAGCCGTCAACGCTTCCGGTTGCTCGCTGGCGACCAGGTAGTAGGTCTTGTAGCCGAGGGACGGTACGCCCGTCGCGACGAAGATCAGTTTCAACGCACGCGAGATGTTCTCGCTGTACTCCTGGACGTAGAAGGGAACGGAGATCCCCGATTCGTCGACCAGGCGCAGGCCCTTCTTATAGTCGGCGATGTCCGCGGGCGAAACATCGCCGTAAAGCGTCAGGTGAGCCTGAACGACGTCCGTGCGGGTCCAGCCGAGCGGGTTGAAGACGACGATCGGAAAACTCTTCGCGACCGGGATTTGAACACGTTCGGAGATGTTGCGCAGCATGTCACGGAGAATCTCATCCCCGTGAAGCCTAGCCAGGTCCATGTAGCCGCGCTTGCGGTCGTCCCCGGTCATTCCTCCCTGCCCGTCGTGATTGTGGTCCATCGACTCGATTAGCTTCTTCCATAAGAAGTCCAATTGGGCCTGCGGGTAATCGGCGAATTTGAGGGCATGATTGATCGCGGCGAATTTTTCTGCCGTCAACAGCGTATTCGTCGCCGGTATGATATGCGGCCACAGGTGGGGCAGTGAGGAGACGATGTTGGGCCAGGACGTATTGATCTCGCCGGAAGTCTCCGGGATGGCGCCGCTCCCCTCAACCCGCTTGAAGAACTCCGTGGGAGTAGACAGGATGAACTTTCCGACGCCCGACTGGTTGGCCCTTCCTACGGCTTCCACAAGATCGTCGGGCGGCGACCACAGGTCGGTGCCCCAGTTCATTAGGATCGGACCATTCGTGGTGGCCCGCACATCCACCAAGTCCTTTCGCATGCGTTCCAGCTTGTCCGCATCGGGAGTTCTCTTTGAGGTGAGGAAGGTGCCCCATCCATAGCCCTTGAGCGTGTTCCAAACCAGGGCCTCAGACCCATCCGGCGCTTTCCAGCGGAAAAGCGATTTATCTGTCGGTCCCATTCGGGTCATGACCATGAATGGAACCTTCGTCTGGGCAAGGATCTGCGGGAACTGCGGCGTGTAGTCCGGAAGATCGCCCAGGTGTGCGACCAGTGGATCGACGCCGAAAACTTCCCGTGCGTAACGCTTGCCGAGCGCCATGTTGCGGGCGTGGACTTCGCCGTCGGGCAGGCCTTGAAAGATGCCCACCCATTTGGGCGCGATTTCAATCCGGCCCTCCTTGACAAGGCGCAGCAATTCGTCAAGCTCGGGCGAGCCCCTGTGCGACTCCACGTAGTTGGCCACGAAGACGTTGTCTTCCAGAAGGAAACGGAACTCGGGTGACTTCTTGGCCAGCCGGATTGCCTGGGCAATGATGCCGTTACCCCTCGCGAGACACTCCTCGCGTGTCCCTCCCCAGAAGAAATCGAGGTGGGAGAAAGGCGTGAAATAGACCTCGGGGGTTGCGGGTTGGGCGGCTAGGGTAGTCAAGCAGGCAAACAGGACGGCAATGGAGAATCCTCGGCGGTTTTTCATAAGCGTCCTTGGGCGGGGAATCTTGTCGATCCTGTTAATCCTGTCTGATACTTTGACAGGATTAACAGGATTAACGTGGTTCAGTACCGGCTAGAACACGAGCCGAGCCATGAGTTGAAGGACTCGCGGGCTCCGGACTCCCGAAACGGTTCCGAATCCCGTCTTGTTGACGAGCGCGCCGGACGAATTGTAGGGCAGGTTCACCACGGTGGGATCCGTCAGGCTCTTGAAATTAACGGTCGCGTTATAGCCGCTGAACTGGGTGTGGTTGAAAACGTTGAATGCGTCCACACGGAATTCCAGACGGGCCTTCTCGGTCAAATTGACATCCCTCTGCAGCGACATATCCCAGTTGTTCCACCCGGGGCCCGTCACGAAGTTAACAGGCGACTCCAGGCCGAGACTCGGACGGGTCGGTGGAGCAAAAGCCGCGGCGTTAAGGCGATTGTACGGGTCGTCCGACGTACCCGCGGTCGGGTCGCCAATCAGCTTCACACGAGGCCCTACAGCGCCTGATCCGGTAAGCATGACGCCGCTCACACCCGAGATGCTGAAGCCGGGTGTCATGGGTTGGCCGGTTCGGAAGACAGTGATACCCGATACCTGCCAATCGTTCAGAATGGCCCGCGTGACCACATTGTCGAGGCCGCCGTGCCCTGTGACACCCGGAATCTCGTAAATGTAGTTGAAGGTGAAGTTCTGACGAACGTCGTAACTGCACGGTCCGTAGTTCGCCAGCCGAGTGAGATCGTCGATCCGGCCGCCGTCGCCATCGCTGCTGGCGACAGTCAAGCATTTGCCCCACGTGTAGGCGGTCCCGAGGAACAGGCCTTTCGCAAAGCGGCGGTCCAACTTGATCTGCAACGAGTTGTAATTCGAAGTCGCCCCGAAGTCCTGAAGCGTGATGTTGCTGTGACCACGATACTGACGAACGAAGTCAGAGTCATATCCCTTGGAACCATCGTAGGGGCCGGCCGGCACAGTCCCGCCGTGCTTGGTCGGATCCTGGTTCTCCGCCTTGAAGGCCGTCCCATAAGGCGCTGCGTTGATATTGCGGTTGTACAGCAACTGGCGTCCCAGGGATCCGACGTAGGAGACGTCCAGAACCATGGCCCAGGGCAGCTTGGTCTGCAAGCCCGCGCTGTAGTTGTACATGGTCGGGATCTCTCCGGCGTAACTCATGACCGTGAGATTGCTTGGGCCGATCAGGGCACCGGTCAGGCTGAGGTCCTTGACTAGACCGTTGAGCGATGTCGGCGTGTAGACGGCAGGCGGGTTAGTGATCGTGTTGAAGATCTCGTTGCCCTGGTACCGGTCGTAGAAAGCACCGGCGCCGGCCCGGAAAACCAGGTTCCCGTTTCCGGTCAGGTCGAGCGCGAAGCCGACCCGGGGCGCCCAGAGAAGGCCCGGGGTCTCCATCAGGTACTTGTTGACTCCCTGGCCTGCTGCCCGGATGCCGTTGGCAGTGTCGCCCGAGCCCGGCACGATCTTTCCGATATCGAGAGACGAGCGGACCTCGGTCGGTACTGCGCCGGCCGCGGGCGTCTGGCCCGGCAGGAGACCAGCGTAGTCACACGCCTTCTTCGATCCGCTGACCATGCAGGGCCAGTATAGCCTGGCGGCATTGCTGGGATCATACTCGCTCGGGAAGAACGTCGACGTCTGCAAGGCTTTGTCGTACTGCGGCTGAATCCAATATGCGCGCAGCCCCACGTCGAGTGTCAGCCTCGGCGTCACCTTCCACGTATCCTGCAGATACATCTCGAGGTTGTTGTAACGATACTGTCCCATCAAGTAGTCAGACGCCTGGGTGAACGAGGTGTACACACCGGCTGCGGCATTCGCAAAGCCTAGACCGGTGTCCAACGGATTGCTTGACGAATCGCCGAACTCATACTGGCCGCCGGACTGCACGAAGGCGTTCTGATCCTTGGCATTGCGCTGCAGGTAGACCCCGGCCTTGATGAAGTGTTCGTTCCACAGCTTGCTATAGTTGTCGGCGAATTCAACGGTGGTCTGATAGGAACTGAATGGCGCAAACGAACCCCCGCCAGTCCTCATGTCGGGCGTGTTGCTGAGCCGGGTTCCGCCAAATCCGAACTCCGGGATCCAATCGGCGTACGGCTCATAGAACGTGGGCAGGCTGACTCCTGTCCCGGCCCTGGTCAAATCGCTCTCCTTCATGGGGCCAGTCGCGACGTCATGGTGCGAAACGCCGAACGTGAATTCATTGGTGGACGTCGGGTTGACCGTGGTGAGGAGGTTCAGCGAGAGGGCATACCCGGGGTGGTTGTACTGAACGCCTCCCGACAAGGGGTAGTTGGGCGTCAGCGAGTACCCGGCGCTGCCGTAGGCCGAGGTCTCGATATCCTGCACGAGCTGAGTGTAGCTGCCGAAGACCCGCCAGCTCTGGCTGAGGTTCGAATCCAGGCGGATCAGCCGCTCGTGCCGGGGGTTCCGGCTGGAAACCGACGACATGTAGTTGTATCCCGACTGACCCGTGATCGTGGGCATCGGGAAAATATTGAGGAGCGCAATCCCCGGGGCATAGAGCCGGTTGGCCGGGATCTTGCCGAGAACTCCTCCGTCCGAGAAGCAGCCGGATGTGTCCGATGCCTTGCAATTGCGGGAGGTTGCGAGCGGGTCCCGGATGTACGGAAACGCAGCCTTGTTCTTGTCAATGCTCTGCGAGAAGTCGCCTTTACGCTCGAGCTCGGTGGGCATGGTTATTCGCCTGAGCCCTTCCGGGATGAGTTGGCGCTGGTACTCTTCACTCCAGAAGAAGAACAGCTTGTCCTTATTGGTGTTGAACTTCCCCGGTATGAAAACGGGACCGCCCACGGTGTAACCGAAATAATTGTAGTGGTAAGAACTTTTGCGGACGTTGTCCCGGTTATTGATCCAGGAGTTGGCATTCATGCCCCGGTCGCGGTAGTAAGTGTAGGCGCTGCCGTGGAAGTTGCTGGTTCCGCTCTTGGTCACCATCATGACCGTCCCGCCGGCGGACTTGCCATACTGCGCCTGGTAATTGCTGACGAGAACCTTGAACTCCTGGAGCGAGTCGAGGCTGACGGTGGCCATCAGTTTCGTATTGTCGCCCGTCCCCGTCACGCTGACGCCATTGATCGTGGCATTGTTCGAGTTCATGCGCGCCCCGTTGATCCAGATGTTCTCCAGCCGGTTGTTGGCGCGGGAAGAATCGTAGTTCGTCACGATGCCGGGCAGCACGCGCAGGAGGGCAAGGGGGCTGCGACCGTTGACCTGAATGTTCTCGAGTTGCTCACCCACGATGGTGCCGGATCGTTCCGCGCTTTCCGTTTGCAGTCGCAGGCCCTCCGACCTTACTTCGACGGTCTGTTGGACTTCTCCGACTTCCAGGGTGACACGACCGACCGAAAGCCTGTCGTTAATGTTTAGTATCAGGTCCCGCTGCTCGTATTTCTTGAAACCGGTCAACTCCACCGTCAGTGTGTAACGGGCGGGGAGAACCTGCGGGAAAACAAACACGCCGGTGTCATCGCTCATTGTCGAGACAGACGTGTTCCGGTCTACGTTCGTTAGAGTGGCCGTCGCCCCAGGCACAACCCCACCCTGAGGGTCTTGAACCGTGCCGGTGATCAGGCCACCGGTTGTCTGCGCCGCCAGCGGCACTGCCCCAACGAGCAGAAAAAGAACTATCGACAAAAGCTTTCGACCTTGCATCTTCATCCTCCCGGATGTCTTCGGACATTCTGTCTTTCTGCTTGACCCTCCGGAGAAGAGATCTGTTGGGTTCGGGAGCCTGGGAGCCCGCCGGAATGTTTTCCGGCGATTGACCGAAACAGACCCGTCTCCTAACTGCTGTATAATCCCGGACATTTATCAACGCAATCGAATGTTTTTGAATACCTATTCACTTTTAGTGAAAGCCTACGCCCTCAAGTTCGTGCCCCGACAGACTCACAAACGACGGTAGCGTTTGAAGACTTCGACCGGATCGTCTTTCTTTTCGAAATCGGCGCGGGCCAGGCTCTCCGTCCCCGCGATCTCTTCACACTTCTGGAGAACCTGACATGTGAGGTGTTTCGGGATGATCAGAACTCCGTCCAAGTCGCCGAAGACGAAATCCCCGGGGTTTACAACGACCGTCTCGGTCAACTCGCCGGAAAGAATGACCGGGACCTGGCAAGCCAGGGTCATGGTGCGGCCATACGCTTCGATCGGGGTGCGGTACCGGGCAAACAGCGGAAATCCCATTTCGATGATCATGCCGCTGTCGCGAGTCCCACCATCGACAATCGCGCCGACCGCGCCGTGAGCCTTGGCGGAGGTCGCTGTCAATTCTCCGTAGAGGGCTACTCGAAACGGTGTGCCACGGTCTCGGACCTCGACGCACGGAAAGGTCATGTCTTTGAGCGATTTCAGGCGTCGAAACCGAATGTCCTCGTCCTTCTCCGCGGCAGTGGCGGCTTTGACTGTGAAGGCGGGCCCGGCCACCTTCATGTCGAGCGCCAGCGGCATGATTTCGTGCGAGAGGACCTGATTGGGATAACCGAGCTCTTCCAGGACATCAAAAACCAAACCTGCATAGAGCCTCCCATAGCGAATACAGATCTGTTCCATGTCGACAACCGGAAGTGTGGATACTGATTCCATGTGATACCTCGAGTTTTCGATCCGCCGAATCGAAAGAAGTTCAAGACTACAGGCGGCGGAGGAGCAGCCCTCCGTCAACATAAAAAACGGCGCCCGTGACGTAATCGGATTCGGCGGACGCCAGAAATACCACCATTCCCACAACATCCTGGACCTCGCCGAGACGGTTCCAGGGAATTCTCTCGAGCAGTCTTGCCTTCACCTCGGGAACGGAAAGATGTTGGCGGTTCATGTCCGTCAGGATTGCCCCCGGCGAGACGGCGTTCACGTTGATGTGGTGCTCGGCCAACTCCAACGCCAGCGCCTTGGTCATCATGGCCAGCCCGGCCTTGGCGCAGGCATAGGCCGAACGGCCGCGCAGCGGGACGTTATCGTGCACGCTCGAGAGGTTGATAATCTTCCCTTTGCCTGCAGATCGCATCACTTCGGCGGCCTTCTGGCTGAGGAAGTAGGGGGCCCTCAAATTGACCTCGAGCGTCCTGTCCCAGACCTCGGGCTGAGTGGAAAGAAACGGCTCGCGAAACTCGACCGCCGCGTTATTCACAAGCACGTCCAATCGACCGAATCGCTCCAAGGTGGCTGAGATGAGCCCGGACTGAGCTTCAAGGTCAGCCACGTCGGCCTGAATGGCGAATGCATCTCCGCCGGAAGCAGCGATGCGCTCGACGACCACGGCAGCGGCGTCAGCCGCCTGAACGTAGTTGACGACCACCCGGGCTCCCTCGGCGGCCAGCCCTTCGGCCAGCGCTGCGCCTATCCCGCGGCTGCCGCCTGTCACGATCACGACCTGGTCTTTCAATCTCATGGCGAGTAACCTCACTCTTCCTTCGTCTTCAAGAAAGTCCACAGAATGATCGCCGCAGCCAGGTGCCCGGAGGCGGCAACGATGAACATGGGAGTATAGGTGTCGAAGCGGTCCAATACCGTTCCCGCCACCCAAGTGAGGATCATGCCGCCGATGCAGCCGATCGTCCCCATGTAGCCCTGGACCGTGCCGATCACGTTTTCTGGGAAAACATCCGAGGCCAGGGCGGCGGTATTGATGAACCATGCGTAACAGACGAACGCCATCATTGCGATCAGGGCGATCGAAAGCCCGGCCGAGCCCACAAAACCGATTGCCGCGCCGGCCGGGGCGATCACCGCCGTCGCGTAGAGAACCAGCGCGCGGGCGCGCGGCGCACTGAACCCTCGCCGGATGAGAAAATCGGAAGTAGCTCCCCCAAGCATCCCCCCCGCCCCCCCGAAGAGGAACGGGATCCAGGCATACAGCCCGATATCGGTCAGACTGAAGCCCCTCTCGCTTTTCAGGTACTGCGGCGTCCAGAAAAGAAAGAAGGTCCAGACTGGGTCAGTGATCAGCCGCGCAGCCAGAATCGCGACCACCCGCCGGTCCTTGAGTAGCTGAAGCATGGACGGCAATCGCCCCGAAGTGGCATCCCGGGGAGCGCTGGGAGAGATGCCTTGAATGGCCGCAGCCAGGCTCGGGCTGGGATTCCGGTATACCTTCCACCAGACGGCCACCCAGACCAGCCCGATCAATCCCGGCGCCACAAAAGCCGCGCGCCAGCCCCAGGTTACCGTCAGCCAAACGATCAGTGGCACGGCAATGAGACTGCCGATGGAGCTGCCCGAGGAATAGAGCGCGATCGGGAGGCCTCGTTCCCGCTTGGCAAACCAGGTCGTGACCGTCCTCAGAGCACCCGGGTAATTCCCAGGCTCGCCCACACCCAACAGAAAACGGAAAATCCCCAAGCTCAGCGCGCCCGTGGCCAGACTATGGAGCATCGTGGCTACCGACCACCAGAGCACGAAGAATGTCATCCCGATCTTCTCGCCAATGCGATCGACCAGCCGCCCCCCCACTGTGTACATGACCGTATAGGAGAGCAGGAAGGCATTGATGATGTTCGAGTAATCGCTGTTACTCAGGTGGAATTCTTCACGCAAGACGGGCGCAATCACGGACAGAGTCTGCCGGTCGATCAGGTTCAGCATCGTCGAAAGCGTGATCCAGCCGACGATGAACCATCGCAGTCGGGATTCGCGATCTGTCATCTGTACTGCCAGTGTTTGTGTCGCCATTAGCGTGGTAATCCTGTCAAACCGTGAATCCGGTAAAACAACTGTCTACAGTGCTGCCAGCCAGCCCCCATCCACGTACAACACTTGGCCGGTGATGAAGTCCGAGGCAGGGGAGGCAAAAAAGATCACGGCGCCGGCCAGTTCCTCCACGCAACCCCAGCGACCGGCGGGAGTCCGGGTGCAAACCCAGCGGTCGAAATCGGGGTCCGCGCGCAAGCCGGCGGTCAACGGTGTCACGAAATACCCGGGACCAATTGCATTGACCTGGACGTTGTGCCCTGCCCACTCCACTGCCGTCGCCTTGGTGAACATCTTCACGGCACCCTTGCTGGCTGCATAGGGGGCCGTTGACGGCCGCCCCCCTTCGCTCATCAGTGACAAAACGTTGATGATCTTGCCGGCGTGCCGGCTGATCATTTTCACGCCGACTGCCTTGGTCATCAGGAACACGGCGTCGAGGTTCAGCTCCATCTGTTGGCGCCAGCGTGCCGCCTCGTAATTCTCGAGCGGTCCCCGCAGGTTGACGCCAGCATTATTCACCAGGATGGAAATCGGTCCGATCTCTTCCTCAATCCGCTTAACGGCCTGAGTCACCTGATCCTCGACGGTCACATCGAAGGCACAAGCGTAGACGCTGATATTGGAGTCCAGAAAATTCTGGCGGGCCTGCTCCAGCCTGGCCGGGTCTCGGCCGTTGAGAATGACGGTCGCACCCGCTTCTCCGAGCCCTCTCGCCATGGCGAACCCGAGGCCTTGCGACGAGCCGGTGACCAGCGCGATCCGCTCGGTCAGATCAAACCGTCGCATGATCTCTCCCTCCAGGAGCAAACAGGACACGCATCACCGCGCCTCCCCGGCCGGCTTCGGCAAAGGCCTGCGGACCTTCATTCAAGGAAAACGGACGAGAGAGCAGGCGGCCCAGGTCGACATCGGCCCGGGCCAGGAAGTTGATCGCCCGCTCGAAGTCGTGCGGCTCGTAGACCCGCACTCCCACAAGACTCAGCTCTCTGAAGGTGATCGTGACCAAGTCCATGGGAACCGGGTTCTTCGGGATGGCGATCAGCACGATCTGTCCACGGACCCGGCACGCCTTTGCGGCGAGAAGTGCCGAAGAAGTCGAGCCTGCCGCCTCGAAGACAACGTCCGCCCCGCGTCCGGAGGTAGCGTCCATCACGGCCTGCGCCGGGTCAACTTCGTCCACGTTGAAGATTTCCAGCCCAAAGGCCTTCGCCAGATCGATCCGCACCGGCTCGCGCTCGCAAATCAATACACGCTCGGCGCCGCTTTCACGGGCCACGAGGGCCGTCAACAGCCCCATGGGGCCTGCGCCGACGACGCAGGCGGTATCACCGCTGCGCATCGTCGAGAGGCGGAGGGCGTGAACCGCAACAGCGGTAGGCTCGACCAGCGCCGTCTTCTCGGGAGTCAGGGTGCTCGGTACTTTCAACAGTTTCGCCGAGGGTATCTTCACGTACTCCGCAAACGCTCCGTCCTTGTCGATCCCGTAGAGGCCGAGTTTCTGACAAACGTGAGCATAGCCGCGGACGCATGCGTCGCAGACGCCGCACGAGATCAGGGGCTCGCCTACCACAAACTCACCTTCGCGCAAATCCGTCCGCCCCGCGCCTGCCCGCACTATGTGGCCGCAGAATTCGTGCCCCATGACCAAGGGAGGTTTGGCCCGCGGGTGCTTCCCCTTAAAGATATGCAGATCGGTGCCGCAGATCCCCGCGTATTGCACCCGGACCAAAGCATCGCCGTCAGCCAGTTCCGGCATCCGCAGGTCCCGCGCCTCGAGTTGTTCGGTGCCAAGCCAGACTAAAGCTTCCATGAGTTATCCCGTTAACGACCGACGTTGAGCCGAATCGTCCTTATTTCATAGGGCTGCACACGCAAAGCCTGTTCGTCTGTGGCAGCTGACTCTTCTTCCAACATGTTGACGGTTCGAAAGCGACGGGTCTCATCGAGGAAACGCAGAGGCGTTTGGGCTGCGGAACCGCGGATTTCGAACAATCTCATCACGACCGACCCATCCCGGTCGCCCTTCTTGAGCGCGCTGACGACGAGGTTGTCGGCGTCAATCGAGCAGAACGAACGTTCCGGAGGCAGTGACTTCTTGGACAATTCGTCCACGGCGCTTACCGGGATGAGCGGCGTGTTGAACGCCATCCCCGAACGCCAGGAAAGGGTCGTCGACCAATCGCCGCGCCCGGAGGTCAGGGAGTAGCGATAGACATAGCTGCCGGCTACGGGCTGCTGAATCAGCACAGTCTTGCCATCTCGAACGACATTGACGGGGTTAAACCGCGTCCCCCGCAGCATTCCGCCTCGGACGCCGTTTTCGGAAACCGTGAAGAACTGGTGATCCCCGCTCACGGTCAGGCCCCAGTCACCGACGCTCGCGAATACCCAGTCCTGAACCTGCCGCCAGTTTTGCCAGATCTCGCGCGGAACTTCGTCGCGAAAATGCGGCCCCGAATTCGGCATGATGTCCGCCGCCCCGGCCGAACCGAAGGGAACACCGACGCGGGTGTCGGCGATTCGTTCGGGTGTCGGGAAGATCTGCTCGATTTTCATGAAGCGGCCCGGCTTCCAGTCGATGGTGTTCTCGACGTCGATCCGTTTGAGTCCCTGGTACAGGATGAGGCGCTGAGTCACAGGCACTCCGGCGACGTCTCCTGTGATCCGCATGATCGTCCGAACGGGCCCGTTCTCCTCCAGTTCGGTGGAGCTGACCACGTTGAGGATCGTCCGCCCTGTTTGCGGCTCGATGGCAAGCGTGTTTCCACCCCGCTCCTCGGCCGCGGCCACTTCCATGTCCTTTACAACGACCCGGCCCACTTCCTTGTCGAAGACCTCGACTCGCCCGGTCGGCCGGTCGATCGTCACTGTGTAGAACTCGTTCTCAATCTCGTGGGCTCCCCAGACTCGTCTCGGCTGCTTCACGTCGTTGTCGAAATCGAGCTTCAGCTGGCTGGCGGCCGGGAAAGAGTCGGGCTTCTCGGCGGGTGTCAGGTAATAGGTCTTGTACCCGAGCGAGGGCACATCGCGGGCGATAAACACAACTTCGACCGCCCGGGAGATGTTCTCGCTGTACTGCTCGAGCTCGAACGGAACCTGGTTGCCCTTCGCGTCGACCAGCCGCATGGCCTTCTTGTAGTCGGCGATGTGTCCCGCCGCGATATCGCCGTACAGCGTAATATGCGCTTTGACCACGTCGTCCCGTTTCCAGCTGAGCGGATTGAAGATGACGATCGGCGAGCTTACCGGGAAGGGGTGTTCGACTCGCTCGGCGATGTTCCGGAGCGAATCGCGCAGGATTCGGCCGCCGTCAAGGCTCGCGACCTCGGCCAGCTGAACCTTCCCCTCGTCCCCGATATCGCCGCCCTGACCGTAATTGTTGTGGTCCATTCCCTCGAGGACCGATTTCCAGAGGCGCTCGAGCTCGGCGCCCGGATAATCGGCGTAGTCAAGGGCGTAGTTGATGGCCGCAAATTTTTCCGCGTTTAAGAGCGTGTCGGTGGCCGCCATCATCGGGGGCCAAATGCGGGTCAGCGAGCCGATCAGGTTCGCCCAGGAGGAAGGGATTTCCCCGGTCAGTTCCGGCAGGCCCGGCGTTTTCGAGGCGTTACGGAAGTATTCGACTGGAGTTGCGAGCCGAAAATTCCGCGTCGCCAGGCGCTGGTTCAGAACACCGACGTTCGTGACCAGAAGATCGTTGGCCGACCAAAGGTCCGTGCCCCACCCGATGTAGATGGGGCCGGCGGTCGTCGCCTGAACGTCCGCGGTCTCCTTATCGATCTTGGCGAACTTCGCCTCGTCGAGCTGCTCGTGGAGTCTCAAGCCGATGCCCCAGCCGTAGCCTTTGGTCGTGTGCCAGAGAAGGGTTTTCGAGCCGTCCGGCGATTTCCAATGGAAGAGCGTCTTGTCCGGGGGGCCCATGCGCGTCATGACCATATAAGGAACGCCGGTCTTGGACAGGATCTGCGGGTACTGGCGCGTGAAGCCTGGGATGTCTCCCATATGCGCGACTTGCGGATCGACCCCAAAGACTTCGCGGGCGTGTCGTTTGCCGTAAACCATGTTGCGCACCGTAGCCTCCCCACGGGGCAGGTTCTGGTAGATGCTGGCCCACTTCGGGGCAAGCTCGAAACGGCCTTCTTTCACCAGTTGTTTCAGGCGCTCGACTTCCGGAGATCCCCGCCGGCTCTGAATGAAGTTCTCTGCAAACACCTGGTCTTCGATCAGAAACCGGAACTCCGGGTAACGGTCCGCCAGCTGGATCGCCCGGGTGATGATGCGATTGCCTCGGCTAAGGCATTCTTCCCGGGTGCCTCCCCAGAACAGGTCGAGGTGGGAAAAGGGCACAACGTAGACTTCCGACTTGGCCAGGCTGGCAGACTGGGCCGGGAGACCAGCCGGTAGCAGCGCGAGGAGTACAATCAGAGAACTTAAAAATCGCATATTAAGATGCCTCATAAGGGCTTCAGCAGCTTCCCGAGAGCCCCTTGCCGCTCGTGGCCGGCTCCGGCCCCCAGTCCGCCACCCAGATTCACAGGCGCATCCTATGAGGTCGGCAAAGTCAGCACAAGCGAATTTTCTTCAATGTACGTTCACCGTTGGTTAATATTGGGATCCCGAGGGCACTATGGAAATCAGGGAATTGAGGAGCTTGGTTCTCTTACAGGAATTGGGCAATATCACGAAGATTGCCGACCGCCAGCACCTTAGCCCGGCCGCCGTTCACAAGCATCTGAAGGTGCTCGAAGCCGAACTGGGCGTCACTTTGTACGAGAAGGAAGGCCGTCGGTTGCGAACAACGCAGGCGGCCGAGGTTCTGTTACCTCATCTGAAGAATCTGTTGGCCCAGTACGAGGCCGCCCTTTCGGATCTGAACGAGTGGAAGGGTCTGAAGAGGGGGGTCGTCAGGATTGGCACCGGGGCGACGATGAGCAGCCACATGCTGCCGTCCCTGCTCCAGGAGTTTCACCGTCGTTTCCCGCAGCTGGAGGCGTACGTCGAGACGGGACAGATGACCCACCTGGTGCATGCTTTGGCGGCGGGGACACTGGACGTAATTATTCTGGTGTCAACACCCCTGAACGAGGACCCTAACTTGACGGTGGAATGCACCTGGGACTTTGAGTTGGTTCTCGTGGGCAGTCCCCGGCACCAGCCGCGCCGATGCCGCCTGGAGGACCTGACCGCCACCCCTTTTATCCTCTACAAGGAAGGTGGCCTGTTCGAACGCATCATCGATCAGTATTTTGCCGAGGCCGGTTTTCGTCCAAATGTCGTCATGCGCCTGGACAACGCGGATGCCATCAGGGAGATGGTCACCCTCGACCAGGGGATTTCGGTGCTGCCGATGTGGATCGTAGACCGGGACCTGCGTGGCCATCGACTCCACCTGATCCGGCAGAGTGAGCGCCCGCTGGTGGCTAGAATAGCGATGGTCACCAGGAAAGACAGCTATGCGACAAAGCCGGCCGCCGCGTTCGTGGACCTGGCCCGGCGCTGGGACTGGCAGGGGCTGCGCCTGCGGACACGTTGAACCCGTTCAGTCGCAATACACGCTGACGATGCGGCGTTGTTCAGCGCAGTCAGGATCATTGGACATGACTGCCGAGTGACGGAAGAAACGACCCTCTGCCTGTGGCAGGCATAAGCGCTAACTTGCTCGTAGGAAGCCTTTTATATACGGGTCCCTATCGGTTAGGCCTGTGCCAGCTTGGATCGCACGGCGAAGCCCGAGCGAGGCGCGCGACGTGAAGCTCAAGCGCCAACCGGTTGGCAGAGTGCCAACATGTTCGCTAGGTGTTTGGCACGCAGCGAGTTCTTGAGGACACCCCCCATTTCGTGGAACTCGATGCCGGTTAATAAGTATCCTGGCTCAGCTCTTGATTGTTCTCTTGCGGCACAGGAAATGCCTCCTGGTTAGGTAATTCGTTCCCAGGAGTTACCAACCATGTCATCCGAACACACAAAGGCGTTTGTTGCTCTAGGCCTTCTCCTCTGGTTTGTCAGCGCGCTCGTCGCTGGATGGTTTGATGTCTTCATGGCCCCTGACAGCGGTCTGATGGTTCTCGGAGTGTTCCTCGCCGTCCCGATTCTTTTCTTCATCACGTGGTACATCGCCAGTGCGCGATTCCGCTTCTTTGGGAACAGCATCAGCCTGTCGTTGATCGTCGGAGCGCATGTCTGGCGATTCGTGGGACTGGGGTTTCTAGTCGCCTATTTTCTAGGTAGATTGCCGGCTCAGTTCGCCATACCCGAGGGTCTGGGCGATATCGTGGCGGCGGCATTTGCGCTCCCGATCGCGCTTGCGCTCCGGCGTAACCAGCCCGTGAAGGGCTATTTTGTCCTCTGGAACATTTTCGGCCTTCTTGATCTGCTGTCTGCGATTACGGTGGGGATTCTGTACTCGGAAGGTCCGTTCGGGATACTGCGCGAAGGCCTCTCCACCGCTCCCATGGTGACGTTTCCGGTCAATGTCATACCCACATTCTTCGTGCCGCTTTTCATCCTGCTGCATGTGCTCGCGCTCCTTCGCCGCAACGAAGTAGGAAAGACGGTGACGGCTCCCAGGGACCTGCAAAGCCATCGCGGACGGGATGTCTCTTAATGCTTTTGAAAAGGTGTCGATCCCGCTGCCTGCCGTTCGACCCTAGATGCAAGTGGACAGGCCCGCCCACATTCTCGATTCCACTTGAACCGCTTCCTTGGGAGCATCGCCTGGACCGCAAGACGGTCCGCCAACCGGTCAAGGAAGCGGCGACATCGACACTGGCCCCGCCACGGCTCGAGTCGCAGGCACGCCGTCATGCCGAGGGCCAGCCGCTCGCTCCCGAAGACCATGAGCTCACGCTCCTCGGCCGACGACACGCTCCGTTGATCAATCGGGTAACCGCGAACACCGCCCCGTTAATATCCTCCACAGGTCCGTTACGCCAGGCGCCAGTATACGAGGGCGCTGGACTCGGCCCGCCAGACCGGAAATCGGCTGTGTCGCCAGGTCAGGGGGCCGCGAACTCGGGGCCTCCAGCAGTGCTCGTCAACCGCCATCCGCAGCACCTTGGCTTCCTCTTCCGGGAAGGTCCCTCGGTGCATCTCCCGCAGGATCTTTCAGGCACAGCGGCAAGTGCCGCGCTCGGCCGTCGCCATGCTCAGTTGTCCTCGTCGGGCTTATTGTCGTTTTCTTCGAGCCTCGACTCAAGATCTGTGGTCGCCCGACGAAGAAGCGTAAGTGTATCGGTGTCTCAGTTCTGCTTCTCTGCCCGACTGGTGCAGAATCCTCGTCTCTGGAGTTTCGCGCAACATTTGCTTCCCTGTGACCTGACTGTAACAGTCGCCCGGTAGCCTGCTTCACATACAGTCTGGCATCGGTTTGGCCGGAACTTCCTGATGACCAGCAAACGACCTGGTCGGTTTCGATGTTGAAAAGGAGAAGACTATGAGGGGGAGGTTAGCACTTTGGGTTGGATCGGTTTTCGTGTCTGTGATGCTCGCGACGTCCGGACTTGCGGTCGCCGATCAGATCGGCAGGACTGCGGGAGTCATTGTCAACGTCGGTGACGGGAGCTTTCTGTCCAACGTATCGATCACGGTTCTCCCCGCGGGTCCTACCGCGCAAAGTGACCTGGACGGAAACTATCTCATCTCGCTGCCCGCCGGGACCTACGACTTCGAATTCCGGGCCGCCGGGTTCATGACCCAGAGAGTGACCGGCATTGTCGTAAAAACTGAGCAGACAACCGTCCAGGATGTGGCGCTGAACCCCGAGAACATGCAACTCGGGGAAGTGACGGTCGTCGCCGAGGCCCAGAAGGCGTCCGAAGTCGCTCTTCTCGCCGAGAGACGCGGCGCGGCCACGGTTCAGGACAGTATCGGCGCCCATGAAATCTCGAAGACTACCGGCTCCAATGCGTCAGATCTAATGCAACGGGTCACGGGCGTCTCCATAGTCGACAATCGTTTTGTGTATGTCCGCGGGCTCGGGGAGCGTTACAGCAGCACGATGCTAAACGGTTCCGTGGTCCCGTCGACCCAGCCGGACAAGAAAGTGGTCTCGTTTGACCTTTTCCCCGCCAGCCTGCTCGAAAACATCAGGACCGAAAAATCGTACACGCCTGGCCAGCCGGGGGAAGTCTCCGCGGGTCTGGTGAAGCTCGAAACAGTCGATTTCCCGCGCAACCCGACGCTAAAGGTGTCGTACGGCCAAGGATTCGACACCAGTACGACCTTCAAGAACAATTTCCTGACTTACTCCGGCGGAAAGAACGACTGGTGGGGGTCAGGTGTCGGGTCAAGAAGCCTGCCCGCAGGTATTCCTTCGCAGCGCCTTGTCCGGAGAGGTGCTTTCGATACTTCGGGATTTACCCCGGAGCAGCTTCAACAGTTCGGCCAGGCGTTTTCGAACACCTGGGACGCTCGCTCATCTGAAGGGCTGCCCGAGCAGAAGTTCAGCCTCGTTGCCGGCGATACGATCGGGCGATTCGGACTTGTCTTCGCGGTTGCCAAAAACAATACTTATCACCAGCAGCGGGAGAAGCGCAACCTTTACGTACTCGGCGGCGACAACCAGCTGAACGCCAAAAACAGCTATGACTTCGATATCGGCCAGGCGACGGTTCGGACCGGTATCGTGGGAAACCTCGCCTATCAAGTCTCCCAGAATCACCGCCTGATCTTCAGGAACTTTTACACGCGGGACGGCGCCGACGAAACCCGGATCCTGGAGGGCGCCAACGGTGACCTGGCTCGCGACATCAGGGATACACGACTTCGCTACACGCTGGAAGGGGTTTACTCCGGCCAGCTCTCGGGCGAACACCTGATGCCCAAACTATGGAACAGCATGTTCGAGTGGAGAGTGACTTACTCGAGATCCACGCTCGACGAGCCTGACATGCGTGAGACGGTTTACGACCTTGACCAGGCGACCGGCGAGTATACGCTGTTCAGCGACAGCCAGAGCGGGCTTCGGACGTTTACTGACCTGAACGAGAGGATCTGGGACCCGGCAGTCGACTGGACAAAATTCTTCACGCTTGGACGACTCTCCGGTAGTTTCAAAATCGGCGCTTCCCACAGAACCCGTGAGCGCGACTTCGATTACCGGCGCTTCCGCTTCATGTTTCGAAATGTCCGCTCCCTCGACCTCACCTTGCCGGCCGAGCAGCTGTTCGTTCCCGAGAACATCGGGCCGAACGGCTTCGAAATCCGCGAAGAAACGCGCAACACTGATCATTACGAAGCGAAGCAAATTACCCGGGCGTTTTACGGCATGCTGGACACGAACCTGGGGCGCCGTTGGCGCGTTATCGGAGGCCTCAGGGTTGAGAATGACACGCAGAACGTCAGGACATTCGATCTGTATAAGCCGGATTTTCCCCCGGTGATTTCCCGACTTAACAAGACGGATCCCCTCCCGGCTGCCAGCCTGATTTACCGGGCGAGGATGGACATGAACCTCCGGGTGTCGATCAGCCAGACGTTGAATCGCCCGGAATTTCGCGAGCTCGCGCCGTTCGAGTTCACAGACGTCATCGGGGGGTATTCCGCAATTGGGAATCCGGACCTGGAGCGAACCAGGGTTCGCAACTACGATGCGCGATGGGATTGGTTTCCGAGTTCGACGGAACTGATCTCGGTCGGGTTCTTCAAGAAGGATTTCGAGAACCCGATTGAAAGGGTCATCCAGCCGACATCATCGCTTCGCACGACGTTCGTCAACGCGCAGGGCGCTGCCAACTGGGGTCTTGAATTTGACATCCGAAAGGGGCTGGCACCCCTTTGGGCACCCCTCGAGCCCCTGTCCGCCTCGGTCAACTACACCCTGGTTGATTCAAATATAGAGATCGGGCAACAGGACCTGGTCGTTGTCACTTCCCTTTCCCGTCCGCTGGCTGGCCAGTCTCGACACGTCCTCAATGGCGTCCTCGAGTTTCACCACGAAAATCGCGGCAGTCTTGCCCGGCTGCTTTTTAACTACCGCGGACGAAGGATAAGCGACGTCGGGGCGCTTGGAGTGCCGGACATCTTCGAATCCGGCTACCCGCGCCTGGACGCGCTATTCTCCCAACCCCTCGGCGAAGGGCGTCAGTGGGGGCTGAAGCTGTCCGCCGAGAATCTGCTTAACCATATCCACGAATACACCCAGGGGGGCCTGCCTGTCCGAACCTACACGACCGGGAGAAAGTTCTCGGTAACCCTGTCTTATTCATTTTTCGGTGAGTGACGATTGCGGGGGCACTCCGCCCCCGCGTCTCCAGTCAACCAACATCAAGAAGGAGAGAACGAATGCTCAGACTAACTAGCTGCCTGCCCGCCGTCCTGCTGGCCTTGCTGCTCGCCGGCACTCCTGCCGTTGCCGGAACCAGCGCCAAGGGTCAGGTTTCCGACTACGACCTGGCGCTTCTGTCCGACGTGAGCAGCGGTCCCAAGCCGACCATGCTCATGAGGACCGACAAGGTCGTCTATACCCCGAACGAGACGATCACCTTGAAGCTCGACATGGATCCGAACGGTCATCTCGCGGGTAAAACGATCTTTCTCTACCGTCAGAACATGGCGACAGGTGAAATTCGCTACGTCAACCCAAACGGAATGCAGGCGGCCGGGCAAGTCACGGACATAACCGGGGCTACCGACTACCAGTTGTACGGGTTACCCTCCGTCCAGGGGCTTGTCCTGCTGGGAACCGGTGGGACCGTGGGCGCCTCTCCCACGGCCTCGGCCAGCGAGGTCGGCAATTACCAGTACATTCTCGAACTGCGCGATGCAACCGGGCAGCGGGTGTTCCGCCAGGCGCGTGCCGCTTTCGCAATCGTCGAGGATGTCGTTCAACTTATCCAGGACATCACGTCTAACACCACTCTCAGTAACAGACACGCATACGCAGTCACGGATCGCACGCTCTTTGTCACGAACAATGCCGTTCTGACGATCGAGCCGGGGACTTATGTCCTTGGGTCCGGCAACGCCGGAGTCGTAATCGACGTCGGCGCTAAGATCATTGCCGACGGCACCCCGTCGCGACCCATCGTGTTGACCAGCCAGCAGCCGGTCGGCGATCGAGCACCGGGCGACTGGGGTGGGTTGGCCCTGCTCGGTGATGCGCCGATCAACCAGGGCGGCGCGATCTCCGAGGGCTTCAGCAAGCCTTATGGCGGCAGCGACCCACACGACAGCAGTGGAATCCTCAGATATGTGCGGGTTGAGTTTGCCGGCGCGCAGTTGACGGCGACGAATGAGTGGAACGGCATTTCTCTGTATGGTGTGGGAGACGGAACGATCATCGAACACGTTCAGTGCCACTTCAACGGTGACGATGGAATCGAGTTCTTTGGAGGCACCGCCAACGCGAAGTACGTGCTCGCCACGCGGAACGGTGACGACAGTATCGACTGGACGTTCGGTTGGCAGGGCAAGCTGCAATATGCGGTCGTTCAGCAGCGCGGCGACGACGCGGACTGCGGCATAGAGGCAGACAACAACGAAAACGGCTTTGAGTTCACGCCCCGCTCCAATCCCAAGCTTTACAACGTGACGTTCATTGGCGATCCGGGCGCTGCGTACGGCGCAAAAAGCACCAACGGGCTATTGCTCCGGCGCGGGACCGGCTGCGAGTTACAGAACCTTATCGTTACCGGGTTCAAGAACACCGGCATCAACATCAACGACGGTCCGACTTTCACCCAGGCCCAGAACGGGTCTCTGATCGTCGATCACTCCATCTTCAGCGGAAACGGCGCCGGGAAACCATCCGAAGACGTGATGGACGAGTCGCTGGTTCTCACCGACAACAACAGCGAAGTGGTCCCCTTCACGACGTCGGCGTTCATCAAGGGGGCGACGTCTCTCGCGTTCTCAATGAAGAACAACCGGTTCATGGATCCCAAGCTGCGCGATCCTTACAATCTCCTAAGCCCGGACTTCCGGCCGATGCTCGAATCGCCTGCGTTGAACGTCAATTTCGTCAAGATTCCACCGGATGACGGCTTCTTTGACACATGGGTGAATTTCGTGGGCGGCACAAGCGCGACCAACGATTGGACGCAGGAGCCGTGGACCACTTCCGACCCGGACTAATGAAGAGAAAACTTGATTCGAGCTCTGAAGGTCCCGCCGGATCTCTGGAGCTCCACTCAGGGAGGAATAATCGTGATACTCAAAGCAGCTTTATTCTGTTTATTCGTTACTGCCGCCTACGGGCAGCAAGTCGGATATGTGCCCCATTTCGGGCACGGTGGTGGGCTCGAGAGCACCTTCACCTTTCTAAACCTCTCCAATACGACCAGCCGTGTGGAAGTCAGGGCATTCGATAGCGCCGGGCAACCTGTCAGCTTGCTCTCGCTCAAAAGCCCGTTTGGTCCCGAGCAAGCGGTCAGTGCCGCGGGAGTCGAACTGGCGGGCTACGGTGTGGATTCCGCCGCCAGCTTCAGCGCGAATCCGAATACGGTCGCGGACGGTTGGTTGGAGGTGAAAACCGAGGGCTCAGCAGTCACCGAAGTGGTTTTCAGCGTTCTCGATGCAGGCGGCAACATGGTGACGTCGACCAACGTCAATCCTCTGCAGCCGATCCAGGAGTTCTCATTCGTCGCGGCTGCAAAGCCGGGCTCCAGGACCGGCATCGGCTTGCTCAACCCGCCGACCAACGCGGCCGCACAGGTCACTTTGACGCTGCTAGACCGTCTCGGGAACGAGGTCGGTCAGCAGACTCTCACGGTGAACCCGGGCCACAAGATCGTCCAGTTCGTCGACGAATTGTTCTCCGGCCTGAACAATTTTAGGGGTTCTGTCGAAGTACGGTCCAACGTTGGGCTTGTACCGATGGCCATTCGCCTGGATGAGAACAGGCACTACACGACCCAGATCATTCACCCGTCCCGGTCCCGTAACTAGGAAAGCATCTAAATTCCCGGTGAGCGATGTTCGCTCGCCGGGAATCTCAACGCAAGATATGTTCGCTCGCCCGGAGACAATCCTCGTCATCGACGACGATCAGGACATCCTGGATCTCCTTCTCTTTAACTTTCAGCGCGAGGGGTACCGCGTGTGCCGCTCGGCAAACGGTCGAGAAGGGCTGGATTTTGCCATCCGCAACACCCCCGATCTCCTCATCCTTGACATCATGCTACCAGGTATAAGCGGGACCGAAGTGCTCAGACACATCAGGCAGGTGGATGCAACCAGGCGACTTCCGGTCTTGGTGCTCAGTGCAAGGAGTGACCATTCCGACCGCATCCTGGCGTTCGAGCTCGGCGCCGACGACTATGTCACCAAACCGTTCAGCACCAGGGAGCTCGTGCTCCGCGTGCGTAATCTTCTCGCCCGTTTCTCACCAGCGCCCCAGGAGGACGTCATTCTCCGCTGCGACGGCATTGTGGTCGATTGCTCGGGTTGTGATGCCTCTGTGAGAGGAAGACAGGTCGGACTGACCGCGACTGAATTCCATTTGTTGGTCTTCCTGATGCGGCACCGGGGTCGAGTAATCACTCGCGACCAAGTGTTGGATGGCGTCTGGGGCACCCGTTACGACGGGACGGGCCGCACCGTGGACACGCACGTCCACCGTCTCAAGGAGAAGCTCGGGGAGGAGGGGAGCTGTATCCAGACTATTCGAGGCGTAGGGTACAAGATTGAATAGGTTCGAGACCTGAGTCGCCGTTCCCATTCGATATGTCCCTGACGTGACGCACCACGCCCGCCTCGGTCGTCTGCAGCTATTTCTTTGCGGATCTTCCGCTCCGGCTGCTCTTCGCCGCCATCTTGGAAGTGGTTTTGGAGGGAGTGCTCTTTGGCCCACCCTGCTTTTCGGGGACGACGCTCTCCTTGCCCGCCCTGCGTTCAAGCAACACCTTGATCCGCTTTCCCTTCTGGATGGATTTCGCATCGGTTTCCAGGCTGACCACTCGCCAACCTTGCCGCCCGAATGAATTCAACGATTTTGTGAGCTCCTCGTCACTGTTCAGTTCGCTGAGCACAACCTCTTCGACACGGTACTCGTACTGTCGCATGAACCCTCCCCTGCTTTGAGCACTGCCAGCCAGGAATCTGACGCCAAGCAGTTGCCAATACTATACTTGAACTCGCAACGCTCGTGTCACAAAACCGTCACGGTCCGGTCACTGTGAGGCTCCAAGGACCGGAGCCAGACGGTTCCCAGGCGCTTCGGGACGGAACCGTCGCGCCCTTGTGACGCAATTGTGACGAGGACCGTTTACAATGCAACGTAAGGGTAACCATGGCCTTAGAAGCGACTTTGGCGCGAGCGTCGGGGAAGATACTGGTTGTCGAAGATGAACTGGACATTCTGGAACTGGTTACCTTCCACCTGAAAAAGGAGGGATACCAGGTTGTCTGTTCGTCGGATGGCCGCGAAGGACTTGATTTGGCCCTTCGCGAGAGACCCGACCTCGTTGTCCTCGATCTCATGCTGCCCGGGCTGAGCGGCATCGAAATTCTCAAACGGTTGAAATATCAGGACCAGACACGCCGAATGCCAATCCTCGTGTTGACGGCGAAAGGCGAGGAGCTCGATCGAGTCCTCGGACTCGAGCTCGGTGCTGAAGATTACGTTACAAAACCTTTTAGCGTCCGAGAGCTACTTTTGAGAATTCGGACCATCCTGCGCCGGGCCGACGCCGGTTTGGAGACCGAAAGGATCTTGCGGTGCGGACGGATTTCCCTCGACCCTATCCGTCACGAGGTCACCGTCGATGGCGCCTTGGTCAGACTCACCACGACAGAGTTCAACCTCTTGACCTTCCTACTGCAAAACCAGGGTCGTGTCGTGACACGTGACCAGTTGTTGGACAAGGTCTGGGGGTATGGCTACGGTGGAGTAACCCGAACAGTCGATACTCATGTGCAGCGTTTGCGCGACAAACTCGGGGCTGCGGGTGAGTGTGTCCAGACCATCCGGGGAATCGGTTACAAGCTTGAGGCGGTCCGTGAGGAGCAAGGCTAGACCAACGCTAATACCTCTCCTTGGCCTCCCGCAACGCTCTGACTTTTTCGTAGTGGCGGATGTCTTTGCCTTCGACCATGAAGACGACCATTTCGGCGACGTTTGAACTGTGGTCGCCTATCCTCTCAACGTACTTGGCGATGGAGAACAGGTGTGTGAGCGGGACGATCAAATGCGGTTCCGCCTTCATTGCCTCGACGATTTCCGTCCAGAGTTGGGCGTGCCGGTCGTCGACCTGATCGTCGTCAGCGATCACTTGCCGTGCCAAAGCCGGGTCGCGATTCACGAAGGCGTCCAGAGCGCGTTTAAGCATCGAGAGGGCGAAAGCAGCCATGGGCGAAAGATCGCCGAAGTCGCGAACCGGCGGCTGCCTGAGGATCTCGAGAACGTGCTCGGAGATGTCCTTGGACATGTCCCCGATCCGTTCCAGGTCCTTGACGATCTTGAAAGACGTGGTTATGAAGCGGAGGTCACGGGCCACCGGCTGCCGGCGGGCCAGGATCGAGAGACAGACTTCATCGATGTGGATCTCGGAGAAGTCGATCGCTGGATCGCGGGAAATGACCTCCCTGGCGAGATCCGGGTCACGGGTCATCAACGACTGGAGCGCGTCTCCGATATTGCGTTCGACCTGCGCACCGATCCTGAGGAGTTCCTGTTTGAGCTCTTCAAGCTCCTCTTCGAACTTTCTTTCCATGCTTACCCGAACCTTCCAGTCACGTAATCCTCGGTCTTCTGCTCTCGTGGATTCGTGAAAATCACGTCCGTCTTATCGAATTCTACCAGTTGTCCCAGGTAGAAAAAGGCGGTGAAGTCGCTCACACGGGCCGCCTGCTGCATGTTGTGAGTCACGATGACGATCGTATAGTCCCTTTTCAACTCCTGAATCAGTTCCTCGATCCGGGCCGTGGCGATCGGATCAAGGGCGCTGGCGGGCTCGTCCATGAGCAGCACCTCCGGCCGGATTGCCAGAGCGCGCGCAATGCACAGCCGCTGCTGCTGCCCACCCGACAGGTCAAGCGCCGATGATCGCAGCCGATCCTTGACCTCTTCCCAGATCGCCGCTTGCCGAAGGCTCTGCTCAACCCGCTCCTCGATTTCCCGTTTGTCCTTCCAGCCATTTACCCTCAGTCCGTAAGCAACGTTGTCGTAAACCGACTTTGGAAAGGGATTGGATTTCTGAAACACCATCCCAACCCGGCAGCGCAGTTGGACGACGTCCATAGTCGGAGCATAAATGTCTTCCGCGTCCAGAAGAATGGAACCCTCCGCCCGGGTGCCCGGGATGATGTCGTTCATCCGGTTCAGACAGCGCAGGAATGTGGACTTGCCGCACCCGGAAGGCCCGATCAGGCCTGTGACGCGGTTGGTCAGAATGTCCATGTTGATATCCGAGAGCGCCTTCTGTGGACCATAGAAAAAATCAAGATCGCGCACCTCGATCTTCAGGTGGTCTGCGTCCAGCGTTTGCGTCTGTTTGGGGGTTTGGTTCGACATTGTTTCAGGCTGCATGGTCAACCGTTCAATGCCTCCTCGAATATCGGTTCCGCAACCAAATCGCCACCCCATTCATGATGAACAGGATAGGCAGGAGAACGACAATAGCTGCCGCGGCGTTAACGTGGAACCCGGCTTGGGGACGAGAGACCCAGTTGAAGATCTGAATGGGAAGCACGGTGAAAGGGGAGAAGACGTTGTCTGGCAAGAAAGCGACATAAGTGATCGCCCCAATCGTAATCAACGGAGCAGTCTCGCCGATCGCCCGCGAGAGGGCGAGAATTGCTCCGGTCAAAATACCCGGGAGAGCCATAGGCAAGACCTGGTGGCGAATCGTCTGCCAGCGGGTGGCCCCGAGCGCGTAGGACGCCTCCCGAATCGAGTCGGGGACGGTTCGGAGGGCTTCGCGGCAGGCGATGATCACGACCGGAAGCACCAGGAGAGCCAGCGTGAGGGCGCCGGCCAGAAGGCTACGACCCAGCGCCAACGTCCGGACGAATATCGCAAGTCCGAGCAACCCGTAGATGATCGAAGGCACGCCCGCGAGGTTCGAGATGTTCAGGTCGATAAGGCGCGAGAACCAGGCGACTCCGAATCCTCCCTTCTCGGCATACTCCTCCAGGTAAATCGCCGCCGCAACGCCCACCGGAAAGGAAAACAGGGCAGTCAGCAACATGACGTAAAACGTCCCGACGACGGCTGGAAGCACTCCCGCCCGCTCGGGGAAGCGAGACGGATAGCTGGTCAAGAAGTCCCAGCCCAGCCGCGACATTCCGTCGATGATCACGCCTGCCAGGAGAATAACCAGCATCAGGATCGCCGCCACCAGGACCAGTATGCAAACGACCTGGAAGATGACCTCTTTCCAAACCCGGCTCCTTGGACTGGCCGGTCGGATCGATGCGGTGGAAACCGCGCTCATCGGTAAACCTCCCGGAAACGCGCTCTCAGTCTCTGGCTTAGAATGTTGAGAATCAGCGTGCTCAGGAAGAGCATCATCCCGACGACGAAAATGGTCTTGTACTCGAGCGTACCTACCGGCGTATCACCCATGCTCACCTGCACGATGTAGGCCGTCATCGTTTCGATCGGGACCATCGGATTTAAGGTCAGGCGCGGTTGCTGGCCCGCCGCGATGGCAACGATCATCGTTTCCCCGATCGCGCGGGACACGGCCAGGATGAATGAGGCGGTGATTCCCGAGAACGCCGCGGGAACGACAATGCGAAACGAAACCTGGAGATTAGTGGAGCCGAGCGCGAAAGCTCCTTCCCTCAGGCTGCGCGGCACTGCCTGCATCGCATCCTCGCTGAGCGAAGAGACGAGCGGCAGGATCATGATTCCCATGACGATCCCAGGGGCAAGGGCGTTGAAGCCGGAAAGGCCGGGCAGAAATTTCTGCAGAAGCGGCGTTACAAACAGCAGCGCAAAGTACCCGTAAACGACGGTCGGGACGCCGGCCAGGATTTCGAGCACGGGTTTGACCGCCCGCCTGACGCGGTCCGGCGCGTATTCGCTCAGGTACAACGCCGAAAGCAGGCCCGCCGGCAACGCAACCAGCATGGCGATTCCTGATATCAGGATGGTCCCCGCCAAAAGCGGCCAGATGCCGAAGTGCTTTTGCGCAAACAGCGGCGTCCATTGGGTGTCAGTGAAAAAACTCAGGATGGAGACCTCGCGGAAGAACTCGATGGTCTCGAACAGGAGCACACCAACGATACCCAGGGTCGTCAGAATCGAGACACTTGCACAACCAAGGAGGAACAGCTCAATCCACCTCTCGCCTCGATTTCTTGAACCAAAGCGCTTTGGGAGGAGCCTCATTCGGCAGCACCTGCCTCCTTCTTGAGCAGATCCTGAATGGAAACTCCAACCTGGGAGCCTCCGGCAAAGACGCTTCCTGTCATTTTCTTCTGCACGCGCACCTGCGCAAGCTGGTAGGCCTCCTCCGGAAGAGGGATATACCCAACCTGCTCAACCAGGGACGCGGCACTCTTAAGGTAGAAGTCGACGAACAGAGAGACTTCCGGCCGATCAAGAGTTTTGCGGCTCACGTAGATGAAGATCGGGCGTGACAACGGCTGATAGGTCGCATTGCGCACGGTTTCAATCGAAGGAGCGATCGGACCGTCTCCGTTTTCAGGCTTCCCGTCGTTGACCGGAACCACCCGCAAACGGTCTCGATTCTCTTCGTAATATGCGTAGCCAAAAAAGCCCAGGGCCAGCTCGTCTGCCGCGATCCCCTGAACGAGCACGTTGTCGTCCTCGCTCGAAGTGAAGTCGCCGCGGCTGGCGCCTTCCTTGCCGACAATCGCGCCGGTAAAGTAGTCGTAGGTGCCCGAGTCGACTCCGGGGCCGAACAGGTGGATTTCCCGGTCCGGCCAGTTGGGGCGGACCTGGTTCCATCGCATCACCTTCCCTTGAGCGGCCGGTTCCCAAAGGCGCTGCAGTTCGTCGACCGTGAGGCTGTCACACCATGTATTTTTCGGATTCACCAGCATTGCTATGCCGTCGTAGGCGACGGGCAACTCGATGAACGCGACGTTTGCCTGACGGGCCATCTCGAGCTCGGAGTCCTTGATCGGGCGCGAGGCGTTCGAAATATCGATTTCGCCACGTGTGAACTTTTTGAAGCCTCCGCCGGTCCCCGAAACCCCGACGGTGATTCGGACGTCCGGCTGCTCGCGCCGAAACTCCTCAGCGACGGCTTCACTGATGGGGTAAACGGTGCTCGAACCGTCAATCGTGACGTTGCCGGCCACTTTGTTGCCATCGCTCTCCGCCCCACCGCAAGCGGCGAGACCGGCCAGAACGATTAGAAGACAGAAAGACAGTAGGCTCAGAAGACGCTTTCGCATGTTTGTCTCCGTTGATTCCAGACAGGATAGCGATATCCTGTGAAGATCTGATAAAGAACAGGTGAAGAATCTAAAAATCTATCTGGAAGCGCATTTGGAAGATATCGGCTGTTCCACGGTTCTCCAGATCGGCTCGCACGTAATTCCACATGATCCGGGTGTTCGGATTTAAGTACCAGTTGAGCCCGGCTGTCCAGTCCTTCAGCTCGCCGCCCTGAATTGGGGCATCCTCGAGATCGATCTTCGAATATCGGACGGCCACTTCCCAAGCGCCAGGGCCACGACTCTTCGAGAGAAACGACTTCCGGGGACGGATCCGGGTGAACGCCGCCTCCGAGGCGCGGTAGCTCCGGTGCTCCCCGGTCAGAAAGAAGCTGCCGTAAACATAAAAGCCGTCAAACGATGAATCGAGAGCGGTGCCCGTGTCCGAATCGGCACGGACGTATTCCGCCTGGACAGAAGCCGGGCCAACGACGACTGCAGTCTCCGTACCGATCAGATTGAGTGCTTCAGCCGGGAAGACGCCCGTATCCACGAGCCGCGGCGCGAGGTGGGTTTCCGGCCGCTCCCGGAATCGAAACTGGGAAGCGGTATTCCGCCGACTGTAAGCAACACCCAAGTGAAGAAGCCGCCGGCCGTCTTCTTCGAACCAGGGCAGACCGGTCACGCGGCCAGTGACGGCATAGTTTTCGTCTCCCGTCGCGAGGCCGACGTCGTTGGTATCCTTGAAGACCCCAACCGCCCAGCTGACCCGCTCCCCCAGTTCCCGGTCGTGAATCATGATCCCCGTGTGCCGTGACGGTACGAAGGCATTGGCCAGCCGTCTTTCCATTGAGCTTTGAACGAAGTATCTTCTTTCTTTTCAGCGCCTTCTTTGGATTGTGCGGAGGCGCTGGCAACAAGCACGAAAAAAATGTACACGAGGACTGTTCTTCGCATGACGCCCAGATTACAGACGGAGAATGAAGAGCGAATAAAGGGAATGTGAAGATTGGATTAATCAGCGGTTCCGGTGTCTCTGAGCTTGTACCCCACCCCTCGAACTGTGACGATCAGATCGCGATGGGGTTCCAGCTTCTGCCGGATCGAGCGGATGTGGACGTCGATATTACGATCGATCACGAAGGAATCTCCATCGCTGATGTTTTCGAGCAGTTCGTCGCGCGTGAAGACCCGTCCCGGTCGGGAGGCGAGGACGGTCAGCACACGGAATTCAGTCAAGGTCAACGCAAGCGGTTGCCCGTCCACCCGGATCTCGTGACGGGCGGAATCGATGACAAGCGAACCGAGACGGATGCGATCGGACTGCTGAACCGGGTTCAACCGTCTCAAGACGGCCCGGATGCGGGCGATCAGTTCCTTGATGCTGAACGGTTTGACCATATAGTCATCCGCGCCCATCTCCAGGCCGACGACGACGTCGCTCTCATCTCCCTTTGCCGTGAGGATGATTAGGGGTGTTTCGCGCGAGTCCTCCCGCTGCTTCAGTTGACGGCACACTTCCAGACCCTGGATGCCCGGAAGCATCAGGTCCAGCAGGATCAGCGAGGCTTTATGCCGCTGGGCAAGTACCAGACCGGTTTCGCCATCCATCGCCTCGCGAACCTCGAATCCTTCTCTGGCCAGGTTGTAGGAGAGAAGTTCGACGATGTCGGGATCGTCTTCGATGATCAGAATCGATTGCTTCGCCATTTCTAACGCTTGCGATGTGACTTCATCCAGCGGATGTCTGCCCAACCCGGAGAACCAAGGGGTAGTTCTGAGTGACCGGAACCGAGTGAAAGCCGGACTACTCCCTCGGCACGGTGAAAAAAACGGTCGTTCCTTGTCCCAACTTGCTCTCGATGGACACCTTTCCGCCGTGCAATTGCACGATGTGTTTCACCAGAGCCAAACCGATGCCGGCGCCCCCGGTGTCGCGGGACCGGTCCTTTGCAACTCTGTAGAATCTCTCGAATACTCGCTCAAGGTGCTCAGCCGGGATTCCGACTCCGGTGTCGCTCACGGAAAAGAAAACCTCCTGATCGTTGGTGCGGGCCGTTACTCGCACATGGCCCTTCTCGGTGTATTTGAGCGCGTTTTCGACGAGATTGGCAAGCACCCGCCTCAAATGCTGCTCGCTTGCGGTGAAAGAGTCACTTTCGCCTTCGACTTCCAGGTGCAACTCGATGCCTTTCGCCGTAAACCGAGGCGAAAACTCGTTCTTCAGGTGGTCCAGAAGCCTGCGGATCGAAATGAGCCCGCGGGGAAGAGCCCCCGAGTTCTTCTCCAACTCGGTCAGCTTGAAAAGAGCATCCAACACTTCGGAAAGGAGTCGGGCGTTCCGGTGGATCTTCTGGAGGAAGGATCTCTGGATCGAGCTCAAGGTTCCATCGTCAAGCAGTGTCTCGGAGTATCCCTCGATCGAAGTCAACGGTGTCTTGAACTCATGGGAGACGTTCGAGATGAAATCCTTCCGCAAGGATTCGAGGCGCCTCATTTTGGTTATGTCGTGGATCACGGCTACAACCCCCGACGAAGCTCCATCCTTCCCCTCAATCGGGGAGAAACGAGCCAGTAGGACCTTCTCCCCGACTCGTGTTTCCGCTTCGCCTGTTTGGCGGTGATTCATAGCGGCCTCGATGCCCGCTTGAATGTCCGGGTTGCGGATAACCTCGAGAGGCAGGCGCCCGACCGGGTCCTTCTGGACTCCGAAGACCTCTCGGAAGCCGGCGTTCACTCTCGCAATCCGACCGCGAGAGTCGGTGACTAGAACCGCCTCGATCATGCTTGAAAGAACCGTGGTCAAGTGGTCTCTTTCCGACTCCAGCCGGGCGATTCGCTGGCTGACCGCACCGGAAGTGGCTTCGGTGGCGCGCGCAAGCGGGCCCGACTCTTCGTCGTTCGAAATGGGCAGCCCGGTCACTGATCGACCGGCTGAGATCCCGTCCAGGGCGGCAATCAGCGTCTTGTTTGTCCATGAAAGCCGTGAGAGCGCTGGCACCAGAAGAACCGTGCCAAGCAGCACGAGACAGGTGCCGAGACCGAGCAGGGGAACGCGAAGTTCCGGGGAGATCCAGGGATCCGGCGGTTGTTCTATGGCGAGTCTGATAAAACCGGCCCCGGAGGCAAGCGGAGCGGCGGCATAGAGAAGCCATCGTCCGGTGCTCGTGCTGTACCGAAAACGGCTGCCCGTTTCCCCGCGGGCAGCCGCCACAAACTCGGCCCTGTTCGCGTGATTCTCCAACCTGCGCAGCGCCTCACCCGAGAAGGCCGAATCGGCCAGGACTGTGCCTTTCTCGTCGGTGACGGTAATTCGAAAGGGCAGGTCCTTGCTCAGACGATCCACCTGCGCATCCAGGTCCTTCGGCTCGACGATCACAAACGCCCGCGACAGTAGCCGAACCTCCCGTTCCAGGTGTTCTGCGGAGGCCACTCGCTGCGCATGGTCAATCCTCCGTTCGGCCCAGTAGAAGAACACCACCGAGGCCAGGAAAAGACCAAGGAAGAGACCTAGCAACCTCCGTGTCAGGCGACTTGACATGACTATTGAGTTTCTTGACAGCCTTAACGTTACCCTTTGCCGTTGATTGGGATCAAGGGGCAACAGGAGGACCTGCGGGCGGGGCAAGCTCGGATATCAGAGAACCCGATCCAGAACCACGTTTCGCTCGATGCGAAAACCCCTGGAGGCTTGCATTTCGAAAGCGAGGGACGTTACTGAAGCGCAAATCGCAAGCGCCGAAGTACAATGAACCCGGCGATCACGCCGGGGGAACAACCTGAAGGAACATAGTCGAGATGAAGCAAGTTTCCATCAAGGATGTCGCCCGAGCGGCTCAAGTAACACACGCGACGGTTTCGCGCGCGCTGCGCAACAGTCCCCTGGTGAACGCCGTTACGGCTGAACGAATTCGACAAATTGCCGCTACCATGGGGTATAGGCCAGACCTAATTGCGCGCGGCCTGGTCACCAGGAAGACCTGGGCGATCGGCGCAGTAGTAACCAACATCGCCGATCCCTTCATCGCAGAAGTGATCAGCGGGGTTGAAGAGCTTGCGATGGATAATGGCTATTCCGTCTTTCTTGCCAACTGCAACGCCGATCCAGATCGCGAGCTCCGTGTTGTCCGGCTCTTCCAGGAGCGTCGGTTGGATGGCATTGTGGTCGTATCCTCGCGTGTCGGGGCTCTCTATATGCCTCTACTCAGCCAACACAAGGTGCCGATCGTCCTGATTAACAGTCATCACCCGGACGAATTCGTTCACAGCGTTATGATCGACAACATTGGCGGCAGTGCGGCTGCCGTGCAGCACCTGATTCAGCTCGGCCACCGTCGCATTGCCTACCTGGGAGATCAATACGGCCTCCAGTCGGACACGGACCGTTTTGGAGGCTACAGGCAGGCGCTCGCGATGGCTGACTATCCGTTCGTGCCCGAACTTGTCGCGCACGGCAACGCGAAGTCTGACGGAGCCGGGCCGGCCATAGACAGGTTTTTGAAGCTCGAGAAACCGCCCACCGCCGTGTTCTGCTACAACGACCTGACTGCGGTAGGCGCCTTCAGAAAAATTTACTCTCACGGGCTGCGAATACCGGAAGACTTCTCCATCGTCGGCTTCGACGATCTCTCGATTGCCTCGTACACCGAACCACCCCTCACAACGGTGAGGCAACCGAAACAGTTGATGGGTCGGATGGCGGTAGAAATCCTCTGCAAGCTGCTCTCCGGGAGTCAGGAGAAAACTCAGATCAGGCTGCCTGGAGAGTTGATCATCCGTGGATCCACATCTTCACCGCGCTGCCAATGAGATTGCTTCGTCGGATGGGCGTGCGTCCCCAACACTCCTCACATGAAACCGAGCCTGGGTTGGTCGGTGCCCGTAAACCGAACAATGTTAGCGATATTCTCCAAATCTCCGGAGGGCTCCTCATTCTCGAAGATCACAACCTGAGCATCCTTGAACTCCGCCAGAGAACGAAAAAACGAATCTCTAACCTCGCGGCGGAATTCACTTTCCCCGGCGTCCGGCCTACGGTAGACGACCAGAGGGGAATCGATCACAACGAGTCCCGGATGGGGCAGGGACTGCGAGACGCAGTACTTCATGAGCCCCAGCTTGAAGGCGGCGTGGGTCAGGGCCCGCACGCCTCTGCCGTAATCGGACCGTCTTCGTCCTGAAATGAGCAGATCCTGGTCCTCTTCGCTGTAGATCACGCCAGCCAGATTGGGAAAGTGCCAGGCGCCCAACAGAGCTTCCACCTCATGGCTGGACTGTTTACCCTCATCGGCGCCGACAGATCTCTCTGCGCGTTCGGCCGGGGCTTCTGGAAAAGGATCTCGCCGTCTGCGTCTTTCGTCCCTTAGGTTCAATTGCCGCAAGGCAATCCAGGTTCGTCGGTTTTGCTCCTCGAGTTTTCTGAGCGACTGCAGCTTGGTTCGCGACTCGGCAGTGATCTGATCGAACCGTTCCTGGATTCGGCCTAGCCGGGCCTGCAACGTCAACCGGTCCCGTTCGACGCTCATCTGTTCGATCTCGGCTCTTGTCCGGTCCAGGAACTCCTTGATAATGTCGATCTTGCCTTCAGTTCGGCTAGGTACAACCTTCGGTTCTTTCTCATCAAGAATACAGGAGTCGTCAAAACCGGTGAGCATCAACCGGAATACAGCAGTTTCGGCGACGCGATTGATGCCACGGACAATCGGCGAGCGTTCACTTACGATCCTTTTCTCGTCGACAAGAATCAGCCGGGCAACGTCAGAAAAGTCCAGGGGCCGCGTCTTTCCGTATTTGTCTGCCAAGACCCGCTTCCCGATCAACCCCGACAAAGACAGAAGGAGCTGAGACGTTTCTTCTGTTTGCGCCCGGGAGACATATGTAGGGCCATCATTCCGAGCCCGTTTTCTGGGCGTCAGGCTGCTTTCCAGGAGGAAACTTCTCGCGTCGCTGCCATTGCGTAACTCGACTGTCAGTCGATCGTAGGGGGGCGCCTCCAGTATGGTTTTCGGGATGCCACCGGCTCCGAGGGCGAAATCTGCATTGCGCCACAAACGTCTTGCCGGTATTCGAAGGTCCGCAAACAACGTTAAGGCCCTTCTTGAAGCGAATCTCGGCTGCAGGAACTTCGGGCCCCGTAAGAACGAGAGATGTGAGCCTGAACCCGATTGGCACGCTGATCGTCCCTCGGACGAGAGTATAACGGCGAACAGCGACCACTGGAAGGGGCCCTGGAACACCGGCCGAGGATAAAAGCGTGATTTCGCGTTTCCGCCTGTGCTGCCCCAATCTGGAGTTCGGATCCTGCGCCACACTTTGTTGCCGCAACGACCTATCCGACTTTCGGCTTACCTGTAGCCAAATATCATCTCGTTAAATTTCCTGGCGGTTATACCCTTGACACCCTGCTCTTCCCTCTTCTTCTCTAAATAATAGACAAATAGATAGATAGGAGAAGAGAGGGGAGGGTGTATTTCGGGTATATTGTGGGTGTATTTGTAACCTGCTGACTTTACTACGGTTATAGACTGGGTGACTCTCAAAGCCTTCTGTGGAGAGCGTTTCAGGACACGGCAGAAAGGTGTAATTGATTTCGCGTTTCCGCTGGGTTATACCCACACCTAAATGCTCATCAATGCTGGATTTTCTCCGCAGGGTGTCAAGGGTGGATTTCAGAAAATATCAGTGCGCTCGCACGGTAGCAGAGGAAGGCTCTCATCTGCGCATCGATCTGGCTAAAACGTGCGTGGCGCTAGTGTCTTGGCCATGCTGCAGCTGCAGGATGCGAGAATCCTGCGTCATTGTGCGTCACGGCGAATATTGTTTCGTTTTTTGGACCGGTGTGTAATTTCGTGGATGAAAGAACAGTGGTTAGTGAATCCGCTCGCCGGCTACGAAGAAAACGCCAGACATTTGTTCAGCTACCCGGACAGCACAATGCACGAGTATGGACTCGATCTGCGGAAGTTCATTGGGTGGCTGAAGGAACGGCAGGTGCAGGGGGCAGAGAACGGGAAGACAGAACGCCTGGGTTTTCACAACCTCCTCAGTTGCAGCAAGTTATTGACTAAACAAAATTTGGCTTTCAACCTGTTAGCAGCTTTTTGCAGGCATTGGCACATTTTCCCGCAGTTTTCTCACACGAATTCTCACACGACGGATTACTCGATGCAGGCCGGAGCACGCCGTATTTGGTCCCACTCGGGATGCCAGCGAGTCCGCCGGTGGATGGGCGAAAAGTCTGACGGGGGCTTACCCAGCCGTGCTTAGACCCGGCTTAATAATCCATGAAGCCGCCACCACTCGGTCGCCTTGGCTGGGCTCCAAATTTTGGGCGGGGAGCAAGCTTCAAGACTCGCTTTCAGCTCCAGCGCGCTGGCCGGACGCTCTTCGGGCTTCTTCTTCAGGCACGAAATGATCAGATCGTCGAGCGCCGGAGGAACTTCCAGCTCGGTGCGTCGGGAGGGACGGTCAGGTGGGCAGGTAATGTGCTGCGCAATCATGCCCATCCCGTTTTCGGCTGAGAAAACCAGCGCTCCCGTCAGCAGGAAGTAGGCAACACACCCGAGCGAGTAAAGGTCCGCGCGATGGTCGATCATCGAGCTGCCTAAACCGATTTCGGGTGCCATATAGGCCGGAGTCCCAGTCGTGATCCCCGGCACTGTCAGTCCCCCGTCTGAAGCAGCGGAGATCCGTTTCACGACTCCAAAATCCAGGACTTTCACAAAGTCGGACTCCAGGCCGTAATGGCAGGCCATCAAATTGGAGGGCTTGATATCCCGATGCACGAGCCCCTTGGCGTGCGCTTCGGCCAGGGAATCGCAGGCCTGCGACAACAGGTAGACAACGCGCCCAGCCGGCAGCGGGCCATAGCGCCTGACCAGGGTTTCGAAAGAGAGACCTTCGAGCAACTGCATCACGTAATAGAGACTACCGTCCGAGAGCATCCCGAAGTCGTAAACGGAGACTGTGTGGGGGGAGGAAAGCTCGGCCGTTGCCTGAGCTTCGAGCTCGAATCGCGTGAACAGCGTCTGGGGATCAGTCGCCATCTGGCCAACCGCGCCCGAGCGAATCAACTTGATCGCTGCAGGCCGCGCCAGCAGACTGTGGCGCGCCTTCCAGACTTCACCCATTCCACCGGAGGCTATCTTCTCGATCAAACGATACTGGCCCATTTCCTCCGCCTCAACTGCACGGGTGCGGTAGGTGTGGATCACGTGAGAACCGAAGATTGAAATCGTTGCGCCGGCGAAAAGGATCACAACCGAGAAACTGCTCGTTTCGATGTCGGTGACCCGGCTCAGCATGTCGTCCACGGTGGGGAACCGGTAGCGAAGTGCTACAGTCAGCGCCACCGGGATGATGGCAATTGGGATCACCACAGCGGCTGTTCGGCCGGGTGAATTCGGAATAAACGTGGCATAGACGAGCATCACCAGGACATACAGGAACAGGCTGCGGTTCACGATGGCGCTCAACATCAGTTCATCCTGGCGCGTCACAGCCTCGAGGACTGTCACCACATATCTGACCGAGACAAAAGCGACCGGCGGGCCGAAGACCAGCAGCTCGAGCCACCGGAGGGTCGACAGGCGGAGGCGAGACTTCCAGAAAAGCAGACCGGTGACTGAGCATGCGAGCGCCAGACACACCAATTCAGAGATCAAGAGGGAGGTGTCGCGAATCAGGACAGACCGGACCGGCATCACCGCGGCATACACAGCGAGCAGGAGTGCGACTGCTTTCAGGCGCGTCTGGCCCAACAACGGTATTTGCTGGCTGAAGGTCGGCCGGCTCGACTGCACGATCTCGATTCGCGTCTTACGTTTCATCATGCCGGCGGAGCTCCTTCGTGGAGAAATGGTTCGAGCGCCGCGGCTAATGGTTGCGCCAGCCGGGTGAGCAGGTATTCGGCGGCAATTCCCCGCATTCGCTCGTCCGAGGAGAGTATCGCACGACAGGCCATTTTCGCTGCTTCCTCTTCCAGGCCAAGCTCCAACAGATGAAAAACATGGGCGAGCCCTACGCCCGCCGGCCCGGTAAACGGCATGGCGGCGCCCGATTCATCGAGCAGTCTGTAGACCGGCCAACGGTCCCGCCCAGCCGAAACCTCGAGTTCGGCCGCCTCAAGAGCGGCTTTCCGGGCCTCCCCATCTAAAGGGTCCGGACACCGGGCCAGTGCCAGGCCGCAACGGTAACGGACCTCGAACCTGGCATCCTTTAGACCGAGGCACAGCGCCCTGGTTGCTTCTTTGGACCCGATCTCGGCAAGGACCCCGGGAAGCCGCCTCCTGACTGTAAATTCGGTCTCCTGATCGAGCAAGGCATTTATGACGTACGGCGTAGACAAGGCCGAATGAGTCACTAACGCCTGAATCGCGCCATCACAGATCTCGTCCCAGGCGATCAGGCGGATAGCCTGCTTGATCGTCGCTTCCTCTTGGAGAGGAGTGGTGGCCAGCGCCTGCTGTACGACTCCTGGGTCTCCCGAGAACAGGCCAAAGCGGCCGAAGGCGGCCTCGTGCGCCGGCCTGCGTACGGACCGGACAGGCGCCCAATCAGCCGTCGGCGGACGGCGCGTGGTTCTGATGTAACTCGTGACCAGTTGGCTGACCGCCGGGTCAGGAATCTCGCGGGGATCGAGCGCCAGCGCCCGGCTCATGAGGCCCTGCTCGAGCGCGTCCTGGTAACCTCGGCGCAGACGCACCGCGAGCGCCGTTGAAAGGAAACCCACACCCAGGGCGGCCGCTAGGGCGAGTCGAAGCGGGGGAAGGTTCAGTACAAGGATCGTCTGAACGACAACTCCTGAAAGCAGGTCCCCCGCACGCTCGGCCCCGATATCGATCACGGCTTTGACCGCGCGCTTTCGCCTGTCGGAAATTGGGATGTAGAACAACTCATAGGCCGACCGAAAGATCGAGTTGCGAACCATCATGTCCGAACCGCGCGCCACCGCTGTCAGCGGCATCGAAGGCGCCAACAAACCGATGGCAGACGTCACCAGGTGTACGGCGGGAAGCAATGCGAGTACGGACGCGGGACCAACCCGCTTCAACCCGACCCTGGCAAACCCCGCTTGTAGTACTAAAGTCAGCAGGCTTGTCGAGACGTGAAAGAAAGTGAAAAACTTCAGGAGCTCCTGGGCTGAGAAACCTCTGCTCGCGGTCGCAGCTTTGAAGGCAAAGTCGAGACACCCGGCGGTCAAGGCGCTAAAAAGCACCAGAGCGGCCAACTGCCGCGCGTAAGGCATGCTGCGAAGAGCATCCAGCGAGGATATACGCAACGCAACCGGCGTCTGGCCGGAAGAACCAGACCCCCTCCTCGCAATCCGATAGCAAACTGCGGCGCATCCCAGATGAGCGCACCCGAGCAGCAGAATCAGGTTATTAGGGGAGAGACCGGCCAGGTAAACAACAGCGAGCGTGCCAATGGCCCCGCCGAGAGTACCGCCGGACGCGATACGCGGTAGATATTTACGAGCCCGGTGCGGATCAAGCTCTTCTCCAACCAGTGACCAAAAGGCGGAGACCAGGGCGAATCCCAGGCCCGAGAGGTGAAAATAGAGGACGACGGCAACGAGCTGGGCGCTATGGCTGGTCAGGAACCATTCTACCCAAAGCAGGACGCCACTGAACGCAAACAAGGCCGGCGTCGCGCGCGAGGGCCCCCGCGTGGAGAGGATCTTGGAAACCGCAAAAGCCAGAACGAGCGAGAAGATGGACGAGGCCACCACCATCAGGGGCAGATTGGTGACCGGGAAATTTGAGAGGAAGAGGGTATCACGCGCCGTTTTTGCAGTGACTTGGAAGCTCACAATCAGGAAGGCGCCGAACGCAGCCCACCCGACCAGGACCGTATCGCGCCTTCCAGTCATTCGCTAATCTCCTCACAGCAAGCGGGCCTATCCACGAACTCAGGAACCCGTTCGCGTTTCCGCCTAGAGACCACGATTATTGCGGTTAGGTGCACATCACTACGAAAGTGACGACCAGCGCCGCCAGAAACAGACTCCAGTTCTGGATCGCCCGGGATTGTGCCCGAAGCGTCATCACGTACAGTTCGGGTTCTTCTGTGCCGTCGATCCGGCGCACCCGTCGCGCGGCCAACAGAATCGACGTCCTTGCGTTAGCCTGAAGCTGCAATGAGCACCCCAGCCAGGCCAGGAAGAAGAGCAAGGGCCGCGCCCACCCGGAGATTTGGTAGTAGATCATCACCATGCCAAGCACGCTTGCGCAAGCCAGCCCGGCGACGCCAATCCTACGGAGTCTCGCTGCTTCCTTCGGCCCGATGTTTACGAATTCAGTTTGTTCCAACATGACATCGCTCCCTTCTGTCCAGGTAAAGTCACCTCTCTGGGGCCCAGAGGGGGCCGGAGCCGCACGGCGCGTTTGACGCAGGGCGTCACGGGGGGGAGGAGACACCGCGCGGCTCCGAGAGCCGGTTAGCTGGCGTGCCCAAAAAGCGAGACCGCTCAGCCTGCCTGCTCCGTTCGTCCCGCAATGTGACTGACTGGTCAGTCACATTGCGGGTAAAAAAAATCTCCTGCCTCCATACTATGTGCCTACTGGTCGCAGCCATTGTCGGAACAGGTCGACAATCATCTCCGGGTCCAGATTGTCGTCGGACAGCCGGATATCAGTCACCCGGCTGATCATCATTCCACCGACGGTGTACTGCAGCATCGTGACGAGCTGCTCGACCGGGACCTCTCGGACTTCCCCGGTCTCGATTGCCTTCCGAAAAACTTCGCGCAAGAGATCAGAATCGCGGCGCAAAATGCCTTTCAACTCTTCAGCCCAAGGCGCCCTCTCCCCAATGCTGCCCACGCCCGTAAACTCCGTCAGGTAGATCCGAAGAAAATTCTTATTTGTCTCTCCAAACTCGGCTGGGACGCTGACGAAGGCTTTAATCTTGTCCCAGGTCGAGCGAGCCTCTTCCATCCGTTGCACCGTCTGCTCCCGGAGTTTTTCGACGTTCGCCCGAAACGCTTCAAGGTACATCTCCTCTTTTGATTTGAAGTACAGGTATATCGTTCCTTTTGCCACTCCAGCTTCCTGGGCGATCTCGTCAACGAGAGTCGCCCGATACCCCCGGTCCGAGAAAACAGCGACAGCGGCGTCGAGGATCTTCTCGCGTTTGGACAGTTCCAACTGAGTGCCAGCTCTCATAGTCATCTTTTCTTGACTGACTGGTCAGTCATCACACATTTATTATCTTACCGAGTCGAACGGGCCCCTGTCAACCCGCTTTTTTGGCTCGCGCGTCTGGTCTTGCCACTCATGTCGCTTTTCCTATGCCCGCGGCTTCCCTTGGTTTATGCCCAGATCGCGCAACTCCTCTTGAAGCCCTTTCAGCGCGCGTTCCTCCGGGGCGCCGGCGGGCTGGTCGAGCCCTCTTCCGTGTGTGATCCTGACCCGGAGCGTCCTCTGAAAGCCGCTTCGGGGGTCAAGGAACACGCCCGAGCCGGACGAAATGACCTCGATTACACATGAATCGGTGCTAAGACGCAGCACCTTCTCTACCACGTCCATGAGAGCGGCATAGCCCGTTCGATAATCGGTCTCAGGTCCATGCTCCTCGCGGGTCCTTGCACCGTAGACGTCGACCTCAAAGCCGGCCAGAACCTTGCGCCTGGCGGACGTGTTTCCGGGCGGCCGTTCCTCCAACTGGACGTAGTAGGGTAGTACCTCGTAGAAAACACGGTGCTTCTTAACTATCTCCAAAACAGTATGAGACATTGCCGTATACCTCCGGCGCTTCAAGGCGCCGCTGAAAACGAACTCATATAAGGGGTCAATCTTGGTCTTTCTCGAAACCAATCGCCCTACATTACATCCGGTATCACCAGTCATCGTTTCTCTGGTGACGTTTGTGGCCAGCATTCCTTTACCTCCTCTCCAAACTGCTGCTCCTCAGGCCGCTTATTTGTTAGTTGACGACTGCTGGTCGGTCACCTGCCTGGGAAAAGCATCACTTTCTCTGAGCGAGTCAACCAGACGGTCAACCGTGATCCGCGCCGCGACCGAGAGGCTGGTCACCACTCCTGACACATCTCGCTTCGCGACCGGAACGACTTCAGAGGCCGTGGCGCTCCACACGATCTGGCCGGTTGCGACTTGACGGAGCTCGGCTGAGATCTTGCAGACAGCGCGGACGTCCCGGCCCTGGTCGACTTCCTCCAATTGCTCGATTTTGCCGCTCAGCACGTAGGCTGTCCTGGTCCCCCGCTCGTGAGCGGCGACGCTTTGGAAGAGCGATTCGGTCCGGATCCTGTCCATCACCAACTGCGTGATAGACTCCCGCGGACTGACCGCCCACCGGTGGTATTCGTAAAACCCGACTTCCTCGGGGCTCGGACGATAGACGATCCGGCCTTCCGACAAGTAATCCAGGCACCGAAACTCGCGCACCGCAAGCGGTGCTAAGACCAGATTTGGCGGCCTATGCCCGGGCGCGGGCGCCGTTCGCTGTGAGAGGTTAAGCACATAGTTCTTGGGATATCGAACGCCGCAGCCGGCGAGCAGGAGCGCTCCCAGCAGCGCGGCCGCCACCGGACGGCTGAATCTAATTCTTCGCTTCATTCTGGGACCCTCCGATCAGCGGGCTGTTTCGTGCGTACTAGACTCCAGGGGCGCTGCTTGATCGACTCGCTCAACGCGCGCACATTTTCGGACGTCGTGCGCAAGTTCCGCATCGTCTCGTCGATGTTTTCTTCATTGGTGTCGACCACTTTCTGAATGCTGGCCACCAGCGCCCGCGCCTCGACTATGGTCCGCTCCAGTTCGGTGAGATCCTTCACGAGCGGCGCCCGCATGGCGTCGATCGTGTTGTTCGCGTTCGTGATGGTCTTGTCAATGTTGCCCGCGACCGGCCGGAAGGACAGCAGGACCGAGTCGGCGTGTTGTGTCAGCAAGGAAATCTGATCGGTTATTCTTGCGATCTTCGGGGACTCACGCCTCAAGAGCTCGTTCATTTCCGCCAGCATTTGTTCGACCTGCTTCTGGTTTTGCTCGCCGGTGATCGTATTCAGATTGCCAAGAAAAGTATCCGCCTTGCGGACCAGGCCCGGGAACTCCTTGCTCAGTTCGTTAATCAGCGTATTGGCCGATTCCGCGACGGTCGCCAGTCGCAGCGTGACTTCTTCCAAGCTCACCGCCTCTTTGGAGGAGACCGTCTCCCCTGCCCTGAGCCGGCGGGCCTCGTTGCTTCCCGTGGTGATCGACAGAGCAGGGCTGCTCATCACGCTCACGGTCCCGACCCCTGCCGTCGATCTTTCGTTCATGGGAGTCTCCGACTTCACCTCGAACAGGATCTCGATCTGGGTAGGATCCGCGGACGAAGGCCGCACTGCCGTCACCTGGCCGACTTTGATTCCTCCGAACAGAACCAGGGCGCCGGGCGCCAGGCCGCCGGCGTAGCGCAAGTAGGTCTTGTAAGGGACTTGCCCCTTGACTGTCTGCGTGGTATGCACGTGATACGCCGCCGAGCCAAGAACCAGGAGGCTGACGAGTACGAAAATTCCGACTTTTGCCTCAATGCTCATATTTGACTCCGCGCAAGTAAGCCATCAGTCCTTCCTGGATTCCTCCTGACACCTGGTCCGGTTCGCGATCGAGGAACCGGCGGATCCGGGGATGGCTGTTACTCTGGAATTTCTCCTTCGTGTCAACCGCAATCAGACGGCCCGCTTGGAGCATGGCAATCCGGTCGGCAATTCTGAAAGCGCTTTCCAGTTCGTGAGTCACCACCAGGATCGTCACCCGGAAGGCAGTTTTCAGAAACAGAATCAGCTCATCCAAGCCGGCCGAGACGATCGGGTCCAGACCCGCCGACGGCTCGTCCAGAATGAGGATATCGGGGTCGAGCGCCCAGGCCCGGGCCACGGCCGCGCGTTTTCTCATCCCTCCAGAAAGCTCCGGAGGGTAAAGCCGGGCCGCATCTGCCAGTCCGACCGCCGTCAGCTTCATCCAGACGACCAGCTTTATCGTCGACTCAGCCAGCCGGGTCAGCTCCCGCAACGGGAGAGCGACATTGTCCTCGACCGATAGCGAGTTGAAGAGCGCACCCGCCTGAAAGGCCACGCCGATCCGGCGGCGAACGGCAGCCAGCTCCGACTTCGAACAGGAGGTGATATCGACGCCGTTAATGCTGATACTCCCGGTGTCCGGCTTCGCCAACCCCAACACTTGCTTCAGGAGCGTGGTTTTTCCCGATCCGCTTCCTCCGAGCAGGACCAGGATCTCGCCACGGTGCACATCCAGGTCGACCTCCTCGACCACACGCCTCGGCCCGTAGGCCACCGAGACACCGCGCAAGGAGATGACAGGGTCATGTGTGTTCCGACCATTCAACTCCGTCATTCGACAGCACTCCATCCCAGCAGGTAAAAAACAGCAGTGGCAGCAAGGTCCGCCACAATCACGAGAAAAATCGATTTGACGACCGCGGTCGTCGTCGAACGCCCCACGCCTTCCGGCCCGCCGCTGACCCGGAGACCTTCCAGGCAACCGACGTGAACAATGATGGTCGCGAAGACCACGCTTTTGACGAGCGCAAGGAGCATGTCGCGCAGCAGGATTGATTCAGCCACGGCCTGGAAGTAAACGCGCAGAGGCATATCAATGCTGAACGCCAGAAACACGAAGCCGGCAAAGATCCCGGACAGGGTGCTCAGCACCGTGAGGCAGGGCATCGTTATCACGGCCGCCAGGTACTTCGGGGCGAGCGTGTACTCCACCGGCTCGAGCCCCATCACCCGCAACGCATCGACTTCCTCCGTCACCACCATGGTTCCAACCTCCGCGGATATGGCGGAGGCGGACCGGCCGCTCACTGCAATGGCCGTAATCAGGGGGCCAAGCTCACGCGTGAAGCCGACGGCGACCAGGTCCACAACATACTCAAGGGCGCCGAACCTGCGGAGCTCCGCGGCGCCCTGAAGAGCGAGGATGAAGCCCGAACAGAGCGACATGACGCCTGCTATGGGCAGGGCGCTTGCGCCGATGGCGTACATCTGCTCAATGGTCGTTCGCCAGCGCCTTTTTCTCCCGATGATCGGCACGACGCGCGGCAGCTTTCGAAGCACCGCCCAGAACTGCATGGTGAGAGCGCCGGCGTCCTCCGCCCAACTGATCGTCGATCGTCCGACCTGCTCCAGGAACCTCATTGGAACTCCACCTCCGATCCTGAGATGCGAAAGATTTCGTCCAGCCCCATGACTTCCGCAAGCATCCGGGCCTGACCTTTCACTCCGGTCAGCCGTAGCACGAGCGAGCCTTCCCGCGCCATCTTCAAGGCCTCAAGCAGCGTCGCGGCGCCTGAAATGTCGAGATACGAAACCGCGGACACGTCGATGACTACCAGCCTGTCGGTTCCGCGACGAAGCAGTTCGAACAGCGCCGAGCGGAGAACCGGGGATGAATCGACCGTCACGCGGCCGGCGACGGCAACGTTCGCAGAAGAACCGTTACGTACAATGCGAATCGTCGCCTCCCCTGCGTCAATCGCAGTGCGATTCTTGAGGTAGTTCTTTTTCGAGCAGCTGAATAATGACATTTTTCAACGACTTTTGACTGACCGGTCAGTCACAAAAGGAGTAAAAATGAAGGGGCCGGCCCAGCCTCGGGCTGCCCCCTTTGTTGTGATTCTGCGTGACTGACCAGTCAGTCAGCCATCAGTGTATTCTCGATTTGGGATCCCTGTCAATCCCTTTCCGTCTTTCTTCCCTTCTCAGGCGTCTCACCGCACTGCCCTTCCAGCCAACCTCCTGAGAAGCAGGCCTGCAGGGGCCGCGCAAGAGGTGTTGATTCCTCTTGAGCGTTGCACGGGCAGTCCCCTCTCGCCAGCTCGGCGTCCGCAGACCTGCGCCTAGTCCTCATCACACTTCTTCCACCAAAAGCTGACTTCATGCCTACTCCAACCTCACGACATCCGCGTTAGCGAAGGTTAGTCTTTCTTCCGAAATTGTCGGTGCCTCTCCAATGCGGCAGTCCGGGCCCAAGCCCGGGCATGCCGGGCATAAAAGAAGACTATCGACTCCGTGACTCGCTTGATGCCAGCCACGGCGTCTAAGGATGAGGTGAGGAGTATGGACAACAAAGAAAAACAGAAGGAAGCGCAGAAGAGCCGTGTTCCTGAGAAGGAGAGGACCTCCATTCGCTGGGAGTTGACTGACGAGGACAAGGCCTTCCTGACGTCCTGCAACATCAGTTCGGAGTGATTCGGCAGACCAGGTGAAAAGTCAGAGCCGATTGCAGGGGGTCGTCAATTCGCCGCCCTTGCACCCGCCACAACCGCGCGGGACTTCCACCAAACTCTAACTTCACCCTCACGACATCGGCGTTCGCGCAGGGTTATTGTGGCTCCCGAAACGTCGAAGACGCCATCCCAGGCTCTTTTCAGAAGCGTTTTGGACGAGAACTTGACTGAATAGACGAGGTATCACAATGCGATCAACAGGCAAGAAGCAGGGACTATCCAGGGTTTCTATGGGACGACTGTTGGTGATCTGGCGTGAGCTGGACTGGTCTTTCGATGACAAGCAGGGACTCTATCGCGCGTTCCTGGAGAAACAGGCTCGAGAAAACGTGACCACCCTCTTCGATCTCCTAAAACGTGAATCGCCGGCCCCGCACGAGACGACCTGGCTTGCGGACCTGGCTGATCTGCTGTTGGCGTGGCTGGAAGCCGGTCAAACTGGCCTCCGACTGTTTCTCTTGAGCGGACTCGAACAAAACGGTCGTTCCAACGCCTTGTTGCGCCTGCACGCCTTCCTGACCCGGCATGTTCGAAGTCGACTCGCGGTGCGTTATACGGACCAAACTGAGTGCGCTCTTTCAGCCCGTTGCTTTGTTGACCTGATCTTCCATTTCGGTCTGATGCGCACAGTGGAAGGGAAATGGCCATCGGGTGTGGCGCGGGAGCAGATAGTCCAAACGATAGTTCGCATGGTTTTGAGCAATTCAGCGCCTGACACGTTATCTCGAGACCCAAAGTCCAAATCGGAAGAGGACAGTATGGCTTCGACCTCGCGCCTTCGGTTGATGGTTAGGCGCGGCGTGGAAAGGATGAAGTGTAGTCGCATGGACAACAAGCAAAGACAGAAGGAACAGCAGAGGACTCGTGTTCCTGAGAAGGAGGAACCCCCCATCCCTGAGAAGGAGGACGCCCCCATTCAATGGGAGCTGAGTGACGATGACAAGGCGTTCCTGAGGTCTTGCAACATCAGTTCGAAGGAATTCGGCAGATTAGAGCACAAAGACGTGACGACCATGAGAGATAGACCGCGATGAGAGTAGCTGGTGCATGCATTCTGACCATTAATGGAGGCTCGTCGAGCATCAAGTTCGGGCTTTTCGAGCTGCCTTCTGGTGGTGGAGCCTATAGCCGCCACGATGATCCGATACGGCGGATTCTGAACGGCAGGATTGAGAGGATCGGGTTGCCCGACCCGACTTTCACCGCCCGAAGCGCCGAAGATGCGGATAGTTTCACCCGGCCGGTGACCGCGCCCGACCACACGGTGGCAGCGGGTCATCTTATGGATTGGATCGAGGAACGGATCCGCTGCGATCAGTTAGCCGGCATCGGACATCGGATCGTGCATGGCGGGCCAAGGTACAGCGAGCCGACACAGATCACGCCCGAAGTCGTCGAGGAACTGCGCGAGCTCATTCCCTTGAATCCGGAACATCTGTCCAAAGAAATCGAGTTGACCGAAGCGTGTCACCGCAGGTTTCCCAACGTTCCGCAAATCGCCTGTTTCGACACCGCTTTTCATCATGATTTGCCGCGAGTGGCTCAGCTGCTGCCCATTCCCCGCCGGTACGATGCGCGAGGCGTGCGCCGGTACGGCTTTCATGGTTTGTCCTACGCGTTTCTGATGGAGGAGCTCGCACGCGTAGCTGGGCCGGCAGAAGCGCAGGGCCGGGTCATCCTCGCTCACCTGGGGAACGGGGCAAGCCTCGCCGCCGTTCACAACCGGAAACCTGTAGACACCAGCATGGGATTTACGCCGGCGGCCGGGGTGCCGATGAGCAGCCGCTCTGGCGACCTGGATCCCGGGCTCGTCGAGTATCTGGCGCGCACCGATGGCATCGACGCAAAGCAATTCAATGAGATGGTCAACTCCCAGTCAGGTCTGGTCGGGGTGTCCGAGACGAGCTCCGACGTGCGTGACCTTTTGGAGCGCGAGTCTGATGACGTGCGGGCCGCAGAGGCAATCGAGCTGTTCTGTTACCAGGTGAAAAAGTGGATCGGGGCCTTCGCCGCCGCGCTCGGAGGACTGGGGACCCTGGTGTTCGCAGGCGGTATCGGTGAGAACGCACCCGTTGTGCGCGCCCGGATCTGCGATAGCCTCGGTTTCCTTGGCGTTGAGCTCGCGCCGGGCCCAAACGGGGCCAATGCCGCCGTGATCTCGACAGAGGCGAGCCGGGTCACCGTCCGCGTGATGGCTACCGATGAGGAATTAATGATCGCAAAGACCGTGTGTCGCGTTCTGGGCTTGCGTGGAGCAGTCACGGAGTCGAGAACGTAGACCTTTATCAATCGTAGAAAAGGAGAATCATGCTGAAAACCGAAGAGGCTAAGACTGCAGAAAGTCCATTGACGGAAGATCTTCTCCACAAAATGGACGCGTACTGGCGCGCCGCCAATTACTTGTCGGTCGGCCAGATCTATCTGTTCGACAACCCGCTGCTCCATAAGCCATTGGAGCTAGGGCATGTGAAACCACGCCTGCTTGGTCATTGGGGCACCACCCCGGGGTTGAACTTTATCTATGTCCATCTGAACCGGATCATCAAGCAGTATGACTTGAGCATGATCTACGTAACCGGCCCTGGTCACGGTGGGCCCGGCCTGGTGGCAAACACCTACATGGAAGGCAGTTACAGCGAATTGTACCCGAACGTGCCGCAGGACGAACAAGGCATGAAGAGGCTCTTTACCCAGTTTTCTTTTCCCGGCGGCATTCCGAGCCACGTGGCGTCGGAAGTCCCCGGGTCCATTCACGAGGGCGGCGAGCTGGGCTATGCGCTGTCGCACTCCTTTGGCGCCGCCTTTGACAACCCTGATTTGATCGTGGCGTGTGTCGTAGGCGACGGCGAGGCGGAGACCGGCCCATTAGCCACCAGTTGGCACTCGAACAAGTTCCTCAACCCGGCCCGCGACGGCGCCGTGCTCCCGATTCTCCACCTGAACGGCGCCAAAATCGCCGGTCCCACGGTCCTGGCCCGAATATCGCACGAGGAGCTTGAGGCTCTCTTTCGTGGATACGGTTACACCCCGTATTTTGTCGAGGGGGAAGATCCGGCCGAGATGCACCAGTTAATGGCCTACACACTGGACAAGATTGTCGGCGACATTCAGAGCATCCAAGCCGATGCGCGCAAGAATGGGTTCAAGGGACGACCGCGCTGGCCGATGATTGTCCTCCGTACGCCTAAAGGCTGGACCGGGCCGAAGACGGTCGACGGCAAACAGGTCGAAGGCACCTGGCGCTCGCACCAGGTACCGGTCACAGACTTCGCCGCCAAGCCCGAGCACGTGAAAATTCTCGAACACTGGATGAAGAGCTACCGGCCCGAAGAGCTGTTCGACAAGAGCGGCAAGCTTATTCCGGAACTGGCCGAGCTGGCGCCGACCGGGGCGCGGCGCATGGGAGCAAATCCGCATGCGAATGGCGGGGTACTGCTTCGCGATTTGCGAATGCCGAATTTCCGCGATTACGCGCTGGATGTACCGAAGCCCGGGGTTGTCGAAGCCGAAGCGGCGACTATTCAGGGCCGGTTTATACGCGACGTAATGAAGCTAAACGCCGAAGCGCGCAACTTCCGAGTGTTCAGTCCGGACGAGACGGCCTCGAACCGGTGGGGCGCTGTATTCGAGGTGACAGACCGATGCTCGACCGCTGAAATCATCCCGGGGGATGACCATCTTTCACCGGATGGGCGCGTGATGGAAATGCTGAGCGAGCATCAGTGCGAAGGTTGGCTTGAAGGCTACCTGGTGACGGGACGGCACGGCTTTTTCTCGTGCTACGAAGCGTTCATCCACATCATCGACTCGATGTTCAATCAGCACGCCAAGTGGCTCAAGGTGAGCAAAACCATTCCCTGGAGGCGCCCGATCGCTTCGCTGAACTACCTGCTCGCATCCCACGTGTGGCGGCAGGATCACAATGGCTTTAGCCACCAGGATCCCGGCTTCATCGACCACGTCGTTAACAAGAAGTCGGAAATCATCCGGGTTTACCTGCCTCCGGACACGAACACGCTGCTTTCCGTGACCGATCATTGCCTGCGAAGCCGTGACTACGTCAACGTTATCGTCGCGAGCAAACATCCGGCGCCACAGTGGCTCGACATGGACGCCGCCGTGAAACACTGCACAGCCGGCCTGGGAATCTGGGAATGGGCCAGCAACGACCGAGGCGGCGAGCCCGACGTTGTCATGGCTTGTTGTGGAGATGTGCCGACGCTCGAGACTCTGGCGGCCGTGGAAATTCTGCGTCTGGAAGCTCCGGAATTGAAGGTCCGGGTGATCAACGTCGTGGACCTGATGACACTCCAGTCGCAAAGTGAGCACCCACATGGGCTGAGCGACAAGGACTTCGACCTGCTGTTCACCAAGGACAAGCCCATCATCTTCGCCTTTCATGGTTATCCGTGGCTTATCCATCGGCTCACATATCGGAGGACAAATCACGGAAAGTTGCATGTTCGCGGCTACAAGGAAGAGGGAACGACCACAACTGCCTTCGACATGGTCGTCATGAACGAGCTCGATCGCTTCCACCTCGTCGACGACGTGATCGACCGGGTCCCCAGCCTCGGTTCGCGCGCGGCTTACGCCAAGCAGCTCATCCGCGACAAACTGCTCGACCATAAGAACTATATCGAGAGATACGGCGAAGACATGCCTGAGATCCGCAACTGGAAGTGGGGTCTGACCGATGCGAGCAAAAGTGAGGTGAAAGCATGAGCAATCCAACTTATTCGACTTTTTCGTCGGAGATCCGTGGGTCGGATGCGCTCACTCAACTGGCGCTCGACTTGCTGTGGTCTTGGAATCATTCGGCCGACGAGGTCTGGAAGCGTCTCGACCCGGAACTTTGGGCGATTACGGGAAATCCGTGGCTCATCGTGCAAGCCGTCTCCCAACAAAAGCTCGACAGTCTGTACGCCGATCCCGGTTTTCGCGCGCGGGTCGAGGAGCTCCAGGCGGAGGTGAACGAGAAGAAAGCTTCCCCCAGGTGGTTCCAGACGGCTCACCCGGGTTCGCCGCTCAAAACGGCGGCGTATTTCAGCATGGAGTACATGCTGAGTGAAGCTTTGCCGATCTACTCGGGTGGTCTTGGCAATGTTGCCGGCGACCAACTCAAGGCAGCGAGCGATCTCGGAGTGCCCGTAATTGCCGTAGGCCTGTTATATCAGCAGGGCTATTTTCGTCAGGAAATCACCCCTCGCGGCGACCAACTGGCGAGGTATCCCGTGAACGAACCCGGACAGCTGCCAATCAAACCCTTGCGGACCGCCGACGGCGAGTGGATGAGGATAGCGCTGTCGGTGCCTTGGGGTAGGCTCTGGGTCCGAACCTGGGAAGTACAGGTCGGCCGAACGAAGCTCTATCTCCTGGACACGAACGATCCGGCCAATCTGCCTCAACATCGCAGCATCACCAGCGAGTTGTACGGCGGCGGGCCGGAGCTGCGCCTTACTCAGGAGATGCTCCTTGGCGTGGTAGGCTGGCTCCTGCTGGAAAAGCTCGGTATCCACCCCGACGTGTGCCACCTTAACGAAGGGCATGTCGCGTTCGCCGTGCTCGAACGTGCTCGCAGCTACATGGAGAAGACCGGGTGCTCCTTTCACGAAGCGCTGGCTGTTACCCGGGCCGGAAACGTATTTACCACGCATACGGCCGTGGACGCCGGCTTTGATCGGTTTGCGCCGGAATTGATCCGACAATATTTGTCCACATACGCCCAGGACATGCTCGGCTTGACTCTTCACGAGTTTCTAGCCCTGGGTCGCGCCAACCCGGACGACGAATCTGAGGCCTTCAATATGGCCTATCTCGCCATTCGAGGCAGCGGATCGGTAAACGCGGTGAGCCGTCTGCACGGGCAGGTCAGCCGCCGTCTTTTCCTCCCTGTGTTCCCGCGGTTCCCTGAAAACGAGGTACCGATTGGACACGTTACAAACGGTATACACGTCCCCACCTGGGATTCGGCTGGAGCCGATCGTCTGTGGACCGAAGTCTGTGGGAAAGGAATATGGCAAGGAGACCTGGCGCACATCGAGAAGGAGTTCCGTGAGGTCGATGACGAGCGCCTCTGGAACATGCGGACATCAGGACGTAGCCATTTGGTGCAATATGCCCGTGAACGGTTCGTGCGCCAAGAGCTAGCCAACGGTGCTTCCCCCCAGCAACTTCAGAAAGGACAGGCGATCCTGAATGAAGGTACTCTGACACTCGGATTTGCGCGCAGGTTTGCTACATACAAGCGCCCGACGCTTCTTTTGCAAGATCGCGATCGCCTGGCGAGGATCCTGACGAATCCACAGAAGCCCGCTCAACTGGTATTGGCCGGAAAGGCCCATCCGAAGGATGGCCCCGGAAAGGACTTGATCCGTGAGTGGAACGAATTCGCGTACAGGTGGGATGTGCGGGCCCATGTGGTGTTTCTGAGCGACTACGACATGCTCATGGCCGAGCGCCTCGTAGAGGGCGTCGATGTCTGGATCAACACCCCGAGGCGCCCTTGGGAAGCCAGCGGTACGAGTGGGATGAAAGTGCTGGTGAACGGAGGCCTGAATTTGTCGGTGCTGGACGGATGGTGGGCCGAAGCGTACACGCCGGATGTGGGTTGGGCGGTAGGTGACGGGAAAGAACACGGCGACGACCCCGCATACGATCGCGCCGATGCCGAGGCGCTCTACGCGGTTCTCGAAAACCAGATTGTCCCGGAATTCTACAACCGCGACGAAAAGGGGATTCCTCGAGCATGGACCGCTCGGATACGGGAGAGTATGGCGCGCCTGACCCCGGAATTTTCCGCCAACCGCACCGTCCGGCAGTATACCGAGGAGCACTATCTCTCGGCAGCGGCCGCGTTTGCCTGCCGAGCGGCGGACAAGGGAAGGGCCGGGCCGGACCTGCTCAAATGGAAGACGGAAATCGCCCGCCACTGGAACAGCATCCGTTTCGGCAGTCTGAAAACCAACGTACAAGACGGCGAAACGACTTTCGAAGTTGAGGTGTACCTCGGCCAGCTTGATCCGAATACCGTACGCGTCGAACTGTGTGCCGACGCACAGGGCGGTGGTCCCATGTCTATTCAGGATATGGATCGGAAAGAACGATCGGGCGTTTCCGGCGCATATGTTTACTCGACACGAACGCCCGCTATCCGCCCTGCAGGCGACTTCACCCCTCGCCTCAAGCCATACCATCCTTTGGCCCTGCCAACGGAAGTGGACCGGATGCTGTGGCAAAGATGAGGCAGGTTGACGATTCCGGCGCCGGACGGCGGCGATGCGCTGACGGACGGCGCCCCAAGAGGTGCAGTATGAAAAACAAAGTCATTGTCATCAGAGGGGGAAGCGACGGAAGGAGGGCTGCCGCTGCGAAGGGCATCTTTACCGACGGCCGAAGTCTTGCTGCCGTCGGACGCTCAGTCAACATCAACAAGTTGAGCAGGGTACGCGCACTGGCAGACGAACCGCTGAAAAGGTACCCCCGCATCGTGGTTCCAGCCAACAACGCCGGCGCCGAGCGCGGCGCCGAGCGCGTGATCGAGGCCGCGCACGAGGTGACTGGGTTCAAACCGGAGGACATCGCGCGCGCCCGGGCCTATGCCGAGGAAGCGGGACGGATCGATGAGGTGATTGCCAGTTACCGAGTTCGGGATAACGGCACTGCCTTCGCCCAGCTGAGTTGGGGGGAATACTCGATTGAACAGATCGAAATCGTCCTGGCCGACCTCAAACGTATCGAGCGAGTTTTGCGCCGGGAAGAGGAGGCTTAAGAATGCTGCCAAGCTGTGACCGTCAGTTAACCCGAGGTTATCTGGAAGACTATCTGGGAGACCGCTTGACCATAGACGCCAAGCTGGACTTCCTCATCCACGTCGAAAACTGCCGCGACTGCTGGGAAGAAGTCTTTACCGCATCTAAGGCCCGAGACGCGCATTTTTACCGCAACGGGAAGAAACAGCCCGTCTCGAGAGGATCCACAATTCCTGCCCCGCTTACGCTCTAGCTGGAAGGCCAGTGGACATTGGAAAGAGTATCTCATGCGACTGTTCATGCCAGCTGTCTTCTTGATGTCAAGCTGGGGAATGGCCCAGTTAAGCGAGCCTTCTTCGGCTGAGCTGTCTAGGCACGCTCGCGAACGCAAAGGCGAGTTCGGGCAGGCCACAACGGAATTTAAGATCAACAAGAGTCGTGCGGGCCAAAAAGGCGCTTGAAGCTCTGAAGGTCGAAGCCCGCGCCGCAGGCCTGGAAGAAGCCCGAGTCTCCGCCATGGTTGGGGAGCTTCCGAGGCCGACAAGCACCGACCTGGAGACTCCAGGACCGAACACGGCACTGACGCCGGGCGGTGCCAAATAACTTAACGTTCGTCTTATTCAAGCCCGTGCTTGCGCAGCGAGGCACGGAATTCGTCCTGAATCCAGACTTCCCTTTGCCCCTTGACCGCTTGGGCCCCCCTTGGCCCCCCGCCCGCATTTCTCACGCCGCGCCGGCCAGCCTCTGTCACACGCAGCGCTTTTCAGTCCGCTGAAAAGCACTGCGTGGGTGTTGCAAAAGGTCGGAGAAGTGCGTTCGGCGCACAGGTAGTGACGGACTTGTTATGGGCTGATGTCGTGCGGAGGGCGAGATCGAATGGAGCCGCGCACGAAAAGCGAACGGCAAGTGAGCGAGAGTAAGCGGACCACCAGTCATTCGCTAAGTCGAGACATTTAAACACGAAGCAGTGGAGCGAGTCAGGTGGTCCGCTTACTCGCTCGCTTCTCTCGCTGTCGTGCGCGGCTCCATTCGATCTCGCCCTCCGCCGGGAACTCGCCGGCCCATCCGCCTATTAATAGAAGAGTTAACATTTTCAACACCCTCGCTGCTGCGTGTGACTCCGACGGAAAAAGCAGCCGCAGAGTTGTGAGAAAGGCGGGCTAATAGTTCACGAGCGAAGCGAGCTAACTCGACGTACTCAGCGCTGCGCTCTTCGAAGAGACTACCGTCATGAGGTTATTCCATGACTTCACGAACGATTTGGCTCCTTCATCCTGAAGCGATCCGGCCAGAGCATCGACGTCAATGCCTGCCTCAGTGAACTGCGCTATGACTTCTTCGCTGTCACCACCGTCCGGCGGCAACAAGTCTCCCAAGCCGGCGTGATCAGCAAGGGCGTTCAAAGTGGCCTCGGGCATCGTGTTCACGGTGAAAGGTGCAGCCAGCGCGTCGATGTAGATAGTCTTTGATGCGTCAGGGTCCTTGGTTCCCGTGCTTGCCCACAGGAGGCGTTGCGGGCGAGCACCGAAGTTGTAGACGCGAGTCCAACGCGGTGAGCCAAGCAGGTTACAGGCCGCCTTATAGGTTCGTTTGGCGACCGCGATGCCGAGCTGGTTGAGTAGCTTGTCAGGCACCCTGTTCGCGACGGCCGCGTCCCACCGACTGATGAACAGCGAGGCGACGGAGCCGACTTCCGGGTTGAGCCCGGCAGCGATGCGCCTCTCAATGCCCCGCAGGAAAGCGTCAGCCGCGGCCAGGTAATGCTCGCGCGAGAACAAGAGAGTGACGTTGACGGGTATCCCGGAGAAGATCGCCTCTTCGATTGCGGGAAGGCCTTCCTTCGTCCCAGGAATTTTGATTAACAGGTTGGGACGTGCCGCCCGCGCAAACAGTTCCCTGGCTGCAGCAATAGTCCCGGCTGTGTCGTGGGCCAGAAGGGGAGACACTTCGAGTGACACCCATCCGTCCACTCCATTTGTTCTTTCGTGAATCGGGCGGAAGAGGTCGGCTGCGCGAGTGAGGTCTTCGAGCGCCAGATCGAAGAAGATCTCCTCGCTCGATTTACCCTGACCCGACCCTTCTCTGATTGCCGAGTCATAGTCCGGGCTGTTCTTGATCGCCAAGTCGAAAATCGTCGGATTCGAAGTAAGCCCGGTGACCGACAGTTCTTCGATGTATTGCTTGAGCGTTCCACTATCGAGCAGCCGGCGATTTATGTTGTCCAGCCACAGGCTCTGGCCCATATCGTGAAGCAGTCGTGTAGCTTTCATTTGATCACCTCAATCCAAACGGCTGACAAAGGTCGGAGTCTTTCGGGGCCTCTCAATGCCTACGATTTCCAGCTTTTCACCACGACGCCGTAAACTCACGACCACCGGCTCCTGCCAGTTTGGAAAATCCGGATGGAAGCTCGAAATCCGAGCAACCGAATAGCTGTAGCCCACATCGTCTTTCGGTCCCCACGAACCTTCCGGAATCGCTGCCTCCGGCCCAGCCAGCCGCAATTGCTCGCCGACAACCTCTTCTTGATTCGCAAGATTATCGAGCCGATACCAGGTGACCCCGTAGGTCGCCACTGAAGAGGCGGCCCCAGTCCGAATCGCGGCATTCTCAAAAGTCAGAGTCGGTTCTGATGACATCCCGATCTTGAACTCGTCCAGTGGGTTTGTGCGGCTGATCCACCAACGAACACATTTATCGCGACGCTTCTTGATCGTCTCAATAAGATACGCTTCGGCTTTCGGATCGCTCATCCTGGCGGTTGACACAATTGCATCGATTATCTCGTCGGTGAAGTTCGAGACCAGTTTCGCTCCCCAAAATGCGTCGGCGGCGTCCAGTCGATCAAACGCTGGATTCGGATACTCCGGTTTCCATTTAGCTGGGTCAAAAAAATCCGCTTCGTACCGGCCTACCGAGGGATATTCTTGATACCGGACCTTCATCCACCCACGCTGATAGATCCCGAGGCTGGCAATCCCTCGAATGATCTGGCCTGGCTGCCAATAATACTCATTGCCCGCCCTCGGCTCTTGGAAGTTCGTGCTGGCACTTCCAAGGTTAGAACCGAAATCTAACAGGAAGTGCTTGATGAAGGTGCGCCCGTCTTCTTCATAGAACGTATCGAATGTGTTCAAGGCGCGCGAGTCATCATGATTGAGCCAGGCAGCAAAGACACGCATTGCCCGAAGGTCTCGACGTCGTTCATGAGGAATAACATCGTTCGGATCATCTGGTCGAGTCCCGTGGTGTTTATATTCGCCCACCGGTTTGCCCGGAATGAACTTGCTGGCCAGAAGCCGAACCTGTCCGTTCGTCCTGCCCACATATTCCTGGAACCAGTAGTCCACGTCCTCTCGGTCTATCTCACGGCGCTTACCTTTCAGATCCTTCCAAGTCGCTCCCGGTTTGATTTCCAGGTCCTCCGGCTTGACCCAGACCAAGAAGTCCTGAGCAACGTTGAATCCCAGGGCGTGGAAGATCTTCGTTGAGATCATCTCGGCAGATGAAGGCAGCTCCAGCATGTGGGGCGGGTCCAGCTTGAAGATGTAGATATCTCCTCGGGAATCCTTGATCGTGAATTTTGGAGTGATACCGCCCTCCGGTCTTCCGATAATCGTCCATTTCCCCGGCGCAGGACCGTCCACCGTGTCGGGTCCTCTCACGATTTCCGTAATACTCATCTCCCTCACGCCGATCCGATTGGTCCACCAGGAGGAATCGGGGACTTCTCCCAAGGTGTTGGTATTCAGGGCTTCGGTCCCATACGGAAGGTCGGGCGCCAAGAAGGTGTTCTCGAGAAAATCGTATTGCTTCTCCAATTCGAACACCTTCACGGTCGGGACGTGCATCATGTCGTTGTCTTTCCAAAGCGGGTCGTCCGGATAGAACCTGCGCGACTCTTGCATCTTCTCTGTTCGCTGAGCGAGTGGCTGAACAGACACGAGCAACAAGAGCACCGTCATTCCGAACACCATCCGGAGACGCCACAACCTCTCTGTGTGATTCTCTTTGATCCCATTAGAAAACATGTTCAAACCTCAGCAACGGAATGAATCGTTCCTTACTAAACGCGAAGTCAAGTCGCGCGACCAGAGCTTTACTCGAGTGAAAACGCAATCCGAACCCGTAGCCATATTCCAGATCTTTGAAATCAATATCCGCTTTGCGACGGGCGACCTTGCCTGCGTCCACAAACAGCGCCATGTCCATTGCCCACCACGCCTCCCATCGGTATTCGGCTGAGAGCAATAGGGCGTTCTCGTCACGAAACCGATACTCCCGAAAACCGCGCAGCCTTATGGCGCCGCCAAGGTCCGGCATATAGTAGAAAGGGACCTCGAATCCGGTATCCGAATCACTCATGACAACGTTTGCTCTCAGGGCAAGAACGCGATACTGGTTGGGTAGCTGGATGTACTGTGACCCGTCAAAAGTCCACTGCCGGAAATCGTAGCGGTTGAAGTCCCGATCTCGATAATTAGAGAATCGAGCTCCATAGTACCCGCCGGAGCGGGGATACATCGGTTTGTCGCGGAAATCGAAATCCACGTACCCGTCGTAACGAAAGAAATCCGGTTGCACTTGCCACCCTGGGATCTCTCTCGAGTCGAACACGTTCTCTACCGTGGGATATCTTGGATCCTGGCCTGATCCGATGCTGGGACTGAGGTAGTGAGCACCGCCGCCCAGTCGAAGTCCTCTGACAGGCTCCAACCAGATGTCGGCGCCGCCATGCAAAGATCGCAGCAAGTAGTCTGACCGAGCGCTTTCGCTGCTACCCGGACCAAGCCCAAAGAAATCTTCCTCGGGAAACTCGATGCCTTCGGCCGCTACACCAATGCTTAAAGGACTACCTGCGATGTTCTGCAGAAGCACAGAGGTCCCGATGCGGTAGTAACTGCGGGTGCTGTAAGCAGCAGCCGCATCGAAGTCTATGCGATTGGCCAGCTTCGCCCCCTCGTAGCGATGGCCAATTGCGTTTTGAGTGAAGCCAAGTCCGTAGCCCCATCCAGCCCCGGCAGGAAACCCCCCTGTCGTGTAGTGAAAACCGTGGAAACTCCCCATGACCGCATTGAAATACCCCATTCCTTGCTCGATCTTGTTGAGGCCCTTTTCGAAAGAGCCTCTTTCCGGAGGCACAAGAGTGGCTACCTTGGCTTCCCGCTCTTTCTGGATGTTAAGAGCTCGACTGACTGTCGTCTCCACCTGACCCGATTCGCCGTCAGTTTGAGCCAGCAGGTAACTGCTCGACAGACACGCTAGACCGATTAGCTCCACAAAGATCAGCGTGAAGAGAAATCGTCCCGGAAACACGACTGTCCTTCTCGGAACGCTCTTGACCTCAACACCATCTTCCTTGTGCAGGCACAGTTTCAGTAACTTCAACATATTTCTCTCGCTTGAATTCTTGAATTCTTAGATCGCGCGACCAACGCGCTTCGGAGGTTCGGCTTCTTTTACATGATTGTCATTGAAGCCGGACCGGACGGCGTCTCCCGGCCGACCCCGGGCTCGCCCGAGCGGATCGTCTGGCATTTGACGAGCCGGCCTTCACCGGCACGTCGATCCCTGCCGCGGAGGACGCCCGCGTTGTCTCACCCGAAGACAGCTCTTGCCCGACGCGCCGCTGCGCGGGCGTCTGCCGTCGATAGAACACTTCGCGATAAAACACATGGACAAACTCGAAAACCCGCAAGACATTGCCATCCGCCAACTGGTGAGAACCGGCTGCACGGACCATTCCGGACCGGTGCGTCAGCTCTTCGAATAGCTCCTCCAGGATCTCCGCATCCTGCTCGATCGCTTCCGCCACCGCCTGGGCGGAGAAGCGTGCGCCGGCCACACTCGCTACTTCCAACGCCCGCTGCTCCTCGGACGTCAGGTGTTGAATCTGGGCTTCGATCATGTGCCGGAGTGTTTCCGGCACTCCGATCTCGATCTCCCCTACGGGCACTCTGACGCGCCACTGTCCGCCTTCCCGCGCGATGAGGCCTCGCTCGGTCATGTGATCGAGCGCCGCCATCACGAACAATGGGTTGCCTTCCGTATTCCGATAGATCAATTCGGCAAAGCCTTCTGGCAGCGTGCCGCCCCCGGACTCCGCCCTCAAGTATTCCGTTACTGCCGATTCCGGAAGCGGCGTCAAGGCAATTTCCCGGCACAAGCGATGAGTCAGCAGTTCCGACTTCAGCATCCGCAGCGGATGGTTCGGAGCCGTCATCTCCATTGGCCGCTTGGTCATGATCACCATGACTTTCCCGGTCATCCGCCGGCGGGCGGAAGCTGAGATCAAATCGACCGTCGACGGGTCTGCCCATTGAAGGTCCTCGAACACCCACAGTAGAGGCGCCTGCAACTTGAGTGTATCCAGCGCCTCGTGGATCTCGCGCAGCATGCGATCGCGCGTCGCTCCCCGGATCTCCTGCTGCAAAGCCTGGCGCTGCTCGCGATTGACCAGCCAGGGAAACTGGACCAGCCAGGTTGGGGCGTGAGCGGTCAGAATCTCCACCACCCGGTTCCCTTGCGGACCCCGGCACAACTGTCCCAGCGCCTCCAGCATCGGATAATAGGGTTCGGTCCCACCATAGCCTTCAACGCATTGCCCGCGGGCGACGAGGAGTGACGGTTGCTCCGTGACCGCTTGCCCTACGAATTCGTCCACCAGCGCGGTCTTTCCAATCCCCGGCTCGCCCGTTACAAAGACGATTTGGGGCTCGCCCCGCGAGGCCTTTTCAAGGCAGGTTCGCAACTCGCCGAGCTCGCGCGCTCTGCCCACCACTCTGGCGCGCGTGGCGCCCGCCGAGACCGGCGATTCCGGCCGCTCGTCATCTCGCACTTTGGCCACGAACCTATACCCTCGCCGGTGCATTGTCTCGATGAAACGGGGTTTTTTGGCATCGTCCTCCAACACGCCCCGGATGTCGGCGATTTGATACTTGAGCACCTCGGGTTGAATGAAGGTGTCGGGCCAGATGGCGTCGAGGAGCTCATCCTGCGTGACCAGGCGGCCGGCGTGCTCGACCAGGTAGCTCAGAACCGCAAACGCTTTGGGAGTCAACTGGAGGCGCTCATCCGGGCCCGTTTCTCCACGGCGCCACAGACATTGGTTGACGTCATCCAGGCGGAAGGGGGGAAACTCCTTCATGGCAGCGCTCTTGGAGGACGTGATGCACTGCCGGATGGCTTCCAACAGTTCTTCATCGTCGACAGGCTTCGTTAAAAAACTCGCGGCCCCTGCTTTGACTGCGCGCACAGTCATGGGGATGTCACCGTAGCCGGTGAGGAATATGATGGGGACCTGGACATCTGACTTGGCAAGCTCCTGTTGCAGGTCGAGTCCGCTTACCCCGGGGAGATTCACATCGAGCACCAAACAACTGGGTATTTTAGGTCGCCGGGCAGCCAGGAACTCCTCCGCGGACGTAAAGGTTTTCGCCATCAGTCCGGCGGAGCGAATCAGACCCGCCACTCCTTCGCGGGCGGACGCATCGTCATCCACGACGTATACTAAAGCTCCTACGTCACTCATGCGGCCTCCTTGGTTTAACTGGCTTGATCTAAGCGCTCGGTTTCCATTTCAATGCCGCTTGGACGGCATCAAGCAGTTCGTCCTCGCCGAATGGTTTGGTCAAGCACGCTACCGTCCAAGCCGAGGCGGCTTCTAACCGGGCACGATCGTCATATCCATGGGCGGTCATGAAGACAACTGGGCGTCCGCGGCTGCTGTCCAGCAGCTGACGGTTTAGCTCGATCCCGCTCATCCCCGGCAGGCGCACGTCCAAGATGAGGCAGTCCGTCTTCGCAGGTTCGGCCGACTCCAGGAACTCCTCCGCCGAGGCGAACACTCTCACCGCCAAGCCGACGGACCTGATCAGGCTCTCCAGCGATTCGCGTACCGAAATGTCATCGTCGACGACTGCAATAACCGGCGTCATGAGTCTGTTGTATCGCAGCGGGGGGAGATAAATCTATTACACCTTGGTAGTAGGTCTATCGTGGTGTTTCGGAAGGGCGAAGTGAAACATCGTGCCTGGGCCGTCATGGGCCGTAGCCCATAGCCGGCCTCCATGGGCCTGAACGATGGAACGGCTGATGGAAAGTCCCATGCCCATGCCGCCGGACTTGGTGGTATAGAAGGGGTCGAAGGCCTTGTCTATCGCGTTCGGGTCAAGCCCGGTCCCCGAGTCTCTAACGGTTGCCTGCACCTGGCCGGCATCGATGTTCCGCGTCGTGATGACCAGTTCTCGTGCCCGCCCATCTACGCTGCTCATTGCTTCGATAGCATTCATGACCAGGTTGAGCACCACCTGCTGCAGCTGCACCCGATCGCCTGAAACAGGTGAAAGGTCATCCGCAAACTGCGTTTGGATGACGACACTCCTCTTTTTCGCTTCGTCCCCCGCAAGGGCGAGGACCTCCCTGATTGTTCCATTCAGGTCCAGCTCTTCTTGACGTGTCGCCGCGCTCTTTGTGGCCATGGCCCTGATCCGGGCGATTATTTCACCGGCTCGCTTCCCGTCCCGGACGATGCGACGCGCGGTTTCCCGGGCTTCTTCCACGTTAGGAACATCCCCGGCCAGCCAGCGCAGGCAAGCGCTCCCGTTACTCACCACTCCCGAGAGCGGCTGGTTAACTTCATGCGCGACCGAGGCGGCCAGTTCTCCCATCACGCTCACCCGGTTAACGTGCCTGAGATCCGCCTCAAGCTGGCGCAACCTCTCGCGCTCTTCCTCAGCGCGTTTGCGTTCCGTCACATCGATCACGGTGCCAACCAGTCTAGCGACGTCTCCCGCATCATTCAGGACAGGGTGCCGGGTCACCTGAATATGTTTGACCGTTCCGCTGGGCAGCAGGACCCTGAACTCGCTCTCAGTCATTTCTCCGCGGACCGACTTCTCAAAGCTCCTGTTCACCCTGTCCCAATCCTCCGGGTGGATAAGTCGGGAAATCGCTTCCCTAGTCGGCCAATCCTGTATCGCATCGATTTCAAAAATTCGGAGGCATTCCTCCGAAGCATAGATATACCTATTGCTCGGCAAATCGAAAGCCCAGCTGCCCGTATGGGCCAGCCTCTGCCCCTCTGCCAGGTAAGCCTCGCTCTGCCGCAGAGTCTGCTCCGTGCGCTTGCGATCTTCGATGTCAGTACTGGTGCCGTACCATTTGACGATCTTTCCTGTCTCATCACGCAGCGGCACATTGCGGATCAAAAGCCAGCGATACTGCCCGTCCGCACTGCGGACGCGCGCTTCCGCTTCCATCCCCTTCCCGGACGCGACGGCCGCGCGCCATGCCTCGAGGAAACCGTCACGGTCCTCGGGGTGAACCGCCGCTTCCCAACCCCAGCCGAACGTCTGATTCGAGTTCATACCGCTGAATTCCAGCCAACGCTGATTGATGAAATCGACGGACCCGTCCGGCAGAGCGCTCCACACGTACGCCGGGATAGTGTCGATCGTGAGCCGGAAGAGCGCTTCGTTACGCCGCAACGTTTCGTAGAGGGCTGCGAGCTGACGAGCGGTGTGGTTGAACACCTGGCCGAGTTGGGCGAGCTCGTCATGCCCTCGGATGGTGACTTGATGCTGGAAGTCGCCCTGCGCCAAGGCCTGCGCGCCAGCCTCGAGCTCGGAAAGCGGGTCGGTAATAGATCGGGTGGCATACCAGCCGAGAGCGACGGCGACAAGCAAGGTCAGCAAGGCGGCGACAGGAAGAACCAGAACGAGCTGCTGGTGCGCCTGGTTACCGCTCTCGACAGCCTGCGCCCGCTCCTGTGAAACGTCCCGGTCGACCTTCTCCACCAGCAATGCAGTCAGCTCGATGAGCGCTTGCACCTGGTTCCTCAGCCGGAGGTCTACCGCAGGCCAGTCGCCCGCCGACGCCAGTTCTATTGTCGTATCCAATTGAGACGGTAACGTTGTCCGCAGTGTCTCCAGTCCGCTCGCGATGGCCGGGTCCCGCCCCGGAACATCCGACGCCCTGAGCAATTGCTGAGATTGTGCAACATCCTCGACGAATTTCTGCCTGAGCGAGGCAGCTTCCATCCGGAACTGGCGAATGTCATGAGTCGTTGTCACTGCGGCCAATTTGTCCCTGAAGGTCTCTACGTCAAAATGGATACGGACGACGGATAGCGAGGTCTCGTCGGCCCGCACCAGTCGCCGGGCCTCAGCCGTAATCCGCCTGAATTGCCAAACTGTAACCAGGTCGGCGGCCATCATTGAAAGGAGGATCACGACAAAGCAAGCTGTTAAACGTGCCCCAATGCTGGCGCCGCCAAACGGAACTCGATTCCTGAAAACGTGTGGCGAACGCCTGATCCACTCCGAAATCGCCGCGAGCATACTTTTGGCCCTGCCTGTCATCTCACGTCCCTCAGCTCTTGTCCTTCAACCACTCCAACCTCGTTGGATCTCTCTCTAGACTGCCACCGGGGCTTATTCCGAACTACCGTGCAGTCTTGGCTGTGTGACCGGCGCTTTGAGACCCGTAATCTGGATCAGCTCAACCTGTAGCGCGGCGGCAGCCGCTGCCGCAGTCTTCTTACCCGTAAGCACAGCGTGGACTGCCTCCGAGTAGGCGCGAGAAACCTCCGGGTATCCCTTGCCCGTTTCCGAGGAAGGCCGCAGAGCTAAGCCCTTCCGAAATATTTCGAGAAGAGTTGAAAAATACGGATTAGCAGCCAAGACCTCGGGATCGCTGTACAAATCGGGAATGGTCGAGGGCTCAGAAGAGCTCAGACAGCGTTTGCGCTGCTGCTCGCGCTCGCACAAATAACGGACCAGCATCGCGGCCTCACGCGGGTGACGGGAGTGCCGGGAAACGCCATACCCATTGCCGCCCAAAGTTGCCGCGCTACGTTTCGAACCACCGGGCAGTGGTGCGATTTCGAACTTGTCTCTTGTAGGTGATTCCGGCGCACGGGCCGCAAGATGCGCACTCGTCCAGTTGCGCATGAAGGCAGCGCGTCCCTCTTGCCAGACATTGAATGCATCCCATTCCTTGTAAGCGACCACACCTGGCGGGGAAATGGAGCCTACCCAGCGCGCCGCCCTCTGCCAGGCACGCACGGTGTGGGAGGGACCTACGTCGACTGTTCCGCTTTCGACTACGGTCCCGCCGCCCTCCGACACTTGCCATTCAAGTGCGTTGCAGGTCAGGGCCTCAGACAAAGCTCCTTGCCACACATAACCCCAGAAGTCCGCGTGTCCTTTGGCGCGCTCTCCGCTTTGAATTCTCGCGGCCATCACTTCAAGTTCCTCCCAAGTCTTCGGGGGTGCGCGGTAGCCGTATTGATCGAGCAGATCAACTCTGTAGAACAACATTCCGGCGCTCGTAATATATGGGAGGGCAACCAGCCTGCCGTTCACGGTATTGTTAAGGATCAGCTCGGGGAAGTGCGCTGCGATCTCTTCGGCCGGGATATAGGATTTGAGATCCACGAGCTCGTTTGCAAGGACTCCTGGCCAGATCACGTCGATCGCATATACGTCGGGGACGCTCGCTCCGCTCTCCAGCAGCTTCCGCCAGGTCGTTAATTGCTCGACCGCGGCTTCAGGCGCCGGAAGAACTTCAACCTGGATCCCACTCCGACTCGAGAACTGCCCCAGCTCTGCCTTCAGCCGGCCCTGGGATTCTTTGTCTGCCCAGCTTTGATCAATCAGAGTAAGGGTTATTCCAGCTGGAGGTCTACCGGATTCTCTGCAACCTTGGCCCGTAAGAGCCACGAGAACACACATGCTCACCACGAGAAATAATCGATCGGGCCGCGGAGCATATCGCCCCGCCCGGCTCCCCAAGTGTTTGGCACCCGATGGACAAAAGCACGTCATGTCGCCTCCAGGATTGCTTGGATGTCCTCGGTTCTGTCTCGTCTGCTGTGTCTAGCATTCTAGCACCGTTAGTGCCCGGAAATTGCAGGTTTAGGGAGAGGAGGATCGGCACGCATGTACGTCATTTACTTTGGTGAAGCGGGCCACCATCCGACCCCGAAGGAGCATAAGCGCTCATCTGGGGTATCCATTTAACCGGAGTCCAAAGGTCTGCCGTTCGACTGTGTGCAGGGTTTTGCGGCACGGCCTTGTCGGCCGCGCAATTACATGCTTCCCGCCTAGCTTTTCGAGCACTGCTCAGACGTCCGTGAAACGAAAACCCGGGCAAGTGCCGTAGCAGACGACCTACTCCGGTTAAATGGATACCCCAGAAGCGCTCAAATAAGACCTGCGGAACGCTCCCGCAACATCCCATCCCTCCCAAGGAAGCGTCACCGGATTGGCAACCAACGGAAATTACAGATCTTGATTTTCATTTTTCAATTTTCAATGTTGGACACCTCTCGGTGCGTGTTTTCGGATTGAAAAATGAGAAATGAAAATCTGAGATCTGTAATTTCCGTCGGCCACCTCCGGCCCCGGTGCCACTTCCTTGGCCCGACTGGCGGACCGTTTTGCGGTCCACCCGAAGCTCCCAAGGAAGGGGCACATGTTCGGCATTGACCGGCACGCATGAACGCATGAACCCTCGGGAGCTTTAGGCTTCGCAGCTAGAATGCTAAAATCGCGGACCAGAAGCGCGAAAGGACTGAGGACATCGGAGCCTATGCGAGACTGGGTTCTGAAAGCCAAACCGGCCGCCGCCGAACTCGTGGCGCTGGCGCAGCCGGTGCGCTTAAAGCATCGATGGCGTCGGATCCCAGTTGCTCTTGCCGCAGGCCTGATTGCCAGTCTCTTAATCGCTCCTGTCCACGCACAATCACACCCCCAGCAGTACATCACCACAGTTTGGCAAACGGACCAGGGTCTTCCGCAGAACTCGGTCCATGCCATTCTTCAGGACCAGGAGGGCTATCTGTGGATAGCCACCTGGGGAGGGCTGGTGCGCTTTGATGGCGTGCGCTTCAAAGTCTTCGGCTCGGCGGACATACCGGGTCTCGTCAGCGGCCGGATACTCTCTCTGGGCGAAAGTCGCTCCGGAGTGTTGTGGATCGGTACTCGGGACGGTACCGTAACCCGGTTGCACAAGGGTGTTGCGATCACATATACCGAACGCGAGGGCCTGCCGGGCAAACTGGTCAATTCCATCCGCGAGGATGCCGAAGGGAAGGTGTGGATCAACACTTCGGGTGGAATAGCACATCTTGCCGGCGCCAAGCTGCGGGCTTACGTCACTCACCGGGGAAGAGCGGTCAGCGAGTTCTACCTGCAGGCGCGGGATGGAAGCATGTGGTTCCGCTCCGGGACGGATACTGTGCGGTTCGGCGCGGATGGTTCGGTTGCGACCGTGACCGGCGGATCTCTCGTCCACGAAGCCCGCGACGGAAGTGTCTGGGTTGCCTTTGAGGACCAGGATCGCGTGGCGCGCTATCACCAGGGCGTCTTCACCGAAGTACAGATTCCGGAGGCCAGGCGACGTCAATGGGCGGGCTCGTATTCCAATCAAGGCGTCCTGGCAATGGCGACGGACACCGATGGGAAGTTGCTGCTGCTAACGGCGGCCGGACTGGTTCGGGTCGTGGACGGGAGGCTCAGTCCGCCCGAACCCCTGCCGCTGCCTCCCTACATCGGCGATGTGCAAAAAGTCCTCAGCCTCCTCGTGGATCAAGAAGGCAATCGATGGGTGGGAACGCTGACGACGGGGCTGTTTCGCTTCCGGCCCGCCCCCTTGACGGCCTATGGGAAGGATGAGGGCCTGTCAGATTCGAAGTTTCAAACCGTGTTTCAGGATCGGGAGGGTCGCCTCTGGCTGGGCGGAGATTTGCTCTACTGGTTCGATGGGCATCAGTTCCATCTCTTTCCCGGCCTGGTGGACGTTCGCGCCATCGCCCAAACCAAGGACGGCGACCTGTGGTTCGGTGGATCGGGCGGACTGTATCGCTGGCGCTCAGGTGTGCTGAGCCGTTTCAAGATCGACGCGCCCGCCGTGAACGCCATTCACCAGGACCGGGAAGGCACGCTTTGGATCGTTGCTCTCAGTTACGAACGCCCGGGTGGGCTTTACCGCTTTCGCGACGGGGAATTCGAGCGGATCGCTGCCAACGTGCACAGAATCGTCGAGGACCGCAACGCTGGCCTATGGCAGGCCAGCCAGCAGGGGCTCGAGTATATGCGGGACGGCAAGACCGTCCTGTACAAGCAAGCTCTGTTTCCAGTGCCTGACCTCTACCAGGACTCGACCGGGACCCTCTGGCTTGCTAACTACGGTGAAGGATTGGTCCGTTTTCGCGATGGCAGATTCAGGGCGATTACGACCAGGGACGGCCTGCCGAACAGGTCGCCGGTCTGCCTCCTGGACGATGGCGACGGCAGTCTCTGGGTCAGCTCCGATCACAACATCTTTCGTCTCAGACTGAAGGAGCTGAATGACTTTGCCGACGGGAGAATCTCCTCCATTTCGCCCGTCTCGTACGGGCTCGCCGAGGGCATGAGGAGCAGCGAATGCAATTCGGGGAGCCCGGGAGGGTGGAAAACCACCGACGGCCGGTTGTGGTTTCCCACCCTGCGCGGCGTAGTGGCGATTGACCCCACCGCGGGCCATCGCCTTCCTCCGCCTGTCGTGTTGGAGGAGGCATCGGCAGGGGATTTGACGCTCGCGCGGGATGGCCGGACTTCCGTACCGTCCGGCAATAACACGTTCGATTTCCGTTTCACGGCACTGGGCTTCTCCGCCCCGGAAAAAGTGCGGTTGCGGTACCGGCTCGAACCCTTTGAGAAAGACTGGGTCGACGCCGGGACGCAGCGCACCGCTCGCTACATGAACATGGCGCCCGGAGAATACTCGTTCCACGTGATTGCGGCGAACAACTACGGCATTTGGAACAATCGGGGGGCCAGGGTGCGTTTCGTGCTCGAGCCGCACTTTTACCAGACGGCGTGGTTTTTTCTGGTTCTCGCCGGTGGGATTGTGCTGCTCGCCGCCGGCGCCTATCGGCTGCGGATCAGGCAACTGCGCGCCAGGGAAATGCAGTTGGAGCAGCTCGTCGATTGCCGCACCGTCGAACTGCGGACGGAGATCAAAGCGCGCGAAGAAGTGGAAACCTCCCTGCGGCGGGCCCGCGCCGAGCTTGAAGATCGGGTGCTCGAGCGAACCGCCGAATTACGCGAGAGCGAGCAGCGCTTTCGCACGTTTGTAGACCACGCGGCGGACGCGCTCTTTGTCCTGGACCTCGAGCAAGGGACCGTTTTCGACGTGAACCGCGAAGCCTGCGAGAGCCTTGGCTGCAGCCGCGAGGAACTGATCGGGAAAGACACATTTGCCTTCGACGTGGGTCTGGATCGAGCCGCGATGGAATCCATCGCGGAGCGTGCGGCGAAGGGTGAGACTGTGTCCGACATCCACTGGCATCGACGCAAGGATGGATCACTGTTTCCTGTCGAAGTTCACACCAGCCTGGTTTGGTACGGCGGCCGGCGATTCCTGTCAAAGATGGCCCGGGACATCAGTGACCGCCTGCGTGCCGAAGAACAACACGAGAAGCTGCACCAGCTCGAGACAGAGCTCGCGCACCTCAACCGGGTGAGCATGATGGGGGAGCTGGCTGCCTCGATCGCGCATGAGGTCAACCAGCCACTTTCCGGTGTTGTCAGTAACGGCAGCGCTTGCCTGCGTTGGCTTGCGCAAGATGCGCCGAACGTCGAGGAAGCCCGGGAAGCTGCACGCCGCCTCGTCCGCGACGGGAAGCGAGCCGGTGAAGTGATCGCCCGTATTCGGGCCATGACAAGAAGGGCCGAGACGCCCAGAGAAAAGCTGAACCTGAATGAAACCATTCGGGAGGTGCTCGTCCTGGTTGCAGACAAAACGAAAAAAGAGGATGTGAGGATCCGAACCCAGTTTGCGGATGACCTTTCCCCGGTCTCGGCCGACCGAGTTCAGTTGCAGCAGGTCGTGCTAAATCTGGTGATGAACGCCATCGAAGCCATGAGCACGACATGTGAGCGGGCACGCGAACTACTGATCACGACACGAAACATCGACGTGGATCATCAGGTGCAGGTCACTGTTGAAGACTCGGGGCCGGGTCTTGACCCGAGCAAGATAGGAAGGATCTTTGATCCCTTTTACACGACGAAGCCCGGTGGCATGGGCATGGGACTCTCCATCTGCCGTTCCATTCTTCACAGCCATGGGGGGCGGCTATGGGCTTCGGCAAAGGACGGCCCAGGCACGGCCTTTCACTTCACGCTCACGAAGCACCACGAAATGCAGGGCTAGCGAGTGGGAGGTTCCTCTTCAGGATGGTCCGCCAGTCGGATAAAGGAAGTGGCGTCCGAATCCGTTTGTAGTTCCGCCTTCAGGCGGGCAGTTAAGACGCACAAATAGCGCCTGATGTCCGTTTTGACTGCGCCGCCTGAAGGCGGAACTACAAACGGAGAAACGCGGCGCCTTCACCCCAGCTTGGGGCCCGCAAACCCGCGACACGGCCCGCATCGCACTTCTTCCACCAAAGGCTAACCGTATCCTCACGACCTTCGCCTTTGCGCGGGCCGCAAACATGGGCTATCGTTATATCACAACAACCTGTAATCGTCGTACATCTCGTCGTGAGCGGGAGCGATGGGATGAGACCATTCCGTCCACCGTCAAACGCATCTCGTTGACCCAAAAAAAGGAGATTTTCAAATGAATAGAGAACAACGCTCAGCAGGCCAGTCTGGACCCAAGACGGCCGCCGGCGCGTGGGGCCTGCGTTACCCAGGCCTTATCTTGGGCAAGGGCGGCAAGAACGAGGTTAAGGAGTTCACCGGCATGTGGGCCCTCAAACCCGAGGCGGACCTGGTGGCATTCACGAAGGCGCTGGCCCCGGGCGGTTGGATCAATCCACCTGGAGAATCGTTCGCGCGGATGACCACAAAGCTTGGGCTGATCCGAACGGCGCGCTGGTTCGTCGGCAGAACGCAGGACTTCGGAGGTTACACCCTGTTCTTA